>Ga0265296_1002236_pt1 | contig 19953 bp, 23 predicted proteins | sample MunlanPumphouse1_FD_189073 | JGI IMG/M metagenome (GOLD analysis project Ga0265296, IMG submission 189073) | Groundwater microbial communities from a municipal landfill in Southern Ontario, Canada - Pumphouse #1 | ecosystem: Environmental > Aquatic > Deep subsurface > Groundwater | place...
TTGTCGTTGCGGTAAAACTCTTAAATAATCATGGGTTCATTATTACAGCATACATGGCAAATGCCATAAAGAAAGGTGAAATAATATGGAAAAAATGATGTTTTACTACGATGAAGAGGGGGATATTCTTGATATATCGATAGGCAAACCGAAGAAAGCGAAATCAGAAGAAATAGGAAATGATATAATCGTAAGAAAGGACGAAAAAGGAAATGTGGTCGGCTTCACTATTCTCAATTTCGAGAAACGGTCTGAGGTTGAGAAAGGTTTCAACATACCCATAGAAGCCAAGTTCGGTGTCGTTTCTTAAGATAAAGGTTCTCCTTGTCTGATTTCAGGTAAAGTGAGCCCGGAGAGAAACGAATTTCAAGTTTGGCGAGGAGATACTTACTGAAGACGGGTTAAGCCGTTTTTTGTATTAATTTATAAAAGCGGCTTCCAAATATAAATATATGTCACATGTATGGCTTGAAATTTCCATAATGCTTTTTGCTGCTATACTTAGGATATCTTCTGTCACGGCGTATCAAACAGCCTGTGAGTATAGGGCTGATTGTCGTAGGCATTATTATAGGGCCCAGCTTCCTGCCGCTCGTTGAGTACCAAAGTGTCTCTATACATCGGCAAACTACTTAAAAAACAGTGCTGTTTGTGAAAATCCCTTGTACCGAAAATCATTTTACCATAAAAATACATTGAATAATAGCATGACTTCAAAATATTGGGATAGGGAATCACATTTTTACGACAGGCAATGGAAAGGATCTCCGGTATCTGAATTTGACCACCTCTGCACAAAGGATTCACTTTTGAACCTTCTGGAGCCTTCAGTTAACGATAGTGTACTGGAAATTGGGTGCGGACTCGGTATATGGACACGCTGTGTCGGCGGTAAATGCCGTGATATAACTGCTGTGGACATCTCTAAAAATATGATACAGAAAGCCAAGAAAAACACAAATATGAGGAGGGATACAAAGTTTGTTGTTTCGGACTTTCTCTCCTTCAAATCAAAGAAAAAATTCGACAAAATATTTGCTGTCCGTTCGTTTGAATATCTTGACAACATTGAAGACGGATTAAAAAAGGTAAGAGAAATGTTGTGGCCCGGCGGGAAGTTTGTTATCATAACGAAGTCTAAGCCCTGCATGTGGGATTTCGTCTACCATGAAAGATGGAAAAGAAGCGGATTCAAGCAGAATAAGGTTCCTTTTATTAAAATGAGGGAATTACTCCGATCTTTGGGTTTTGTGAACATAAGAATGTATTCTGTGGTTATAAGATTTCCTATATTTCGCGGAGGGAACATGGAAGTGCCGCTAATACCCAATTTGGTAGCAAAATATATATTGGCCCCAGGACGTATGCTGCGTAGATTTCAACCATCAATTGTGTTTTCGGAATCATATGCGGCTTGTGCTACAAGAGGGAGTCATAATGCATGACGTATCGGTAATAATATGTACAAGAAACAGGCCTGAGCACCTGCAAAAATGCGTTGCTTCTCTTCTTAAGCAATCCGTCAAGCCTCAGGAAATAATAATTGTGGATGACGCTTCCGATGAAAGAATTGATGTCACTCAGATGATAACTTATGTCTTTTCTTCCATTCGCAATAAAGTTGCCAGTTTGCTATCAGAAAATATTGAGATAAAATACATAAGAAATAAGCGCAGACAAGGCATTGCCAGAGCCAGAAATATTGGCATCGCAGTGGCAAAAGGCGACGTAGTTGCATTTATTGATGACGATGGTTACGCTCATAGGAACTGGGTAAAGAACCTCATGAACCACTATCAGACAAATGCCATTGTCGGAGTTGGTGGTCCCGTAGTGGAGGTTGGCAGACACGTTGAAATAAAACCAAGTTTTAAAAGGCTTTCTTATGTAACGCGCCATGGAGACATAAAGCATAATTACAGGGTTAAAAAATTCAGGGACACTAAAAATCTTCGCTCCGGAACTGTAAGATTCCTCATGGGTGGCAATATGTCATTCCGAAGGGATGTTCTGCTTAAGATGCACGGTTTCAATACACAGTATAAAGGAAATTATTACAGGGAAGAAACTGACATGTGTATGAGAATTTCAAGACTAGGCAAAATCATTTTTGAGCCGGCTGCTGTAGCTTACCACAATACCGCAAGACATGGCGGAACTAGAAACACAATGGACATGGAGAAGTTTTTTTATTGGTATTTTCGCAATACAGTTCTCCTGTTTTTTCGGCATTTCGGATTCAAAGATGCGGTAATAAAAACGTGGCACCAATGCAGGAAATACGTAAAGGGCGTCAGAAACGGCACGATCAAAACAAACAGAGATTATCTTATAATAAGCACGCCTTTCAAAATATTGATTGCAATATTGACAGGTACTATTGCCGGTATATTTGCAGGCATAATCTTCGACAAACCCCTGAAGAAACTGATGTATAGGCATCCGGAATATGCAACATTAATTACAATAGCACTTATAGGAACTACGTTCCAGATTATAGATCACGGCGCCATAGGAAATATCGTAAAACACCTTGATAAATTATGATTGTCAGATGAAACTTCAGTTTCTGTCAATTTCATACAGAAAATTCTAGTGGAACTGTATATTAGTTTTACCCCTAACGCCGAAGACAGGAACCGACCTGTCACTAAATGAGCCTGAGAAAATACGAATTTGAAATTCGAATCTCCTAGTGAGCCCGGAGGGATTTGAACCCCCGACCTTCTGATTCGGGTCCTTTTCCGCCAGCGCTTTTCGCAGAAAAGGGCTGTCCGAAGCCAGACGCTCTATCCAAGCTAAGCTACGAGCCCGTTTTATTAATTGTAGAAATAGACATAAAAAACACAAAACACGTAAACTTTAAATACTATAGTGTACTATAGATATCTATGGTAACTAGTATACAGGTAAGCGAAAAGCTAAAGGACAAGCTAGATAAAATGAAACTCCTTGATGGCGAAAGCTATGAAGATGTAATTTGGGACCTTCTTGAAGACAACATGGAACTTTCCGAGGAGACAAAAAGGAATATCGAAGAGTATGAAGCCAATTCTGAAAAATGGCTGAAGGAAGGCAAATTCAAGACTCTGGAACAAATGAAGAAGGAAAGGAAACTATGACATATACAATTATATTTCCTCCCCCTGCCCAAAAACAATTCGATAAGCTTGAAAAAAACATACAGGAACGTATTCTTCTCTCTCTGGAAAGGATAAAGGTGCGGCCATATCAGTTCGTTAGCAGACTTTCTAACTCCAGATATTACAAACTGCGTGTTGGAGACTATCGGGTAGTTATCGACATAAAGAATGAGCAATTGATAATAATAGTTATTGAGGTTGGCCACAGAAAAAACATTTACAAACGATTGGATAACCTTTAAAAATAATTAAGGTAAACATATTTTATGAGCAAATTTGCGGCAGTTGTTGCTGCGGGCATTTGATATACTGCTTTTTTACGTTTTCTTTCTAAATATATTTCATGAGTTATATCGGTGAGTGGAAAAAACAGGAGAAGAAGCGATTCAGCGGCTGGAATTTTTCATATTTCAAAAATAAAATGATAGAGGAGAAGCTGCCCTGGAACTATAACACAATGGCAAAGAAGCTTGTCAGAAAATCTAATTCTGTCCTAGATATGGGAACTGGCGGCGGCGAGCTTTTCTCCACCTTCGGACCTTTTCCAACGCACACGGTTGCTACAGAAGGCTACAAACCTAATATAATTCTGGCAAAAAAGAGGCTCGAGACGCTGGGCGTTAAGGTTATTGATTTTAGCAATTCCACAGCCAGAAAAATGCCATTCAGTGATGGAGAATTTGACCTCGTTCTTAACAGACATGACGCTTTTGATTCAAGAGAAGTTTTCCGGATACTTTCTGGTGGTGGCGTTTTTTTGACACAGCAGGTGGGCAGGGATAATTTGAAGGATCTTGCTAAAAAATTTGATAAAACTTCGAAATACAGAAATGCCACATTCAGCTTGGTCAAAAAGGGACTGGAGAAAGCGGGATTTACAGTAAAAGATGCCAGAGACTGGAAGGGCGAAGTAGAATTCAAGGACGTTGAGACTATAATATATTTTCTCAAAGCAATACCATGGATAATCCCGGACTTCAGCATTGACAGAAACTTGCGTCATTTGGAGAAGCTTCAAAATACGCTTGACAGCGGAAAAAGTCTGGTCTTTACCCATCACAGATACCTGATTTTTGCTCAAAGGAAGCGATAATCATCTAAAGATTCATTGAAAACTGTCATCTTTTCTGCAAAGGATTTTCTTAAAAATCCTTTGAGAAATTCAGGAAAGCTTTGCTCTCCATGAATTAGATGGCAGATGAAACTCAATGAATCTTGGATCCCATCTTCTCACAAACCTGCGGTTTTAACCGCAGGTATACAAAGAAGATGCGATGATACGTCTTTACAAGCAGCTCCAGAAGCAGTATCCGCACGTCGGCCACAAATGGTGGCCTGTCTCTAACAAATTCACTCCTAAGCAGTTAGAGATAGTTGTGGGCGCACTGCTCACGCAGAACACGAACTGGAGGAATGTCGAGAAAGCTCTTGATAATTTGATCAGGGCTCAGAAACTTACTGCGGCTTCTATTGCTAATATGTCGTTGCCGACGCTTCAGACTTTAATCAAGCCGTCAGGATTTTACAAGCAGAAATCAAAGAGGCTCAGGGCACTTTGCGATTTCATTGTTAATTATGATGGCAACTTCTACGAGGATGTCACACGCGAACAGCTTCTGGAACTTAATGGCATTGGCCGCGAGACAGCTGATTCCATACTGCTCTATGCGTGCAACAAACCCTATTTTGTTATAGACGCCTACACGAAGAGACTTCTGGCGAGAGAGGGATATTGTGAACAGGACTATGATGAGCTTAGGGATATGTTTGAAAAAAAACTGCCGAAAAGCGCCAAAGTATACAAACATTTTCATGCGCTGATTGTGGAGAACGAAAAATTTATGGCACGACGAGCTTGACGTAGTCTGTACGCTTGTTTTTTCTTACATCTGATAAAAAATCTGATATTTTTTCTGACGGACCATGAAGAACGAAAAGCTCGAGACATTTATCGTTGCATAAGTTGCTGTGGACTTGTGTGCTGATTATATCTTCGTATTTGTGTTTTGTTTTTATGAAAGCGTTTTCGAATTTTTTGCTGTGCATTATTATCATAACACATTCTCCATGACCACTCAGACGCTCCTTTTCTTTCATGTCATCAATAAGCATTTTCACACCGGAGCGAATAACATCAGATCTACTAGAGAAGCCTGTTTTCTCCAATTCGTTTATTTCTTTGAGTATGGTTTCGTCCAGCGACATACTTATTATTTTTACCATCTTCAATTCAACCCCGTTGATTGAGATCTCGTTGATCCTGGCAGATAAAATCACATTATTAATTTCTGCCTTTTGCTGTGCATATGTTATTAATAATTAAGCTTAAATTTAATAACAATCAAGAAATAGACTATGCTAGTTGCAATATTATGTGCCATAATAGCTGGCTTGTCCGACCTGTTTGGTGGATGGCTTGCCTACAAGACAAGGATAATCAAGCTCATGCCGCGTTATATTATAGGATTCGCCGCCGGGATTTTGATAACCGTTACCTTTGTTGATGTGCTGCCACAGCTCTCGATGGACTTACATTCTTATTACATTCTTGCGGGCTTTCTTGTGTTCTATCTTATTGAAAAGGTTGTTATGTTGCATGCCTGCGGCGAGGGCGAGTGCAAGGTCCATAAAATCGGCGGCATAACCGTTTTCGGCATGGCACTGGACAACGTCGTTGACGGCATAGGCATAGCTGTCGGCTACCTGGTAAATCCTGCTCTTGGCTTGGTTATTACAGTAGGCGTTGTTATACACGAAATACCCCAGGGCATTGCTTCTGTCACCATAATGAAAAATGCGAAGTACAGCACAAAAAAGACATTTGGCGTTCTCGGGCTTGCAGGACTTCTCTATCCGGTGGGTGCGCTGCTTTCTGTGTTCATACCACAGGACCTTTACCTTATAGTTCTTGCTTTTGTTGCCGGCGACTTCCTTTACATAGGCGCTTCAGACCTGCTGCCAGAGGCGCACAAAAGATTCAATGCAAAAGTCATATTTAGCGTGCTTGCCGGCGTTGCATTTGTGCTGCTTCTGACGACGTTGTTTCCGGCTATTTAGGAAGATTTAAAAGCCTCTTGACAAATCTTTTTGAATAAAGCTCTTGTAGAACAGCTCCAGTGTCAACAGCAAAACGCATAGCGTTTGTTAGTTGTGCACGGCGAACGTAGTCTAGCCCGGTCAATAGATGCAGAGACGCTATGTGTCAGTCTGCTAACCGAGAGGATAGCGGCCTCTCACGCCGCGGACTCGGGTTCAAATCCCGACGGGAGCATTGAAGTGCAAAAGCTCTCCATTTTTAATTGCTATAAATACTTGGTAGTATATATCTTACTATTCCTACAAGTAAAATGAGGTGAGCAAGATGGAAGTGGAGATGACAAGGATAAGCGAAAAAGGTCAGGTAGTCATACCAAGCGCACTGAGAAACCAGATGAAAATAAAGAAATCAGACCAGTTCCTTGTGTTCGGCGAGGGCAACACCATAATCCTGAAGAAAATCGACAGGCCGGCGGTGAAAAAAACATTCGACGAAGTTGCCAGGCCTATACGGGAAGCCGCGAAAAAAGAAGGTTTCTCAAGAAGCGATCTTGACCAGCTGATAAAAGAAGTGAGAAAAGGATGATAAAGCTGGTTCTGGATACCAATGTTTTTGTGTCCGGATTCTTATGGGAAGGAAACGAGGCCGAGCTAATCAGGAAGATAGAAAGAAAAGACGCAATGAATTTCATCAGCCCGGAAATATTGTCAGAGATCAAAGACGTAATCGGCAGGGACAAATTCAAGAATTTGCTTGCGAAGCATAATCTAATCGCAGACGAAATTATAGAAAAGATAGTTTCACTTTCCCATATTGTCATAGGCAGAAAACTGGAGGAAAATGTCGTCAAAGCCGACCCGAAAGACGACAAGTTCATAGAATGTGCCATGAATTCCAGCGCAGATTATATTGTTACGGGGGACAAGCACCTGCTTGAACTCAAGGAATATGAAAATGTTAAAATCATCACGGCGAAAGAATTTGTCGATATTGTAGAAAAGAGCGACAAAAATTAAATTCAACCTGTATACACGAAAAACATGGCATAGGGTTTAAGCTTGATATAACGACGGGAGCACTTAACGCTTTTCTTTGAAAAAGAAAAGCCCTACTGCAAAAGAAATATATTATCTAAATAGCTTCTAAATAGCTACCAGTCAAAGAAATATATTACTTTTGTGGGTGATTTTTCATGAACCAGCGCGAAGTTTGGGAAAATATCGCAGCGGAGTTTGGCAAGTACAGGACACACCCGATGAAAGATTCTGCGGGATTTTTGGAAAACAAAAAAGGCATAATTCTTGATTTGGCCTGCGGCAGCGGAAGGAACTTCGTGAAAACGGACGGCACTGTAGTTGGTGTTGACTTTTCTGTAAGCATGATAAAGATGGCTGCTAAAAAAGCAAAAAAGAAAAATCTTGAAGTACTCCTTGCGTGCGGCGACGCTATGCACCTTCCTTTTAGCGACGACTCTTTTGACAGCGTGCTTTTTTCCAGCTCGTTTCACTGCATAAAGTGGAACCATAGGAAGAAGCTTCTTGAAGAAATAGGACGCGTTGCAAAGGAAGGCGCCCCTGTCTTTATTTCTGTCTGGAATCGCGACCAGCCGCGTTTTGCCGGAGCGAAGAAAGAGTCCTTTATTCCGTGGAAATCAGGTGGCAAGATTTACAAGAGATATTATTATCTTTACACGAAGGACGAACTCCAGAGCTTGTTGAATAAATACTTCTCTAGTGTCAGGGTCTTCTACAGCGGCGACAAGGCTTTTAAAAAGTATCCAAAAAATATTATTGCTATTGCTAAAGTAAGTAAATCTGGCCGGGCTGGGTAACTCATGGAGTTTGGAACCTTGGCCGATTGTTTCGTGCTTTAGTGACGCGAGGGTAGCCAAGTCTGGTCAAAGGCGCAAGTAGGCTTTCTTTAACCAAAGAAGGTTTAGGCGAAGCTTAGGCGAAGCTCAGAAATTGACCTGACTTTTAAGAAACCTTGTCGGTTAGTCCGTTCGTCGGTTCAAATCCGGCCCCTCGCATTAAGCCCCTTTCTTTAGAAAAGAAAGTGGCTTGCGGTCAAAGAAAATATTATAAATTTGGCGCTGGCGGAAAAGTAATATGTTTCTTTTTCGCTAAGGTTTTTCTTTTCCAACTCGAGGAAACCAAAGGTTTCCTGAGTTCCCAGACGACTCCGTCTTCTGAGGAAAGAAAAAGGTTATCTTAGATTCATTGAAAACGCACGGCTTCAGCCGTGCGATGAAACACAATGAATCTGGGATCCCATCTTCCAACAAACCCACGACTTTAGTCGTGGGATATAAGGAAGATGTGATAATGAAGATGTTTTACGCGGCTGTTACGGACTTGTTCTTTATAGCGAGGATAACAGAGTCCGCCAAGTTCGCCGAAGCCAAGGTAATTTTTACTGGCAATTTTGAGGAGATTGTAAACAGGATAGATTATCAGATGCCTGACGGGCTTATAGTTGACCTTAATGGATTTCTTACTGCTGACCAGCTGCAGGAAATAAAATCAAAATATAATATCAGAATTGTTGGCTATTTGTCGCACGCCCAGACAGAAATGAGAAAGATTGCAGAAGAAATCTGCGACGAGGTCTTATCACAAGCAGAATTCACGAAGAACTTGGCGCAGTTGCTCAGTTAAGCTCCTTTTCTTGGGAAGAAAAGTAGCTTGCAGTCAAAAGAACATATTATAATTATTGACTTGCTACGCTAATCAAGCAGCTCATGGCACTGGCGGCAGCGCGCCTCGTAGCTGTCAAAGCCGCCCACTAATATTGTTGGATCGCTTTTCTTTGCAGGCATGCCGTTTATCAGGCGCTGGGTCATGACTGCTTCACGATTCTTGCACTTCATGCATATGGCTTTTAACTTGTCGACATAGTCAGCGCGGGCAAGCAATTCGCCCATCGGTCCGAACGTCTCGCCGCGGAAGTTTGTGTCAAGACCAGCAACAAGTACGCGCTTACCTTGGGATACCCATTTTTCGGTCATGGACACTATTTCCATAGCATAGAAATTGCCCTCGTCAAAGGCTATAACTTCCGGGTCTTCTTTTTCTACAAGGTCTTCTATGTATTTTATTGCCAGCAAATCGGTTCCTGTTATAACTGCTTCGAGCTTGCGCTGGTCGTGGGAAACCACATGCGACGCGTCATAGCGGTTATCCAGAGCAGGCTTGAATATGATAAATTTTTTCCCGCTTATCTGCACACGCTTTATTCTTCTTATTAACTCTTCTGATTTGCCGGAGAACATGGGTCCGCAGACAACTTCAAGGGAGCCTTTATGGAAGTCGTTCATGAATATCCAACCGCATACGATGTAAGACAATTAAAGCATTTGATCTTTCACGTCTGAAAGAGTATTCAGGAGCTGACGGATCATCAATACCTATCATTTCCTCGTATTGTTTGCGTGTTAATGAATTGCAACTATCAATACGACCTTCCCATGGGTATTTTACAAAGTCTGTAGTAGAAGTGTCAGCCATGCTTTTCTGTATGATGTTAAAGTATTAAAATCGCATCTTCTTATTGAAAAGAAGATGGGATCCAGAATACATTTTTAAAATGTATTCTTAGATCAAAAACTCCCCGAGAATTACAAATATTAATGGCCGGATGCAATTCTACTCATGCGAACAATGGTTGCAGCTGTAATATTCGACGAGAAGGGAAGGTTTCTTATCTTGAAGAGAAAACTCCACTGGAAGGGCTGGGAGTTTGTCAAGGGACGTGCTGAAAAAGAGACCGCCAGGCAGGCAGCGCTGCGCGAGGTAAGAGAAGAGACAGGAATAAGAAATGACATGCTTATTACAAAACTGCCGCCGGAAATATTCTACCGTCATGAAAACATACACGGCCACACGAGCTCTGTCCAGAAGGCTTTTCTAGTGGAATATCTGGGCGGAAAAATAAGACTTTCTTTTGAACACTCCACGTACAAATGGGTTGACAAAAAAACAGCGGAACGACTGCTTACGCACAGGAGCCACAAAATCTTTCTCCGATACGCCTACAAAATAGTTAAGGAACGTAAAAGATTGCTCATTGAGAAATTGTCAAAGAAACATATCAGGCACGTCAATTTCGACGGCAAAAGAATAAGACTCACATACGACGGCAAAAAACTTCGCTATAAAGCTATCAGAAGAAAGGTCAGGGATGTCGGCACCTGGTCAAAAAACAAGCCAGTTGTCTATTACGACAAAAATCTGGATGATCCGGGCGTGCTTCCCATACTTATTCATGAAGCTGTGGAGAAGCACGTGGCCCAGGCCTATGATCTTGACGTGGACACCGAGGCTCATAAGATTGCCCAGGCGGTGGAAAAGGAGTTCGTCGCTGACAGGAAATGGATAGCTGTGCAGAAAGTCGTCACGCGCGCCTGGGTCAAAACTAACCGCAGGAAAGTTGGGAAGACCAAGTTCTACTAATTGACTCCTCTAAAATCATCCCTTGGCGGTCTTTCTTCTCCAAATAATTTTGAAACAGACCCACCTTGTTTTTGAATTTCGAATAGCACATCTGCGGTAAATTTATCTAAGTAAACTTGGTCTAAGATATCACGGTTTCTTTCTAGATACTCCGCAGATCTTGGTATTGAACTAGTCACAACAATTCTCATGCCTGCATTGCGTATTTTATCTTCTGCAGGAACGCCGTTTTCATCTACACTCAATAATCCGTGCACCCCGCAACCATACACTTCTGTTGCACCTACATCTCTTAGTGCGTCTGCAGCGTTAACCATTGTTCCACCCGTGTCTATCATATCATCTGCTTCCACTGCTATTTTGCCGTTCACGTAATGGGATCCCAGAATATTCATTACTTCTGATTCTCCTCCAACTCTTCTTTTGTCTACTACTGCAAGATCTCCGCCAAACCTTTTTGCAAGCCTCCTTGCTCTTGTTGTGGCACCAGCATCAGGTGAGACAATACAAACCTTTTCCCTTAAAACTCTGTTACAATCATCAAGTTCCTTGGGATACATTTTATCACATCTGTAATTCATATCCTCTAAAACAAATTTTCTCAATAAATATTCATGCATCAGAGGTTCTGAAAATAAATTGTCAATCTGATAATCTACAAACCCTTGTGCCTGACCTGCGTGCATATCGTACGTTACAAGCCTTACTTTTATTTTAGAATCTGGGTCATCCAACAGCTTTAGCGCCCATTTCGCTGATATGGGAACACGAGGCCTGTCAAGCCTATCCTGGCGCCCATAGGGAAACCAAGGAATTACATAAATTATCTGTTCTGGTGAAGCATTTCTTAATGCCCCGCCTATTAGACCAACTTTGACAAGTCCTACATTGGAGTCAAGCTCTCCATTATAGCCAAGACAGTGATGAAAAAGATATACTCTTTTGTTTCTTACTGAAGTGCCGATTACAGGATATATCTCCTTGCCGCCGGGAAAATATGCTCCATATACATGACCTATTTCAGGCAGCTCTATTCCAGCTGGTTCTAATCTTTCCTGAAGCTTGTTGTATGTTCTTGTAGCAAATCCTAACGATTCGTTTGTTGCAAGAAACATCATATTTTCAAATTCGTTAGAGGATGTACTTGTGGTCATATATTCAGAAAATCTCGCGAGTCTTTTTAAATTTATATTAAAGCTGCCTATATGTATATTGTAATTGTCTAGTGATTCAAATGAAATACAAAGCCAAAAGACGCGAAGCGTCGTACGTTTTGCCCTTCAACAAAATCCGCCGTAAAGACGTAGCGCTGGTCGGCGGCAAGACTTCTTCGCTGGGCGAACTGTTTTCCATGAAGCTGCCTGTGCCTAATGGCTTTGCCATAACTGCAGACGCCTACAGATATTTCATAAGCTACAACAAGCTGGATGCGGAGATAAGGAGGATAATCAAGGACACGGACGTGAAGAGGATTAAGGAACTTAAAAAAGCCGGTCGTGGTATTCGTAACTTAATCAAGAGCGCTTCTTTTCCTGATGATTTAGAAAAACAGATACTTTCGTCTTACCATGCTCTCGGCAGCAGGTTTGTTGCCGTTCGGAGTAGCGCGACGGCGGAAGACCTTCCGGACGCTTCTTTTGCCGGTGAACAGGAGAGCTATCTCAATATTGATGAAAAAAATCTGCTAAAACGCATCAGGGATTGCTTTGCCTCGCTTTTTACTGATCGCGCAATAAGCTATCGCGAGGACAAGAAGTTTGATCACTTTCATGTCTATCTTTCAGTAGCAGTGGAGAAGCAGATTTTCTCCAAGGCCAGCGGCGTCATGTTCACGATTGACCCTGACAGCGGCCACAGGAATTTTATTGTCATTAACAGCAGCTATGGCCTTGGCGACTACATTGTGCAGGGCCGCGTGACGCCGGATGAGTTCTGGATTTTCAAGAAGAACGGCAAAATCATAGAGAAGAAGCTGGGCGTCAAGAACGTCATGGAAATCCGTTCTATATTCGGCGTCAAGCAGAAACGCGTGTCAAAGGGCATGCAAAAGACATTTTCTATAAGCGATAAGGAGGCAGAACATCTTGCCAAGCATGCCAAGACTATTGAGGAACACTATGGCTGCTCCATGGACATAGAGTGGGCTAAGGACAACGACAATAAAATTTATATCATACAGGCGCGGCCTGTTACTGTTCATGCCAAACAAACGAACATCTACGAGGAGTACAGAATAAAGGAAAAAGGGACGCTGCTTGCGGAAGGCGCTGCTGTTGGAAGAAAGATATCTACGGGTCATGTTAATGTTATAAAAAACGTGCGTGACATGGGGCGCTTCCACAGTGGTCAGATACTTGTAACAACTGTTACGGATCCTGACTGGGAACCGATAATGAAAATCGCATCAGGCATTGTAACAGAGGAAGGGGGCAGGACAAGCCATTGTGCAATCGTATCAAGAGAGCTTGGTATACCTGCAATCGTAGGTGTTAAAAACGCAACCAAAAAGCTGCATGGGTTAGTTACCGTGGACTGCTCAGGCGAGAAAGGCAAAATATGGAAGAATGTTTTGAAGTATGAGAAGCGACAGCATGACATCAAAAAAATGCCCAAGACGCATACAAAGGTTTATGTGAATATTGGCGAGCCGCAGGAAGCTGTGGATGCTTCGCTGCTGCCGGTTGACGGCGTTGGCTTGGCACGCGAAGAGTTCATAATAAACGATGCCATAGCTGAGCATCCTCTGGCCATGATAAAGCAGGGCAGAGAAAAAATATTTATTGACAAACTTGCTGCGGGCATCGCAAAGATAGCCGCTTCCTTTTATCCGCGTCCCGTCACGATACGTTTCAGCGACTTCAAGACCAATGAATACCGCAACCTGAAGGGCGGCGAACCTTTTGAACCAAGAGAGGAAAATCCGATGATTGGATGGAGAGGCACATCGCGTTACATAAGCAGCTATGAGCCTGCGTTCCGCTTGGAATTGAAGGCGATAAACAAATGTGAAGTCATGGGTTTGGACAACATCAAGATTATGCTGCCGTTCTGTAGGACGTTGGGGGAAGCAGACAAGGCGATAAAAATAATAAACAGCGAAAATGTGAAGGCAGAACTGGGTGTTATGGCGGAGATTCCTTCAAATGTTGTCTCAGCTGCTGAATTTTCAAAGCGTTTCAAGTTCTTCTCCATTGGCTCCAATGATTTGACACAGCTCACCCTTGGCATAGACCGGGACAGCCAGATGCTTGCAAAAGAATTTGACGAGCGCGACCCAGCTGTCAAGACGCTTATAGCGAATCTAATAAAGACGGCGCACAAGCACAAACGAACTGTAGGCATATGCGGAGATGCACCAAGCTCATTTCCAGATTTTACAGAATTTTTAGTAAAATGTAAAATCGATTCGGTTTCTGTCACGCCAGACGTAGCAGTTAATACTAGATTGTTAGTAGCTAAGGCTGAGAAGCGCAGGGCGTAGGTGCGGACATTTAAATATTACGAAATCCTATATTAAAAACAGGTTAAACTATGACTAAAAAGGAAAAAAAGAAGCATGATTTTAGTATAAATAACATGCTTAATGAAATCGCAAGGGATACTGCACGCGCCGCGAAGAGAATCGGAAAGGATATTTCTCGCGGAGAAGCAACCAGACTAAAGGCGAAGAAACTTGCAGACAAAAAAACTATCAAGGCAGCCAAGCTAAAGGAAAAGAAGCTCAGACTAAATGAGAAGCGGCTTACTAAATTGGATGTAAAAAAAGCAGCTAAAATAAAAGCGGAAAAAACAGCCAAGCTAAAAAACGTAAAGGTTACTAAACCAACAGGCGATGCAAAGAAAGCTGAAAAAGAAGCATCTGCACCCGAAAAAATCAAGAAGAAAGTTGCTGCGCTGAAAGCCACTACTGCAACGAGCAAGATGGACGCCAAGGAGCTCATGCGCCTCAAGACCGATGAAAAAATAAAGACTAAGAGATTGACAGACGCCAAGGGAAAAGTCAAGGGGGAAAAGGTAAAGGAAGAGAAAGTCAAGGGAAGTAAAATTTCTGAATTTCATGTTCCCACGGCTGATGAGATAAAGAAGCGCATCGAGGAAAGAATTAGCGGCAAGGGCGCCGTGGATGAACATACAAAGGAAGAAGTTCTCAGCACAAGAGAGGACATTGATAATACTATCGGCAAGCTTGGAGCAAAGCCTACCAAGGGTTACATAAAAACAGGAATACCGGGTTTCGATGAGTTGCTTGAGGATGGCATACCAAAGGGGAGTGCGATTCTAATAGCAGGCGGCGCTGGAACAGGAAAGACTATCTTCTGCCTACAGACCCTTGCCTATGCTTGTGAACGTGGCGAGAAGTGCATTTACTTGTCGCTGGAAGAAAATGAGGAACGCCTGAAGCAGCATATGAAAGACTTTGGCTGGAATCCTGACAAGTGGATAAAGCAGAAGAGGCTGATTGTCAAACGCCTTGACCCTTTTGAGATTTCACGTTCCGTAGAGGCATTGCTCACAAAGGCAAAGGGCGAACTTATGATCGAATTTGATAGCATACCGGGCATGATACCGAGCGGCTTCAAGCCGGACAGGATTATTCTGGACTCGCTGACAGCTGTCGCGTCCGCATTTGCCGGCAAGGAGGACAGCTACCGCATATACATTGAGCAGTTTTTCCGTCTGTTGGAGAAGATAGGCGCCAATACGTTCCTCATAACGGAAACAGAGCAGATACCAACGATCTTCAGCAAGACCGGCGATGAGGAGTTTCTGGCGGACGGCGTTATAGTTCTGTACAACATAAGGAAAGAGAGCGTGCGCATCAATGCCATAGAGGTCCTGAAGCTGCGCGGAGCCAAACACCAGAAGAAGCTCATACCGTTTGAGATAACAGCAAAGCAGGGGATAGTGGCTTACCCCAACGAAGAAATCTACACGAACTTAGACAAATAATTTTTAATTTAGAGCACCGCTGAATACTTATTTTTTCTTGTCTTCTTCAGGCGTAAAGTACAAATTGCGCAGGCTCATCTTTTTGGGAGCGGGTTTTTTAAGTGACGGAAGTTTTTTGCCGGAAAAACTGTAAGCGCCGGCGAGCTTGTCCATGTTGTCGAGGAGCTTTGCTGCTACGTAAAACAGGGCTATGTTTATGATGACAAAGAGCGCAAGGTACATACGTTCAAAGAAAATTATGTTGCTGTCAATCAGCGCCATTTCAGCCCGCAGGACATTCAATTGAATGATATACAAAGGAAATATCAGCTGAACGCATAGAAGACCCACGAAGAACTCACTCAAATTCTTGTAGAAGTTGCTCAGCAGGCCTGTAAACTGGTCCCTGTGAGAATAAAATTTCTTGATTATGACAAGGTTCATTAGGAGTACGACAGCAAGCCCGGCAAAGCCCAATATAATGTTTATTAGATAGTCTGCCATTTTATCACCTATACTGTAATATTTTTATCGCAAAACTGCGTAAGCTGCGATTCCATATCTTCCTTCAGGTTTCCGACGGAAAGCAAAATCCCCCTTGCATTCTCATTTCGTATCTTTCCAACAAGGGAGTGCATAAATCTTATTACCATGGACTCATTATTATAGTTTAGCAGCGTGTTGATGGTGTCAAAAATAACAAATTTTTCGCCCTCTATGGATGAGAGCACTTGGTCAATAGCTATGGAGACGCTCGTAAGGTCGCCTGGGTTGCCAAGGTAGAGGCAGTTGGAATCCTTCCGCGCGTCCTTTGTTTTTGTCACCATGTCTATGAAAAATATTGAATCTACCTTTATCTTGTTCCTAATAAACGTCTGCTTGAGCGTTTCAAAGGGCTTGTTGACGCTAACGTAGATGCCGCTGCCGCTCTTTGAGAACAGCTTGGTCAGGTTTGCGGCAGTTTCAGCGTAATTCGCGCTGTTCGTCATGACAAGAAGGATTTTCTCCTCGGGCTTAAGCACCATCTTCGAGTCCATATAATTAATTGTTGCCGGGTATTAAAGAACATTACTAATGGCTTACACGGTTGCTTCCAATAAACGTATGATAGAAACGTGTCGAAAATTCTTCTTCTCCGTAAAATTCCCATATCCAGTGGTTTATGAACTTCTTTGCGTTCTTCAGTGAACCGAACTTGGGAGACCTGTTTTAATTCTGGATGTTGAAAATTTAGGAGTGAAATTTGAGAAAGAAATAACAGCTAGCTAGCATGTTTGTGTATAAAGTTATTCACTACAAGTGATTCTAAGAAGATGATAGCGCCGAAATTTTTAACTTTCTGTTTTATTTTCCTATTTACAACTTCAAAAGCTACGATGTCTGATTTTAAAGCTACGGATAAGCATCTACTTGTCAGAAGCGCTGAATGAAATGACAAATTATCAGGCATGCTCCATTACAAGTAACAAATCGGTATGAACTGTATTTGGGTATTGTTGAGTTTTGTCCTGCCCAGATAGTCCTTTGTTATTATTACAGCACGTTTTGGCTTGTATACATGGATAAAGTTTGTCAGGCTCCTGCCCAATTTAGGTTTTGTGAAATTTTCGTATTTCACTTCAACAGGCAGTATTGTGCTTCCAAATTGCACTACAAAATCAACCTCAGCCTTGCCAAGTGTTCTCCAGTATTTTATTTCTGCCTCGCCCTCTAAAAGGGTTATGAGTTCTCTTAAGACCACACCCTCTGCAAGCTTTCCTTTGTCCTCCCTGAATGGGATCGAATTAAAGTTTTTTATAATGTAATTTCTTAATCCAGTGTCTGTAAAGTAGGACTTTGGATTTTTTTTCAGCTCTGTGGAAAAATTCTTGTGAAAAGGTGCAAGCAGTTTTATTACGTATGTCTCTTCTAACACAGAAAGAAAATGCTTTAACTCCCTATAATAACTTTTTGAATCTGAAGCTATTGAATCATAATTAAGAAGCCCTGAATGTTGTGACGCCAGAATATTCACAATATTCCTGAATGTAATGGTGTCAGAAATCTTTAACAGCTCTACTATGTCTTTGGTTATGTAAGTGTCGTAAATATTTTTCAATACAGTTTTCTTTGTTTCTAAATCATTGGATTTTATAACTTCAGGATATCCGCCAAAAATAATGTATTCCTCGAACAGCTTTGATAGGTCTCTTATGAAAATGTCCTTGGCAGGAAATTTGCCTCCTTTAAGCATATAGTTGTGAACTGCCCTGTTTCTTTCATTGTATATTTTTCCCAGTCGCTCATCCTTGGCATTTACAAATTCCCCAAATGAGAACGGATATAATGTAAAATAAAAAACCCTTCCAACAAGATATTTTCCTGTTTTGCTTGCTAGCTCCAATGAAGAAGACCCTGAAATAATAAATTTAATGTTTGGAAAAGAGTCATAAAGTATTTTTAATATTCTTCCGCCGTCTGGAATATACTGATATTCATCTAGAAAAAAGTAATGTTTTTCTTTGCCTTTTATGTGGCTTTTCACAAAAGTTTTGAAATCTTTTGAAAATGGTTCAAGAACATCAAAATCATCGCATTCTAGAAAAACTATGTTTTTTTCAGGAACGCCCCTGCCTTTCAAATAGCTAACTAAAAGGTACATTAATGTTGTCTTTCCTGCCTGTCTTGGCCCTTTTATTGCGAAAATTTCTCTTCTGTCAATCCATTTTTTTAAGACGTCTAGAATATTTCTTGAATATATGTCACTCATAATTCTATTATTATTGATAATATTTAAATAATTATCGCTACCCTGGATATTGGTAATTAGAAAGAATCCTAACTTATCATAATGCAAATATTTATATACTTTTGTGCACTATAAATGTTTAGATGCAAATGATAAGGGACATACTACTGCTCCAGAAAAGGGAACTGGAAAAGCGGATGACTGAGGAATATGTAGAGAGGGGAACAACCTTTAAGAACGGCAGCACCCTGATAAAAGTCATACTTGGTCCCAGAAGGTCAGGAAAATCCTTTTTCGCCGTTCACGCATTAAATAAGCTGGGAAATTTTGGATATGTAAATTTTGATGATGAAAAGCTTGTTGAAATAAAAGATTATGATGAAATAGTAAATGTAGTAAATTCGCTATACAACAACCCGAAATACATACTGCTTGATGAGATACAGAACCTCAGGAACTGGGAGCTGTTTGTAAACAGGCTTCAGAGGCAGTGCTATAACCTTGTAATAACAGGCAGCAACTCAAAGCTTCTGAGCAAGGAGTTATCTACCCACCTTACAGGAAGGCACATACCTATAACAATATTTCCCTTCTCTTTCAAGGAATTTGTAAAGACTGGAAACAAAGAACTAACAAAAAGCGAGATAAAGGAGAAGCTGTCAAATTACCTTATTTATGGAGGCTACCCAGAACCTCTCTTGAAAAATCTGGATTATAAAGATTATTTATCCACCCTATTTTCTTCAATAATTTACAAAGACATAGTAAAGAGATTTAGAATCAGGCTGCCTGCTACAATAGAAGACCTTGCAACGTACCTGATCTCAAATATTTCAAAGGAATTTTCCTGCAATGCGCTCAGCAAGGCTATTGGATGCAAAAGCGTGCACACAGTTGAAAAATATCTGGGCTATCTGGAAGAATCCTTTGTTTTTTTCAGATTGAACCGGTTTTCATTCAAACTAAAAGAGCAAATGTCACCGAACAACAAGGTATATTGCATTGACAACGGGTTTATCCACGCAAAGGCTTTCAAATTTATGCCTGAAATGGGAAGACTTTATGAAAATATAGTTGCAATAGAGCTTTTAAGGCGGTTAGCGGGCAAGAACGAGATTTACTATTGGAAAAACCAGCAGCAGGAAGAGGTAGATTTTGTTGTGAAGGAAGGATTGAAGATCAAACAACTTATACAGGTCTGCTATAACCTTGATGATATAAAAACCAAAGAAAGGGAAATAAGGGCTTTGCTGAAGGCGAGCAAGGATCTGAGATGCAAAAATCTTCTTATAATAACAGAAAACCGTGATGCAGAAGAGAATGCAAAATGGTTTGGAATAAAAGGAAGAATAACATATATCCCCCTTTGGAAATGGCTCGTTGAATAATTTTTACGTATTTTTGGATTGAGCAGCAAAAACAGCTTTTTTCTTTGGTGGCGCATTATTTCTTCTGGATAAGTGCGAATTATAGTAACTTTTCTTAGTTATTATATAAAGTTACTTTGTTTAGTAAGTTTTAAGAACTGCCATGACAATAGTTAATTCATGCCAAGGGGAAAGGAAATAGACAGCAGAATAGTCGCCGCGCTAAAAAAGAAAAGTGTGCCTGTTTCTACGCTGGATCTTGCGAAGGAGATAAAAGTATCCTGGCATCCTGTACGCT
>Ga0265296_1002237_pt1 | contig 19950 bp, 19 predicted proteins | sample MunlanPumphouse1_FD_189073 | JGI IMG/M metagenome (GOLD analysis project Ga0265296, IMG submission 189073) | Groundwater microbial communities from a municipal landfill in Southern Ontario, Canada - Pumphouse #1 | ecosystem: Environmental > Aquatic > Deep subsurface > Groundwater | place...
GTTTTTCATATACGTTTTTCGCTCCCCCAACAACAATATTAAAATAATCTATGTAATAAGGCGTAATTCTTAAAAGGATAAGGAATTGATAGAGGAAAAGCGGAATTAATAGAAGTATTTTGTAGCTAAATTTTTTTACAAATTTCGATACAACAATTTCAAATCCCATCGCAGCGATTAAAGCCAGGGGTATCGTGATTTGAATAATGTATCTAATTCCATGCTCGCGTTTTGGGTAAAATGACAAGAGAAAAGGGAAACAGAACCAAAGGATGAGTGAATACCAGACCCAATTTTTCGATCTGTCAATTTTTTTAGCACCGATAAGAGCAAGAAGAAGGACTACTAAGGGTGTAGTAATAATAAAATAGACGAAATAATATGGAATAGGGGTAAGCATAAGATGTCCGAAAAATACTTCGGGAATTGAGCCGGCAGTATTAACTCTTATGTTCATAAAGTAATTGAATTCCCATCCAAGATGAAAAAAGGGCATTGGCCAAAAAACAAAAAATGTTAAAAAAGCTATGCCAAAAGTTGACAAGGTTTTGTAGATAAGCGATTTTAAGTTTTTTATTTTCGCACTTTTATTTTTTAAATATATGACAATAAACATCATCGGGAGAAGCATTAGGTGTGTTTCTCTCGATAATAAAGCAAGTCCCAACGTAATGCCCGAAAGAATCATACTTTTCTTATTTGGTTTTTCAAGAAAAAGGAAAAATGCGAACATGCTGGCTGTAAAAAAGAATAGCCCAAACGGTTCGTACATCGCAATTTGAGAGTGTCCCAGCGGAATTGGCATCATAGAGAAAATCATTCCGGAAGCAATACCTGCATAAAGAGAAATGTATCTCGCACCAATAATGAAAACTAATACTGCGGCAAAAGAAGAAAGGAAAACGGAAAGCATCCTATCGTACGTTAAATCGTAGTTGTAAATCGGGAATCCTCTATTGTCCCAGCCTTTAATGTCAGGTATCGAAGCGATACCCCTTAAGTATCTTACGAGTGGAGGGTGATCAGGCGTGCCTTTCCACCAAAAATCAGTTCCAAAATCAAGGTTTTTTGCGTCTTTGACATAATACCATGCGTAATCTACAAGAAGTGAACTTTCATCCCACGCTTGTCCTGCTTTATTTAGATTCCAGACTCTTAGTGAAAAAGCCAAAATGAAAATAACAAGAGAAAGCAGAAGCATATTGTGTTTTGTTATTATATTTCTCAGGTTCATTTACAGCTATATCAATATATCACACTCCCGATTATTTTCATTGTATAATATATTCCATAAAGAGACTTGTGGTAAATAACAAACTGCTAATTCTTTTAACTGCAATATATAGTCTTGCAATACTTTCAATTATTTCGTGGGGTATTCCAAGTGAAGCTCGTCCGTTTACCTATAACATGGATGAATGGCATCAGATGTCAGCCGTAAGGGCCCTTTTCAGTCAGGGTACTCCCAATGTTCCCGGCGCCGCTCACGGGTCAATATTCCAATTTTTATTGTCGGGGCTCTATCTTATTCCATTTACGGTTTTTGGATTTGTTAATCCTTTTGCTATTCACTCATCAACTGATAATCTCGCAATGCAGGAAAGACTGTTTATTATTCTGCGATCAAATACTCTATTATTTGGAATAATATCAATAATTGTATTGGCAATAATTGCAAAAAAATATTTTAATAGCAATTCTGTTCTTACGGTAATATTCCTTATAGGAACTCCTATTTGGCTGACGCTGAGTAACTATTTTAAGTATGATGTCGCATTAATTTTTTGGATCACTCTTTCCATTCTGTCTCTTTTACATTTCGCAAAATATCCTACTTTGAGAAACTTTATTATTTCCGCAATTCCTTGCGCTTTATCATTTGCGACAAAAATTTCCGCAATTCCAATATTGGCAATTTACATCTTTAGTTTTTTTTGGTTTACCCCGCATTGGCAGAAAAAGTATAAATATTTGATGTTCGGAAGCATTGTTTTCTTAGCAATTTTTATTATCTTAGGAATTCCAGATTTAATTTTTCGATGGGGAGATTATTCAGAATATTTATCTTCCAACCTGGTTTCATCCGTGCAAGCGGACAGTAATTACTTACTAGGCGTTTCAAATAAGTGGATTTATATTTTTTTCGTGGTATTTCCAATAATTTTCGGCCATATTTTTTACATAATATTCTTCACAACTTTTATTTATTGGTCTATCCGAATTGCAAAATGTTTTTGTTCTAAAAAACATATTGAACGCAAAAATGAAGTATTTTTGTTTTGTTCACTCATTATATTTTTACTGTCCTTAATTCCTTTGGGCTTAGGGGCAACTGGAAACAGATCCCTGGTTCTTCTTCCTTTTTTTGCATTATTATCGGCAAAGTTTGTAATTAATATGCTGAAATGCAGTAAGTATAAGCTCTATGCAGCTATTTTTATAGGCATTTTGGTATTTTTGCAATTTCAGGAATCATCTATAGTAATTTATCACAAATACAGTGAAAATGTTTTGCAAAAATCCTCAGAATGGATTATTAAGAATATTCCTGAAGGCGCAATTATTGGCATAGAGAATATACCAATTTATCAAACACTTCCGGATGTTGTGCTTAGGGAGTATTATCTGGATGCGACAAGTAAAAATGCAAAAACAAGCTACGTATATGAAGTTGTGAATGTGTCATCGAAGAAACTCCCTAAAATTGTAATTATTACCAATAGACATGTAGCTGAAAAATATTTAATAAAATCTCCAAAGAAAGACTTATTAAAACGTCTTAAAAAAGAAAGTTACAGAGTTGCTGAAGAATATATGCCAAATCCGCAATTATACAAACTGTTTTACAATGATCTGGATTATTACCTATCAGGTTTAAACTTCGTGTTCCCGGTGACAATATACGAGAAAAGCTAAATGGGATATAATGTGGTATGGGCTATTCCGGTAATGTAATAAGGGGAATATCTTGGATGAGTGGGTTTCGGATGTTCACGCGAGGACTGTCTTTTTTGAAAATTGCAGTACTTGCCAGAGCGTTAACTCCTTCGCAATTTGGTATTTTCGGAATTGCAACACTTGTTTTGGCGTTTCTCGAGATGCTCACGGAAACTGGTATAAATATCATCCTAATTCAGTCGAAAAAAGAGATTGACGAATATATAAACTCAGCTTGGGTAGTTTCCATTATCAGGGGTATATTTGTTAGTCTATGTATAATTATTTCAACGCCTTTTATAACTTCCTTTTTTGATTCTCCTAATGCATCTAGTATTTTATTATTAATAAGCACAGTCCCCTTTATTAGGGGGTTTATTAATCCCTCCGAGGTAAAATTGCAGAAGAATTTAAAATTTCACTATGAATTTTGGTTCAGAAGCTCTATTTTTACTTTCGATGCAGTTGTATCCATAATTCTCGTAGTTTTAACTCATTCCGTATATAGCCTTGTGTGGGGGTTAATGGCGGGAGCATTCCTTGAAGTTGCGCTTTCTTTCATGTTAATAAAGCCGGTGCCGCAGCTGCATATCCGTAAAGATTATTTTTATGAAATTTTTCACAAAGGAAAATGGATAACAGCGTATGGTATTTTTAATTATTTTGCCCAGCAGGGAGATAATATCATGGTTGGAAGAATTGTCGGTACATCTGCGTTGGGTATTTATCAAATGGCATATAAACTAGCGACACTTCCCATATCGGAAGTGACAGATGTGGTAAATAAAGTTGTTTTTCCTGTCTACGCAATGATAGGGGGAGATAGGGTACGGTTAAAATTAGCGTTTATAAAAAGTACGCTATTTATTACCGCAGTAACAACTACTATAGGTATAATCTTATTCTTATTTCCAAAAGAAATTGTTTTAATTGTTTTTGGAGACAAATGGTTAGCCTCCGTTCCTGTTTTAAGAGTGCTTGCGGTGTATGGCGTACTTAGGGCAATATCAGGATCCGTATCAGCACTTTTCTTAGGTGTAGGAAAACAAAAATATGTGACTAGTATGACGTTTCTACGTTTTCTTGGACTTGTTATAACGATTTATCCGCTAGTTCAAATCTACGGAATAGTTGGAGCTGGATATTCCGCGTTAATATCGGTATTAATTGAAGTTCCGATTATTATATATTTCATTCCAAAGGTATTAAAGAAATACTAAACAAATGAAAATAGCAGTTTTTTATAATCTAACATTTAGCGGAGCAAAACGTACAGTATTGGAGCAGGTAAGGGGATTGAGGGCGCTTGGACATGTTGTTGATGTATACACTTTAGATAAAGGGCATGATATTTTTGATCCGGGTAGTGCTGCTAATAATGAGTATAGATATGAATACCAGCAAAAAATAATTAATATTCCGTTTTTAAAACGCCTTGTGAGGGATTTGAGCGATTTTATCTTACTGAAGTCAATTCACGGAAAGATTGCCCGGGACATAGACGATAAAAAGTATGATGTTGCACTAATTCATACAGACAGATTTACTCAGGCCCCATTTATTTTGCGTTTTTTGAAGACAAAAAATATTTATTTTTGCTTCGAGCCGCTAAAAATTGTTTATGAATACGGGCTAAGAGCTCCGGACAATCTTTCTTTCCTAAATAAACTGTATGAAGCATGTAATAGATATATGCGTAAGGGAATTGATAGGAAAAATGCCAAAGCTTCAGATTTTTCGATTTCCATAAGTTATTTTGGAAGAGAATTAATGATTCAGGCTTTTGATATGTACCCAAAAATTTCATATTTAGGAGTAAACATAAAACAATTCAAAAATTTGCATATTCCCAAGAAAAATCAAATTCTTTTTGTTGGTCAGAAGTTAAAACTTAACGGATATGAATATGCGCTTGAAGCACTTAAGCTAATTCCGAAAAAGATAAGGCCGGTACTAAAAATTCTTTCAATATCGAAAGATGACCGAAATCGGTTGTCCGATAGGGAAATTGTAAAATTATACAATGAGTCTCTGATTACTTTATCATTAAGCAATTTCGATACTTTCGGGCTTGTTGCACTTGAATCGCTAGCGTGCGAAGTTCCTGTGATTGCATTTAACGTAGCTGGATATCGAGAGACAATGATTAATGGAGAAACAGGATATCTTGTTGACTTCACTGCTTCAGAGATTGCCAGTAAGATAATAGCGCTTATTAAAAACCCTGGACTTAGGAATAAAATGGGAAAAGCCGGAAGATCATGGGTAGAGAAACAATGGACATGGAAAAAACAAATCAAAAACCTTGAGACATTGCTACTAAACTATGGAGGCAATAAGAAAAGCTAAGAAATACAGGGTAAAAGAAAGTTATCTGACTTATTTTCTTAAGGAATATTGGTTTATTCCATCAGATGTATTACAGAGGGGAATTGAGGCAAATGCGTGGGGACTATGTAGGCTTCAAAGGCCAATACTGGACATCGGTATTGGAAACGGCAAGATGAGCAATTTTATCTTTGAGAACATTTCGCGGATAGATGTAGGCATTGATTCGGACGAAAGCGGTTTGGAAAGCGCAAGAAAGACAAGGAAATATATAAAAGTACTTCACGCTAATGCTGAGAACATGCCTTTTACAGACGCTTCGTTTAATAATGTTGTGAGTAATAGTACATTTGAGCATATCGTAAATGATTTTAAAGCAGTATCTGAAGCGGCACGGGTATTAAAAAAAGAAGGGTTATTTTTTATAACCGTACCGAGTAAATATTTAGAAAAATGGGTTCTGGAATACGAAGAAAAGAAAAATAGGGCTAAGTCGCAAGATAATTTAATAAAATTCAATAAGAGAACGAACCATCTTCATTACAGATCTCTAAATGCTTGGCGAAAATGTTTTAAAAAAAATAATCTTGAAATGGTTTTTTGTAAATATTATTTTCCGAAAGAAGTTGCTTTACTGTGGTACAAGCTTTTTAAAAAATTTACCTACAAATTGGGTAGTCGCGAAATCTGGTCAATTATTGGCGATTCTAAAATAACTAAATTTATTCCAAAGGATATGGTAATTAAATATTTTAAAAATGAAGTTTTAAAAGATGCCTATAAAAATGGTTTTTTTATTAATTCAGGTATTGGTGCGCAATTATTTATGATTGCCAAAAAAATATAATTTTTCAATTTATGGTATCGATTATTATTGTTCATTACAAGGTAGAAAAAGAGTTGATAGCTTGTATTTCATCTATTTTGAAATCAAGACCCAAAATAAAATTCGAGATAATCGCTGTGGACAATGACAAGAAGAGCAAGGCAGAGTTTCTGTTAAAAGAAAAATTTCCCCAAGTTAAGTATATAAAAAGCTCCGGAAATATCGGCTTTGGAGCAGGAAATAATTTGGGAGCAAAATTTGCAACAGGTGATTTTCTATTTTTTTTAAATCCCGACACCATTGTTGAAAAAAATTCAATTGATATCCTCTTTAATTTTATGAAAAATAATCCCAAATCAGGAATGGTTGCCCCACTGCTCTTTGACCCTTCGGGAAATGTATATCCTAATCAGGGAAGTAATGAGTATAATTGGGAAAATGCTATAGTAATTGGTTCTTTTATAAATAAATTTTTTCCCAATAATCCTATATCAAAAAAATTCTTCCACAAAAATTGGACAAAAAAAGAAGCTGAAGAATTTGACGTTGTCCCCGGAACAGCTTTTGTAATTAAGAAAGCTTTGTTTGAAAAAATAGGTATGTTTGATGAGAAAATTTTCTTATATTTTGATGAGTACGATTTGGCAAAAAGGATAAGGAAATTAGGATATAGAAATTATATAGTTCCGCAAGCAAAAGTTCTGCACGTGTGGGAAGCAAGTGCGAAAAAAAGAAAAGACATAAACAAGATATTCTCTCAAAGCCGCAATTATTTCTTCAGAAAAAATTACGGGAGATTTTTTTCTTTTGTTATCGGTTTATTTTCAAATGTGGGTAAATACGAGATGTTACTTGGCATAATTCTTGTTCTCTTGGGTTATTTAGCTACTTTTAAGATAAATACGCTGATGGTTTTTATAGGCGATCAAGGCTGGTTCTATTTATCAGCTAGGAATATGCTTCTAAGCGGGCAAATTCCGCTTGTAGGTATTGCTTCCAGCCATCCATGGTTGCATCAAGGACCATTCTGGACTTACCTATTGGCTCTATTTCTATGGTTATTTAATTTTAATCCTGTGTCAGGTGCATATCTTACCATAATGCTGGGATTTTTATCGGTTGCTGGAATCTATTTTGTAGGATCAACGCTTTTTTCCAAGAGAGTGGGGTTAATCGCATCTTTGCTTTATGCAACTTCGCCTCTTGCAGTTTATTATATTAGATTTCCATATCACACAAGTCCGATTCCCCTGTTTGTCATCATTTTGATTTTTTCTTTTTATAAGATTGTTCAAGGAAAACTGAATCATTTACCATTGGCAATATTTTTATTGGTGATTCTTTACAATTTTGAAATGGCGACAATTGCATTGTGGGGAGTTTTAATTAGCGTATTAATGTATAAATTTTTTAAGAATAAAACAATCGTAAGGCAAATATTCAACAAAAAAATTATATTTTTTTCTTTTTTTTCGCTTCTGGCTCCCCTACTGCCTATTATATTGTACGACGTGAGAAATGGATTTCCGCAAACTCTAAAATTTACTGCATGGATTTTATATAGAGCAGTCTCACTATTGGGCTACAATCCGCAACAAGCATTTTCAATAAATAAAATTATTATAATGCTGAATTTTTTATTTGTTAATTTTACAAGACTGATTTTTGCGTCAAGCAGTTTAATTTCTTTTATTATTTTTATAGCCTTGATTAGTTGGATAGCTTATTTTGTCTTTAAAAAAAAGAAGAAGAATAGTTCATTTAATTTATTCCTATTATTATTATTTGTTCCGCTTTTTTTAATTACATTAAATCAAACACCTTCAGATGCTTATTTACCAATGCTTTTTCCAATCGGTATTCTGCTGGTCTCTATTTTCTTTGACTATATTATGAGTATGAAAAAAATGTTAATTCCGGTTCTCATTTTTATGGTAATTGTGGTTTTTAATAATATTTATTTTATGTTTAAGAATAATTTTGCGCTTGATGGTAATTCGAATATGCTTACGTTGGATAAACGTATTCTAATATCAAGGGAGATATTGAATCTGGTAGGAAATAAAGACTATAATTTGAAAGGTAAAGGTCAAGGAAGTGAATTCGCGAGCTTTACAATGAACTACGAATATTTAACCTGGTGGTTAGGACACGGTCCAGCAAAAAGCAATGAAAGTCTTAAGGTATATATATCGGAATCCGTAAGTGGGATAAAAATAGGGAAGAATAAAAATAATGATTAGTGTAGTTATTCTCACAAAAAACGAGGAACAGAATATAGGGAAATGCTTAGAGTCTGTAAAATGGTGTGATGAAATCATCATCGTAGATGATAAATCGTCTGATAAAACTATTGAAATAGCCAAAAAATACAAAACATCGATATATATAAATTCTCTTAACGGCAATTTCTCATCTCAACGCAATTTCGGTTTATCCAAGGCAAAAAATGAATGGATACTTTTCATAGATAGCGATGAGATAGTCTCTGACGCACTTGCTTATGAGATATCAAATGCAGTTGGGCTTAAAGACCAAAATTTAGGAAATTTCAACGGGTTTTACATAAAAAGGTCTGATTTTATTTGGGGAAAACAACTCAAATATGGAGAAACAGGGGGTATGAAGATATTAAGGCTTGGAAGAAAAGGAAAGGGCGTTTGGAAAGGTATGGCGCATGAAAGGTGGCACATTGAAGCTCCTGTTGGAAGTTTGATAAATCCCATATTCCATTTCCCCCACGGAGATTTGGAAGAATTTCTTAAAGAAATTAATTTTTATACAGATATTAAAGCAAGGGAGTTGGGGAACAAAAAAACTAATGTATTTTTCTGGACGATACTTTTATATCCTTTAGGAAAATTTATGGTTAATTATATTCTCAAGAGAGGATTTATGGACGGAATGCCAGGATTAATTCTTGCGGTAATTATGTCTTTTCATTCGTTTTTAGTTAGGGGTAAGTTATGGCTCACGAAAAATGAATAAAAACAATGAGATAAAAAAATGCCGTTCCTGCTTATCCAGAAAATTAGTTAACATTCTTTCATTAGGAGAGCAATGTCTGTCCGATTTTTTAAAAAGAAATAAGGCACCGAAGGAATATCCTTTAGATCTAGTTCTGTGTGCAGATTGCAGCTTGTTGCAGCTTAAGCATACAGTTCCCCGGAAACTTCTGTATACGCATAGGTACGGTTATAGGTCGGGAATAAACTTTACAATGAAAAATGAATTAAAAAGAATAGTTAATATTTCAATGGAGAAAATTAATTCTAAGAAAAAAATAATTGCATTGGATATTGGCGCAAATGATGGTACTTTGTTAAGTTTTTATGATAAAAATGTACTTAAAATTGCAGTAGAGCCAATCAAGAAATTTTCCGAAGAATGTAGAAAGCATGCGGAGATTGTCATTAATTCCTATTTTAGTTACAGATCATATAAGCTTAATACCAGGAATGTAAAAGCAGATCTTATTACTGCCATTTCTTGCTTTTACGATATCGACAATCCCAACCAGTTTGTATCGGATGTAAAAAAAATATTGGATAAAGATGGCGTATTTGTCATTGCACAAAATTATTTGGCTGGAATGCTAAAAAATAATGCATTTGACAATATAGTGCATGAACACCTGGAATATTATTCTCTTTTATCCCTCGAGAAATTAATGACAAGACATAATTTAGAAATTTTTGACATAGAAAAAACCCAAGTTAACGGAGGAAGCTTTATTACTTTTATTTCTCATAAAAACAAAAAGACAATTGAAAAGTCGGTCTTTAAATGGAGAGAGGATGAGGAAAAAATAAAGCTTGACGAATTAAAAGTTTATAGTGATTTCGCAAAAAGAGTTAGAGAAAATAGTAAAAATCTTTTTAATTTAATTACGAAATTGGTAGGAGATAAAAAGAAAGTTTATGTGTATGGAGCATCAACTAGGGGGAATACGTTATTACAGTATTACAACTTAAACAATAAGCTTATAAAAGCTGCAGTTGAACGTAATCCTGAAAAATGGGGAAAGCGGATTTCGTCATTAGATATTCCAATTATTTCAGAAAGACAAGCGAGAAGACAAAAACCTGACTACATGTTAGTTTTGCCTTGGTTTTTCAAGAAGGAATTCCTGCAAAGAGAAAAAAAATATTTAGATTCAGGCGGCCATTTTATTTTTCCATTACCCAAAATTGAAATAACTTAATGAAAAAAATACTTTCAAAAGCATTATTTATTATTACATTACTAATAATGCTAAAAGTCTTGTTTCTAGGTGCATATCCGGACTTTAATGCGTACTATTATGGTTCTATAGAAAACAACATACTCAATTATCCCCCTTTCGTTACGATTTTGTTTTCTTTATTTTCTTTTTTACCCCTCGTAATTGCATCTAAAATTTGGGTAGCTTTATCAATATTTTTTCTTTTTGTCTCGCTATATTTGTGTTTTAAGTTATTTAAGATACGATTTCTATCTCCGACCGCCATGGTTCTTTCAAGCTTGGCATTTATTTATTTTCCTGTAAAATTTACTTTAGGAATGGGCCAGTTAAACCTCCTAATTTTATTATTTGTTGTTCTTGCGTTTTACTTCTATGTTGAAGGTAGAGATTCTTATTCGGGGTTATGTTTGGGCACCTCAATTATGCTAAAGCTATTTCCTGTTTTATTGCTTCTTTATTTTTTATTGCTGAGAAAATATAAAATATTCCTATATTCAGTAGTTGCATTTGCTAGTTTGGGCGGCATTTCTTATTTAATTATAAAGCCGGAATCGAACAATTATTATTGGCAACACCTATTTTCCGTGCTTAGTTCTACTCCTGTTGATTATTATAATCAAGCTTTATCGGGTTTTTTAGCAAGACAATTTGACAGTCTTTTCTTAAGGGGGTTACTGAAAATAATAATATCGCTTTTTTTTATCACGCTTTCTTTTTGGATAATTTTAAAAAAGAAAAAGAAAGATTTTTCAGGAAAAACACTCGAGTTTGGATTATTGATTACGTTAAATGTTTTTGTTAACGGATATTCTTGGCAACATCATTTTGTTTGGCTGATCTTACCTTTTTTAATAGCATTTTTTTACATTAAAAGTAAAAAAATGGGTATGAACAATTATTTATTTTTAGGAACGAGTTATCTTCTTGCATCTGCTAATTTAAAAGATCCCCGTTTGGTTCCAATCATTCTTCAATCACATATGTTTTTCGGAGCAATACTACTTTGGTTAATGATGGCATATCTTCTTTTCAAAAATGATTAAAAAATTGTTTATTTTCATTTTGCCTCTTTTTATATTTGGAGAAATTATCCGTTTAGATTTGGGCAATGGAGTTTTTTTAAAACCTGTGGATATTGGAATAGGATTTATATTGGCTTTATGGTTGATATCTAAATTAGCAAAAAAAGAAAAAATAAGACAAAGAAATATCTATATCCCAATTCTTTTTTTTGCAGGATCGGGAGCTTTGTCTTTGTTGATTAATTATTCTAATTTAACCATAAGCCAATTTTTTATATCCTTAATGTATTTGGTAAGATGGGTTACTTATGCAGGCATATTTTTTATAGTTAACGATTTTGATAAAAACTTTAAGAAAAAAATCCCAACCCTACTAATTGTTGTAGGCGCTTTGATAGTTGGACTAGGATATTTGCAATATTTCTTCTATTCAAGCCTAAGAAACTTGTTTTATTTGGGTTGGGATGAGCATATGTATAGAATGTTCTCTGTATTTCTTGATCCAAACTTTGCTGGATCATTTTTTGTTTTATTTTTTTTGTTTTTAGTAAGCTTATTCTTAGAGAAAAAAAATATTTTAATCTGTTTTCTTGCAGCGTTAACTTTGGGTGCTGTATTTCTAACATTTTCCAGAAGCGCTTTGATAATGCTTATCGTAAGTTCGAGCTTATTGTTTATATTAATGAATAAAAAAATATGGATAGCTATATTGTTGGGAATTATATTTATAGTTTTCGGTATGTCATCAAGGTATTTCAATATTGAGAACATCAATCTGTTTAGGATTGTCTCATCGGAAGCACGTCTTGAGACTGCTAGAAATGCAATAGCAATAATAAAAAATAATCCTATTTTCGGAGTAGGATTTAATTCTTACAGATATGCACAGTTTCGTTATGGCTTGAGAAATGATAACGCAGTAGCAGTAAGTCATGCAGATGCCGGAGTCGACAATAGTTTTTTATTTGTCATTGCGACTACAGGAATAGTTGGTTTTATTTTATTCTTATTTTTATGGCTTAGGATACTTAAGAATACTTCTATTTTGGCTGTTGCATCAATTATGGGGGTATTTGTAAACAGTATGTTTATTAATAGCTTATTCTATCCTTTCATTATGCTGTGGCTTTGGATAATTATTGCAGTTAAGGTGAGTAGGTGACCCTTATTTCTTTTCCAGTTTTATTTCCGGCAATATCTACTGCTTCAACTTTTATTTTGTTTTCTCCATCCTGAAGGGGAAGACTATACGAAAAGTTTCCCGAGTCATCGGTTATAGCCCAGAAACCGTTAACCGTAACTTTCACGTCGGTATCAGTTATTCCTCTAATATCGGCAATATTTTGATCTTTCGAATACGACTGATCGTCTGTAGGAAAATTAACATTGAGAGAGGGAGGAGCGTTTTTGAAAGCCGTAACTATAATATTGGAAAAATCACTTTCTTTTTCACCCATAACTGCTTTAGCCTGTATAGTGTTTTCTCCCTGTTTTATTGTTTCCTTGAATGAAAATCTTCCGTTGTCCCCGGCTTTTGTAGTGTTAGTTAAGTCGTTATTTATATATAAATTTATTGTTTGTTGTTTTGAAGCAATTCCGGAAATTATAATATTAGCGCTTGCAGTTGCCTCCGGAAATGAATCAAGAACAGGAGGGGCGATAAAGAGGGGGTTCTGAACTATTGTTTCTGCTTTGTTTTGAGAGCCGGATAGAAAAAGACTAAGATTAACCAAGAGAGGGATTCCAAATTTTAATATCAGAAGAACTATAAGAATAATACCCAGAACGCTTAACGCGAGATTTTTCTTGGTTTTTTGTTCAATCCTTTTCGACAACCTTGATCTAGCCATCATATTATTCTTTGAAAATAAGAGCCGATGGTGAGAATCGAATGCCGAAGGCACCCCTTCGGGGCTCACGATTTTTATCCAATCAATTCTCTCATTAGCTTATTACCTTCAGTGGTGTTTTTAAAGTACCACTCTCTTTTCATGGCCTCACTTTTTGTCATATATTGCTCTGAATAAATTAAAATTAATGGCCTTCGGTATCTAGTTGATTTCGATTGTCCTTTATTATGTTGATTAATTCTTGTCTCAATATTAACAGTTGCTCCAATATAAAGTTTATTATCTTTTAAACTTCTTAATATGTAAAGATAATACATTTTTATAGTTTGATTATCTCAGAGCCGAAGGAGGGAGTCGAACCCTCGACTTACTCTTTACGAAAGAGTTACTCTACCAACTGAGTTACTTCGGCGTAATTACGTATCTATTGTAGTAAATTTACTACTAAAGAGCAATTTATTCTTAATACTTTTGATATCTTGACAAGGGTTTGGAATAAGTATGAATTGGTTGCAGTGCCCACCCGAAAGGGAAGGGATTAAAAATATTAGCGAATTGGTGGGCGTGGATGTAAAATAATTACTCTTATCCTCTTCTCTTGTGTTTTGTGGCGACTTTTAGCTCCAAAATTGCTTTTATCATTTCTGCCTGCGCCATTCTGAGTTCATTATCGGTTGACTTCTCGCTCATAACTTTTTCTGCTCTTTTCTTTGCTTCCATTGCACGCGCTATCTCTATGTCCTGAGCTTTCACAGCATACTCAGCAATAATGCTTATTTTGTTATTGCTCACCTCTAAAAATCCGCCTGTTATTGCAAGATATTGCTGGCTAGACCCTTTTTTGATAATTAGCTCTCCCGGATTCACTTGCGTTAGAAGATTTATGTGGTTAGGAAGAATCGCGATTTCTCCATTTACGGTTGGGACAATTACTTCCTGAACCTCATCTTTGTAGATTACTTTTTCGGGTGTAATTATTTCTAAAAGAAGATTCATTAATCTTTAGATCCAGCTCCCTTTTTTACTGCTTCATCAATAGTTCCAACCATATAGAATGCATTTTCGGGAAGCGTGTCATGCTTGCCATCCAAAATCTCCTTGAAGCCTTTTACAGTGTCTTCAATTTTTACATATCTTCCTGGTTGCCCCGTAAATATTTCCCCGACAAACATCGGTTGGCTTAAAAATTTTTGTATTTTTCTAGCTCTAGTAACAGTTAATTTGTCTTCATTGGATAATTCATCTATTCCGAGAATTGCGATGATATCTTGCAAATCCTTGTATTTTTGGAGTACTTTCTGCACTCCTCGGGCAACATTATAATGTTCAATGCCTACTATATTTGGGTCTAAAATTCTCGATGTTGATGCTAACGGATCAACTGCAGGATATATCCCTTGCTCTGCGATAGATCGTTCAAGATTAATCGTAGCATCAAGATGGGCAAAAATAGTGACCGGAGCTGGATCCGTGTAGTCATCTGCCGGCACATATACAGCCTGAACAGAAGTAATAGAGCCTTTTTTGGTTGAGGTAATTCTTTCTTGAAGTTCTCCCATTTCGGAGGCTAGTGTTGGCTGGTATCCAACAGCAGAAGGCATTCTTCCGAGAAGCGCAGATACCTCACTACCAGCCTGAGCAAATCTGAAAATATTGTCTATAAAAAGCAAAACATCCTCCCTTTTCTTGTCTCTGAAATACTCGGCCATTGTTAACGCTGTCAAGGCAACTCTCATTCTGTTGGCGGGAGGTTCATTCATTTGACCAAACACCATAACAGTTTTATCCATAACCTTAGCCTCTTTCATTTCAAGCCATAAATCATTTCCCTCCCTGGTCCTTTCCCCAACTCCGGCAAAAACTGAGTGTCCTTGATGTTCTGTTGCAATGTTTCGAATAAGCTCTTTGACTATAACTGTTTTTCCAACCCCAGCTCCTCCGAACACAGCTATTTTTCCACCTTTCGTAAAAGGAGCAATAAGATCAATAACCTTCAGGCCTGTTTCCAGAATATGAGGTTTTGTTTCCTGTTCGGTTAAAAGTGGTGCCGCCCGATGAATCGGATCGTAGAAGACGTTTTTATGCTTGGGGTTAAACGGTTTACCGTCAATAGTATTTCCTAAGACGTTAAAAATCCTTCCTAGAGTCGGAAATCCTACGGGAACTTTTATGGGGGAATTAGTGCGTTTTACCTTCATACCCCTATACAAAGTATCGGTTGAGCCCATGGCCAGAGTCTTAACCTCGTTGTCGCCTATGGAGAAAGCAACTTCTAGTATTAATTTCTTATTTCCTTTTATTTCAATTTCAAGAGCTTCATATATGGAAGGGGGATTAACAGCAAAACGAACGTCCACAACAGGACCTGCTACCCTAATAACGATTCCATCCTGAGCGTTATTCTTACTCATAAGCAAATGCTAAAGCTCCTCCTCCGATATCTAATATTTCATTTGTGATTTTTTCTTGACGTCCCTTATTATACTCGAGGCTTAGATCTTCAACAATCTCAGATGCATTATCCGTAGCATCTTGCATTGCACGCATTCGAGCACTCTGTTCGGATGCATAGCTTTCAAGAAAATGCTGATAGATAGTCATTTCCAAAAAATGGCGCAAGAGTGGGGGAAGCAGCTTTTTTGGAGCTGGTTCAAATAGGGAAAAAGAGGAGGATTCTAGTTTTGAAAACTCAATTGGTAAAAGATTAGTTATTCTTGGTTTTTGAGAAAAAACACTCAGAAAGTTGGTGGATATTATTTTAACACTGCCCACTTTTCCTCCCAAGAAGTATTCATCGATAATTTTTACAATTGGTAAAACCATATCAAAAGAAGGAAGGATGGTTCCAAATTTAAACGAGGCAATCAATTCCCTGCGTAAGCTGGTAATTGTTGTTTCTGTTTTTTTTCCAATTGTTAAGTATATATTGTTTTTGTTTTGAGAATCATAATTTATTATTTCACGAATAAGGTTGGTAATTAATCCGCCGCAAAGACCTTTGTCCGGAGAAAAAATAACTATAAGAACTTTGTCCTTTTCACTTTTTTTCATATATTCATGCGTATAGTCACTGCTTAATTTGCCCAAAACATTGCCGGATATAGATGAAAGCTTTTCTACGTATGGTCTTCCTGCAATTGTCGCATCTTGAGCTCTTTTAAGTTTTGAGATGGCAATCATCTGCATTGCTTTGGTTGTTTTGGAAACATTGCTAGCCGCTTTCATTCTTCTTTTTAAGGATAAAAGGTTTGCCATATTTTTTTAGGATTTATCCAAATCTTTTCTTAAATTCTTCTACTAATTTAGATATCTGTTTCAATGTCTGCTCCGTCGGTCTTTCGCCCGTGGAGAGGGTTTCTAAAACTTTGGGATAACTTTTTTTTGCAAAATCATGCATTTCTTTTTCGAATCTTTGAAAAGAGTCAATTGGGATATCATCCATCAATCCGCTTGTCACGGCATAAATGCTCAGCACTTCCAAGTTTTCCGTAAGAGGGGAGTATTGAGGTTGTTTAAGGATTTCTGTTAATCTTTTTCCTCTATCGAGCTGCTTTTGGGTAGCGGAGTCTAATTCGCTTCCGAATTGCGCAAAAGCTGCAAGCGAGCTATATTGAGCCAGCTCTAGCCTAAGTTTGCCCGACATCGATTTAAGCGTTGGCGTCTGAGCAGCTCCTCCAACTCTCGACACAGACTGTCCAATATTAATAGCAGGTCTTATTCCTGCATTAAAAAGGTCTGTTTGCAGATATATTTGTCCATCGGTAATAGATATAACATTTGTTGGAATATATGCAGATATGTCATTAGCCTGTGTTTCTATGATGGGAAGAGCTGTTATTGAACCTCCCCCATTTTCCTTGCTTAGCTTAACCGATCTCTCCAGAAGTCTGCTGTGAAGGTAAAAAACGTCCCCAGGGTAAGCTTCTCTTCCTGCTGGCCGTCGCAAAACTAAGGAAATTTGCCTATATGCCCAAGCATGTTTAGTAAGATCATCGAAAACAACCAGAACGTCTTTTCCTTTTTCTAGAAAATATTCCGCTATTGCGCATCCTGAATATGGTGAAAGGTATTGTAATGCAGCTGAATCAGAAGCGCTTGCAGAAATTATAATACTGTAGCCTATTGCCCCTTCAGAGCTTAACCTGTCAATAACTTGGGCTATGGTACTTCTTTTTTGCCCAATTGCCACATACACGCATATAACAGGCTTTTTGTTAAGTTTTTGATTGATTATAGTATCAATTGCGATTGCAGTTTTACCTGTTTGTCTGTCTCCGATAATAAGCTCTCTTTGCCCTCGACCGATTGGAATCATAGAGTCAATTGCCTTAATACCTGTTTTAAGAGGGAAAGAAACAGGTTCCCGTTCAACAACTCCTGCTGCAATTTTTTCCAAAGGCATATTTTTGCCTTTTTTTATTCTTGGTTTATTGTCTAGTGGGTTTCCGAGAGGATCTATGACTCTTCCTAATAATTCTTCAGACACTTCGATTGAAAGCATTTCTCCGGTCGTTTTTAGAGTATCCCCTTCTTTTATACTTGATGCTTCGCCAAGAAGTATTATGGAAACGCTATCTTCATCTAAATTTAAAATTGTGCCAGCATTTCCATCCTGGAAAGTAACCCTTTCTCCCATAATTGCGCGCGAGAGTCCAGAAGCAACTATTACACCATCAGTATTTCTAACAACTGTTCCGACGTTTTGCACTTTGTTGTCATTGTCAAATGTCATTAATTTTTTTTCTAACGTTTCTATAATTTTGTTATTATCAATCATAATTTTGTTCTAAGTAACTGATGATTTTATCAAGAGAATTCTTTAATGTAAATTCATAGACAATGTCATTATCGACGACTTGAACACCCAACACAAGAGATGGGTCTTTTTTCAAAATAATTCTTTTTTGAGGAAAAAGTTTTTCAAATTTTCTTAAGTCTTGATTGTCGGTAGGACTTGAAATAATTAGATTTTTTTTCTTTTCCACTAATTTTAATCCATTAATATATTTTTTCAAATCCGATCTACTGATGAGTGAAGCAATTCTATTAACTTTTTTTTGGTCAAGAATACTATTTTTATAACTGGCTGAAACAATTTCGTCTATTTTTTTAGAGTTCATATCTAATTTTCCTTTTTTATTTTTTTAAAAGCCTGCACAACAACTTCGCTTTGTTCTTTAGATGAGAAAAATTCCTTTAATGCCTTTTCCAGAAATGCGACTGCCAATTTGCTCGTGTTTAACGCAAGTCTTTTTTCTGTTTCTATTGATTCTCTCACAAGCTGCTCTTTAGTGTCATTTAATAATTTTTCCGTTTGTTTTTTAGCTTCCTCATTCATTTGCTTAGTGATCCCTATTGATTCTTGTTTTGCGTCTTCAATGATTTTTTTTGACTGAAGCTGCGCATTCCTTAATATATTTTTTTCTTCGATAACTACCTTTTCGAGCTTGATTCTTGCATCTTCCGCTTGTTTTAAGCCTTCTTTAATTGTTGTTTGCCTTTTTTTTAGAATATTAAGGACAGGTTTATACAAAAATTTTTTTAATACAAAAAACATAATTAAAAAATTAACTATCTGAGCAGCCAAAAGCATTGGATTTAAACCAAAATTTTTAATAATGTCCATAAACTAGAATTCTGTTGCAACAATATTATTTTCCAAAAGCTAGAATTAGTGAGTAAATTGCGATTGCCTCAGCAAATGCCATAGCGAGCAACATCGCGGGTAAAATTCTTCCTGATGCTTCAGGATTTCTTCCAAGTGCCTCCATCGCTTTTGAGCCAATAAAAGCAACTGCTAACGCAGGGGCTATCCCTCCAATGGCCATGATTATACCTCCTGACATACTAAAATTCATATTTAATTTCACCCCCTCTTATTCGTTCAAATTTATTTTACACCATAAAGATTGTTCATGCAATAGATTTTATCTCGGTTTTAATGCGTTTCTTTATGTGAAGTCGTAAGTATTGCCATAAATACCATAGTTAACATTGAAAACACGAGCGCCTGAACAACTCCAACTATCACCTCCAACATTAAAAATGGCAAAGGAAATATGAAAGCGAAAATTGACGAAACTGTTAGGAGCACAACCTCTCCTGCAAAGATATTCCCGAAAAGTCTGAATGAAAGAGAGACAATTTTGGTTATCTCAGATATAATCTCAAGAACTCCGATAAAAAGATTAATTGGATTGAAAGAGAAATATCGGCTGAGATAATCTTTAATTCCTATTGTTTTAATGCTAAGCATATGTGTTGCAACTGCTGATATTAAAGCAAGGCCAAGCGTAACATTTAAGTCGCTTGTTGCTCCCCTGAAAAGAGGTATTAATTCTCCATTTTCTCTCAAGCCTATTGTTCCGACTCCTGGGATAAGATTGCTCCAGTTTATCAACAGTATAAATAAGAAAAAACTCATAAAGTATGGAAAGATTTTCGCTGCTGCGTGTTGAGCAACGGATTCCGTGAGGCTATAAAATGTTTCGATTACATACTCCATCACGTTTTGGAGCGGGTTGTTGGGAATTAAAGTAAGTTTTTTTGAAAGATAGAAAACTCCGCCAATTATTATGCAATCAATCAAAAGTGTGTCCAAAATAGTATTGGTAATTGGAAAAAATCCAATATGAAAAATTGTTTCTGGCACAAATGACGGCATCTAATTTAGATTTTAAATATAATGCTTGCGCATGTCAAGAAGTTGAAGGGTTAACTAATGAGATTTTTTCAGCAATAATTGTTGGTCTATCGTTTTTT
>Ga0265296_1002239_pt1 | contig 19944 bp, 21 predicted proteins | sample MunlanPumphouse1_FD_189073 | JGI IMG/M metagenome (GOLD analysis project Ga0265296, IMG submission 189073) | Groundwater microbial communities from a municipal landfill in Southern Ontario, Canada - Pumphouse #1 | ecosystem: Environmental > Aquatic > Deep subsurface > Groundwater | place...
CCGCCCACGACGCGTCGGCGAGTTCTTAATTTCGAAGCAGGCCACCCCCATGCGCACCTCGGCGATCGGCAGCGGCCGCCACTCAGCATGAGTGAAGCCCTAGTGAACGGACGGAAATTTGCCGAGAGTTGCGGCTGTGTCGTTCAAGCGCGAGGCCCAAAAGGAAAGGATCTGTCCCTCGGCAGGGCGATCTTCGGCTGTATGCGCGGCAAATTCGGCCAGGGTGCGGGCAAGTTCGGCGCCTGTAATAACGCGTTCGCGTTCCAATATTGTGGCCAGAAGAGCCAGCCAGTCACCATGTGCCTGCACCAGCGCTTCGACCTGAAGCATTCCCGAACCATTTCCGGAGAAACCCTTTGAAGGGCTTTGACGCCGGCGAAACCTCGTAAGCAAACTTTTGATCAAGGACATGGCGCGCGTTCCATCAACCGCCCGTAGCCGGGACGGTTGAACACGCGGGAACACTGGTAACCACGCCCCACGTATTCCCCGCACCGACAAACGGTAGCAAGGTCTTGTATTTCGCGGGCCGCCCGACGGAAATCGGGGACCCAGCATTCGACCGCACATGCGGGCTAAGGATGGTGTTCAAGCCATGCCCAAGCCCAACCGCTATGGCACAAGGCTCAGGCGAAAACACGCTGTCATTGCAAATCCAAGCAGACCGCAGCATCCCGGAACCAGGCATCGCGCTCGTGGCCGGATCGATATACCGCATGGCGGACAGCGCGCGCCCCCCGTCCGATGGCGGCACGGGGGATCGCCCCGACGATCGGCGTATCGATTGCCTTGCTTTACCGGGACTTCTCTCCACCCGAGCAAAAAGTGATCCGTGCTGAAGTGGGTAGAATGGCTTTCTTGCAAGGGTAGCCTTTGGTGTTTCCCGCGACGGACGGCGTCCGGGGGAGGGCATCGACGCCAATCGGGCATTGTTCGCGCGCTGCCCGTCCAGAGGTGTGCCACGTGGCACACCTCAAGCGAGGATCGTCACCCGCATGGGCCGAGACTCCGGCACGGGGGCTCGGTCGGCGCGCGGGGCGCGTCGATAGAGCCCTGCCCGGTAGGGTCGCGCCCGCTCTAGCTTGTCACCGATGCATGATTGCAGCTACTGAACTGGTAGGGTAGGGGGGTATGCTATGTCTCATCTTTCACGAACCAATGGCGACCTTGTGGCGCGCGTGCGCCGCATTGCCGGACAGGTCGGGGCCGTCGAGCGCGCGTTACAGTCGGACTCTTCCTGCTCCGACGTGTTGCATCTGGTCGCGGCTGTGCGCGGAGCGGTGAACGGCCTCATGGACGAAATCATTGCCGAGCATCTGGAAGCGCATGTGTCGCGGCCCGGGCTTGATGACGCCGAGCGTGCGGCCGGTGCCGAAGAACTGCTGGCGGTCATCCGCCGCTACTCCAAATAGGACTGACTGATGGCGACATTGCCCGAAATCGACGCCTTCACGCACGACCATGTATTCCTGGGCGCAGCGCACGACGACAACGCGCGCCGGACCTTGTGGGTCGTGGTGCTCACCGCTGGGATGATGGTGGTCGAGATCGTCGCCGGATACCTGACCGGCTCGATGGCGTTGCTCGCCGATGGTTTTCATATGGCGACGCACGCGGGCGCGCTCGGGGTCGCCGCTGCCGCCTATGCCTACGCCAAGCGCCATGCCTCCAACCGGGACTACAGCTTCGGCACCGGCAAGGTCGGCGATCTGGCCGGGTTCGCGTCCGCAATGGTGCTGGGGCTGATCGCGCTCGGGATCGGGGTCGAGTCCATCCTTCGCCTGTTTCAGCCGATCACGGTAGCGTTCGGGGAAGCGACGATCATCGCAGTGGTCGGCCTGGGCGTGAATATCGCCAGCGCCTTCCTGCTCTCGGGTGGGCATCACCACGGGCACGATCATCATCATGGGCACGATCATGGTCATGCGCACAGCGCGCATGGCGGCGATAACAACATGCGCTCGGCCTATGTCCATGTCCTCGCCGACGCGCTCACCTCTGTCCTCGCCATCGCAGCGCTATTGGCCGGGCGCTATCTCGGCTGGATATGGATGGACCCGGTGATGGGGATTGTCGGCGCGGTCGTGATCGCGCGCTGGTCGTGGTCGCTCATGCGCGACACGGCTTCGGTGCTGCTCGATGCGACCGACCACCATGTTGCCGACGAAGTGCGCGAGCTGGTCGAGGCTCCCGGCGACGCGCGCATAACCGACCTTCACGTCTGGCGGGTCGGCCCGGAAGCGCACGCGGCAATCGTCAGCGTCGTAGGCGGGCATGGCATTGACGGCGAGATGATCCGCGCGCGCCTCGCTCCCGTTCACGAGCTGGCGCACCTGACGGTCGAGTGTCGATAGGACCTATATATGTCTGTTTCCAGCGCTCCTGATCCCGCTCCCGCGAAGCGATTGAGCGCGGCCGACACGTCCAAGCTGACGGCAAGGATCACCTGGCTCTCCGTCTCGGTCGGTCTGTCGCTCGCGCTCCTGAAAACCGCCGTGTGGTGGTTTAGCGGGTCCGTTTCGTTGCTCGCGTCGGCGGCTGATTCCGCGCTCGATTTCGTTGCCGCGATGGGCACGTTCTGGGCGGTGCGGGTCGCCGTTCTGCCCGCCGATGCCGAACATCGTTACGGGCATGGCAAGGCGGAGGCGTTCGCTAGCCTGTTGCAAGCCGGACTGGTGTTCGCGTCTGCGGCGCTGATCGCGCGCGAAGCGATCACGCATTTCCTGCACCCCCAGCCAGTGCAGGACGAGGGCGGCGCGATCCTAGTTATGGTGGTGTCGGTCATCGCCACGCTTGGCCTAGTGCGCGCGCAAGCCTGGGTGATCGCGCAAACCCGCTCCGTCGCGATCAAGGGGGACCGCGCTCACTATCTCGCCGACTTGGTATCGAACGCGGCTGCGATCGTCGGCATCGGGCTTGCTCGTCTCACCGGGGAAACACGGTGGGACGCCGTGGCGGGCGTTCTCGTCGCGGGCTGGCTCGTCAAGGGCGCGATCGACGTTCTGCGCGAAGCATCGAACGAGCTGCTCGACCGCGAAGTCGATGAAGCCGATCGGCAAGAGATTCTGAAACTGGCGACGGACGACGCCCAAGTCCTGGGTGTCCACCAGTTCCGAACGCGCGCCTCTGGTCCCTTCCTTCACATTCAGATGCACATGGAATTGGAGCCGGAACAGTCGCTTTCCGCCGCTCACGAAATTGTCGAGGCGGCGGAGGATCGCATCCTCGCCGCCTTTCCCAGCGCCGATCTGGTCATTCATGCCGATCCGTTCGGTCTGTCGGAAGACCATGATCGCGATTTCGACGGCTTGCCGGTCGGGAGATATGCCCCTGCCGATCGCGGCGCTCGCTAGATGCTCTACCTTGCCATCAAGGCGCTGATCTCCGGCGCGATCATCGCGGCCGTTTCGGAAATCGCAAAGCGCAGCCCCGGCATCGGCGCGCTCGTGGCGTCGCTGCCCTTGGTATCGGTGTTGGGCATGATCTGGCTGTGGCGGGACAAGCCCGATGCCGCCAACATGGCCGCGCACGCCGGGGCAACCTTCTGGTTCGTGCTGCCGTCACTGCCAATGTTCTTGCTGATTCCGGCGCTGCTTGGCCGGGGGTGGTCGTTTTGGTCCGCCTTGGCGGCGGGGTGCTTGCTGACGATCGCGCTCTACCTCGTGATGACGTGGGCAGGGCCGCGTTTCGGTCTTCGCCTCTGAACCTGACGGCTCAAGAGTGATCGAACGCGGTCAGGATCGAGCACGGTCCCTCCGAACCGTTCCCGCACTCCCGCGCGAGCCGATGAAGCGACGCACGCACCCGCTCAGCCCCGGCCGCGCGCTCGATGGCGCAGTAGCTTTGCAGGTGTTGATGTGCGGCACGTCAGGTCTTTCGTCGCCGCATTAATAGATATGCAGCCGGAATGACGAGCATCGACAGGACCGGCGCGGTGAGCATTCCGCCGATCATCGGCGCGGCGATCCGGCTCATGACCTCCGATCCCGTGCCGCTGCCAAGCAGGATCGGCAGCAGGCCGGCGAGGATCACCGCGACCGTCATCGCCTTCGGCCTGACCCGCAGCAGCGCCCCTTCACGCACGGCCGCCTCGACGTCCGCAGTACCGGGTGCGGGTCCACGGTCAGCGAGCGCGTGCTTCAGGTAAATCAGCATCACCACGCCGAACTCCGCCGATACGCCGGCAAGTGCGATAAACCCGACACCGGTCGCGACCGATTGGTTGTAGCCAAGCAGATAGAGCAGCCATAGACCGCCGGTGAGCGCGAACGGCAGGGTGCCCATCACCAGCGCGGCTTCATCGAGCCGGCGGAAAGTCGCGTAGAGCAGCAGGAAGATGATGACCAAGGTCGCCGGCACGACGATCTTTAATCGCTCGACTGCGCGCTGCAGATACTCGAACTGTCCGGTATAGGTAACGCTGACGCCGGGGGGCAGTTTCACCTTGGCGGCGATCGCGTTTTGCAGATCACGAACGATGGTGGTGAGCGGCGCGCCGCGTCCATCGATGTAGATCCACGTCACCGGTCGGCCGTTCTCGCTGCGCAGCATCGGCGGTCCATCGGTGATGCGGACGTCGGCGACGGTGCCGAGCGTGATCTGCTGCCCTGTCGGCGTCAGCACGGCCAGGTTGCGCAAGCCCTCGATGCTGTCGCGCAGCTCACGCGGGTAGCGCACGCTGATCGGATAACGCGCGAGTCCCTCGACCGTCTGGCCGATCGTCTCGCCGCCGATCGCGCCCGACACGATCGACTGCACGTCGGCGACGTTAAGGCCATAGCGTGCCGCGGCGGCCCGGTTGATGTCGACATCGATATATCGCCCGCCGGTAAGCCGTTCGGCGAGCGCCGATCCAACGCCGGGCACGGTTTTAGCCACCTGTTCGATTTCGCGCGCGGTTGCGTCGATCTCGGCGAGGTTCGCGCCTGCCACCTTGATGCCGATCGGACTCTTGATGCCGGTCGACAGCATCTCGATTCGGTTACGGATCGGGGGAATCCAGAAATTGGCGAGACCCGGCACCTTTACCGCCTTGTCGAGCTGATCGATCAATTTGTCCTGCGTCATGCCCGCGCGCCACTGATCCTTGGGCTTGAAGCGGATCGTGGTCTCGAACATTTCGAGCGGGGCAGGGTCGGTCGCGGTATCGGCGCGACCGGCCTTGCCGAACACGCTTTCAACTTCGGGTACGGTCTTGATGAGCCGGTCGGTGAGCTGGAGAAGCTGGCCGGCCTTGGCGGTCGAGATCCCGGGCAGCGCGGAAGGCATGTAGAGCAGGTCGCCCTCGTTCATCTGCGGGATAAATTCGCCGCCTAACTGGCTGATCGGCCAGAGGCTGGTCGCAAACACGAGGCCGGCGATAACCAGCGCCTGTTTCGGCCGCGCCAGTACCCAGTCAAGCGCGGGACGGTAGATGCGGGTGAGGACGCGATTGATCGGGTTGGCGTTCTCGGACGGGATGCGACCGCGGATCAGCAGCCCCATCAGCACCGGGATCAGCGTGATCGACAGGATCGCGGCACCCGCCATCGCATAGGTCTTGGTGAAGGCGAGGGGCGCGAACAGCCGCCCCTCCTGCCCCTGAAGCGAGAAGATCGGCACGAACGAGAAGGTGATAATGAGCAGGCTGAGGAACAGCGCCGGGCCGACCTCGACCGCTGCGGCGGTTATCACGCGCCAGCGTTCGGTGCCCGCCAACGTCTCGTCCGGATGATCGTGCGCCCAATGTTCGAAATGCTTGTGCGCGTTTTCGATCATGACGACGGCCGCATCGACCATCGCGCCGATGGCGATGGCGATGCCGCCCAGCGAGAGGATGTTGGCGTTCAGTCCCTGCACGCGCATCGCGATGAACGCGATCAGGATACCGAGCGGCAGGGTGAGGATGGCGACCAGCGCCGAGCGGACGTGCCAGAGGAACAGCGCGCAGACGAGCGCCACGACGATGAACTCCTCGATCAGCTTGCTGCGCAGATTGTCGACCGCGCGATCGATCAGGCCTGAGCGGTCATAGGTGGTGACGACCTCCACGCCGGGTGGCAGGCTCTTCTTCAATTCCTCAAGCCGAGTCCGTACCCCGTCGATCACCTCGCGCGCGTTCTTGCCCTGGCGCATCACGATGACGCCGCCTGCAACCTCGCCCTCGCCGTTGAGCTCGGCCAACCCGCGACGCATTTCGGGACCGATCTGGATCGTGGCGACGTCGCCGATTGTCACGGGCACGCCGCCAACCGTCTTGAGCGGCACGCTGCGGAAATCGTCGAGCGTCTTCAGATAGCCGGTCGCGCGGACGATATATTCCGCCTCGGCCATCTCGAGGACCGATCCTCCGCTCTCCTGGTTGCCGCGCTTCAGCGCCTCAGTCACCGCCTCGTGGGTGATCCCGTAGGCGGCCAGCTTCTGCGGATCGAGGACGACCTGATACTGCTTCACCATGCCGCCGATGCTCGCGACCTCAGCAACCCCCGGCACGGTCTTCAATTCGTAGCGCAGGAACCAATCTTGGATGCTGCGGAGCTGTGCGAGGTCGTGACGCCCGGTCCGGTCGACCAGCGCATATTCATAGACCCAGCCCACCCCGGTAGCATCCGGGCCGAGCGATGCCTTTGCACCCTCAGGCAGGCGGCTTTGTACCTGGCTCAGATATTCGAGTACCCGGCTGCGCGCCCAATAGAGATCTGTCGCGTCGTCGAACAGGACATAGACGAAGCTGTCGCCGACGAACGAATAGCCACGCACCACGCGCGCGCCCGGCACGGACAGCATCGTCGTCGCGAGCGGATACGTGACCTGGTTCTCGACGATCTGTGGGGCTTGGCCAGGATAGGTGGTGCGAATGATGACCTGGACGTCGGAAAGGTCGGGCAGCGCATCGACAGCGGTCGAGCGGAGCGCGCCCACCCCAACGATGATCAGCGCGAGGGCTGCGAGCAGGACGAGGAAGCGCGCCTTGACGGACGCCTCGATGATCCTCGCGATCACTTTGTGTCGCCCGTGACTGGGCGCGCGGCGATGCCGGTTAAACTCGCCTCGCTGTCGAGCAGGAACTGACCCGATGCGACGACCTTTTCGCCTGATACCAGTCCTGCGAGGATTTCGGTCTTGCCGCTTGCCTCGCGGCCTACTCTCACCTCTGCTGGTCGATAGCGGCCCTTGTCCTCGGCGAGCATGACCAGCGTTCGCGTGCCGGTGCGGATCACGGCTTCGCTCGGCACCAGCAGCGCGGTGTCGGACGTGCCGCCTAGATGGACGGTCGCGAACATGCCCGGGCGCAGGCGACCGCCTGGGTTGCGCAGCTCGATCCGTACTGTGAGCGTGCGGCTATCGGCTTGCGTCGTCGGCAAGACGGCGATGATCCGTCCGGTAAAATGCTCGGCAGGGAAGGCCGCCAGGTCAGCAGTTGCGGTCTGCCCGACCTTGACGACGCTTGCGCGCACTTCGGGCACTGCGGCGTTCAGCCAGACCGTGCCGAGGCCGTTGACCTGCGCGAGCGTCTGGCCCTGTGCGAGCGTAACTCCGGCACGGGCGTCGAGCGTTTGGATAACGCCGGCGATCGGACTGCGCAATGTAGTCAGGCCGCGCCCGCGCGGAGTGCCGCCCGGAATACCGAGAAGGCGCAGGCGCTGGGCTGCGGCCGCGATCAGTGCCCTGTCGCCGGTTCGCCGGACGGCCTCATATTCCGCCTGCGCTCCGCCCCATTCGGGCACGAGCAGGTCGGCGATCGGCGCACCGCGCGCGATCACGTCGCCCGGCGCACGATTATAGACCCGCTGGATAAACCCGGCAGCGCGCGCCTGGATGATCGCGATATCGCGCTGGTTAAAGTCGATCGTGCCGGTCGCATCCAGTGCGCCGGCCAGCGTCCCGGTAGTCGCCGTGGCTATACGGATGCCGAGATTTTGCATCGCGGACGGATCGATCGAGATGCCGGGCTTGGAATCTGTTCCCGTGGCACTCGCATCCGGATATTTGGGGATCGTCTTCATCCCCATCGACGAGAGCGAGTCCGGATTGTCGTAATGCTCCTGCGGCACCATCGGGTCGTAATAATAGAGTGGCTTGGGTTTAGCCGAGGAGGCCGGACCGGCGGTCGCCGATGTCACCGGGGCTGTCGTAGCCGGGCTGGTCAGCCGCGCCGCCACGAACCCGATCCCGCCGCTGGCAAGGATAGCAAGAACGACCACGCGGGACACAGGCGTACGTGGGAGCAGATCGCGCGGGCTCATCGTGGGTCGCTCCGATAGGTGAGAGTGAGACGTGCGCCGTCGATCGCGACCAGTGCTTCGCGATCGAGCGTTTCGAGGGCCGCATTGGCAAGCGCACTATGTGCGTCGACGACATCGAGCAGTCCGGCACGTCCGCCAGCATAGCTCGCGGTCTCGAGATCGACGCGCTTGCGCGCCAACGGCTCGAGCGTCTCCTTCGATCGCATCCACTGCGCATGGTGCATCACATGATCGGCAAGGCTCGCATCGAGGCTTGCCGCGAGTTGGCGGGCGGTATCTTCCTGCTCGGCGCGCCGTTTCGCCGCGTCCGCGGCGCGTGCGGCGATCAACGGGTCCTGTCGGTGCGATTTGAACAGCGGCAGGCCGATGGTGACGCCGGCGGAGACATAATCGCCAAAGCGTGGGTTGCGGCGCTGGTAGCTGACGTCGACACCGAAATCGGGGCGGCGATCGGCCTGCGCCAACCGGACATCGGCATCGGCTTGGCCGACACGGGCCGCAATCGCTGCCAGCATGGGATTGCGGTCGAGGGCACTGTGCAACTGCGCGGGGTCTACCATGAAGTCCGGCACCGGGCCGGCGACCACAGGGGTTGGATCACCGGTCCAGCGGATCAGGTCCGCGCGGCCACGCGCGACCGCGGACACTAGCTCGTCGCGGCGATCATCGAGGGCGGCGAGACCTTGGCGTCCGGCAAGCGTCTGCGCCGGGCGAGCGCTACCCGCGGACACCGCGCTTGGTGATGTCCGCACCAGACGATCGAGCTTGCCACGCACGGCGTCGAGCGCCGCTAAGCGGCGTTCGGCGTAGGCGAGCGTGATCCAAGCGACTGCGGTCTCGACCTCGACGGTGCGGGCTTCAGCCATCGTTTCCGCATCGGCAGCCGCGATATCGGTATCGGCGCGCGCCTGTTGCGCATGGCGTTTAGCAGCGTTCGGAATGTCTTGCGACAGACCTACCCGCGCCCAGGTAAAATTGTCACGATTGGGCTCGAACGCGAGCGGACCCGAGACCGGGAAGCTGTCGACACCGAGCGCGAGCTTCGGATCGGGTAGAGCGCCTGCGGCTCCGCGTGAAGCACGCGCGCTGTCGGCCCCAAGGGTACGGGCGCGGAGTGATGGCGCATGGCCTTTCGCTGCGGCGAGCGCCGCATCGAACGTGAGCGGTCCGGCCGTGGCTGTGGTGGCGGTAAGCGCAGCAATCAACGCGGCGCTCGGTATCGTGTATCTGGACATGGTTTCCCCGCTGGCAGATCGAAGTTTAGCGAAAGACCGACCGGCAGGGTCAAAGCCCCGCCGGTCGACTTTCAGCGCTCGATTAGGAGCTCTGCGAGGCGCAGCAGGCCATAGCGCCGGGCTTGGCTGCCATCATAGACTGGCAAGCGTCGGCGTCGGTCATCGCAATGGCCGCCGGCACCCAGACGCGACGCGCCACGGCAAGCGGCGCGCGAGGACCGGGAGCCTGGATACTCGCCCGCCATTCGTAATGACCGGCATCGGGACGCGGAGACGCGGATGCGGAGGTAGCAGCAAACACGACGATCATACCGACGAGGACGCCGGAAAACTTGATATTCATGACATGAATCCTTGATCTGAGCAGTGGCCGCCAGCACGCAAGTGCCTCGAAGGAGGCCTGCGGCAGACGGAATCCGGGTGTCAGATCAGGAAACTGGGTGGGTCGGGGTCGGGGCCGTAGGTCCGCCCATCAAGGCGCGCAGTCAGTGGCCATGCTGGATCAAGGCGATTGAGCTGGCGTGTCGTGAGAGTAGCACCTACCGGCTCGGTGATCGCCGCGGCGGGGCATCCCATCGCCGCGATGCATTGGAGCGTCATCTTCTTACACGGCACCGAGCCGTGCATCTGTCCCGCCGTCATGCCATCGCAGCAATCCATTGAGGCCATTGTCGCCATCGACATGGTTTCGCTCTGAAGCGGACTCATCGCCATCGCCGTGGACTGTCCGAACAGACCGACGACCGCGAACAATAACAGGAAAGGGCGAAGAAAGCGGGTCACGTCGTCGTGTAACCTAATGCAACGGGGTTAAAGGTCAATTCGCCCAAACGAGCAGTCGGTTACACGCCAAGATCAATGCCGTAGGATTAACCAGCTCTTATCCCCCGTGATGCGCGAAGACGCGGCCCCCAGCTGGGCCAAACGCGATCACGTCGTAGGCTTGCGGCTTTGCCCCTGCGACCTCCATGCCAGGGGAGCCCATCGGCATTCCCGCGACCGCTAGTCCGCGCACGCCGTTCGGGTGCTGCGCAAGCACGCGCTTCATGTCGGCGATCGGAACGTGTCCCTCAAATGCCATCCCGTCGATGATCGCAGTGTGGCAGGACGCGAGCTGCGCCGGCACGCCCACGCGGCGCTGGAAAACCGTGCGGTTCGCGTCGTCGATGATCTGGACCTTGCGGCCGAACTGCTGGCGAACCTGGGCTGCCCATTTCTCGCAACAGCCGCACCCAGGATCGCGGTGCATGGCGATGTCGGCCGCAGCCGATGCTACGGCGGGAACCGTCATCAACAAGGCGGCAATGATGCCGCGTAGGCCGTGCTTCATAGGTCAGCTCCGAATGAGAAACCCCGCCCTGCCGGGGGAATTGGGGGGAATCGACAGGGCGGGTAAGCACCCCTTACTGCGGGCGCTTACCGTGCTTGCTGAGCCAACCCTGAAGCTCGGCAATGCTCTTTTCCTGTTCCGCGATACCCATCTGAGCCATACGCTTAGTTTCGGCATCGTTAGCAACCCGCAAGGCGACGCGCGACATAGCGACAGCGCCGCGGTGATGTTCGATCATCTTGCGGGTCCACATTTCGGCCGCATCGCCCTGCTTGGCCGCCATCATCTTCTGGTGCATGTCCATCTCGGCCTGACCGTAGGGGTTGCCGGCCATCATCTTGGACATGTCGGCGCCCTTCATGCCGCCCATCTGGCTGTGGTCCATGCCCTGCATTCCCCCGCTCTGCTGTGCGAGCGCGGGCGTGGTGATCAGGGCTAAAGCTGCTAACGTCGGTGCAAATCGCATTGTCGATCTCCTCGGGTTCTAAGTCTTTTACGCGTGCGGGGACGCTACCCCTCACGCACGCCGTTAAAACGCGCGAGATGTCGTCCAGAAACGAGACTTTATTTCCAAGGGCGGCACGCCTGCGGCGCGTATATTACGCGCCAGTCCCGGCGATGCGACGTCGTCGCTTAGGCCACCGCATGTAGAGAAGGACCGCCCCGCCCAACCATAGAACCAGTCCGCCGATCGCGAAGGCGAGCAGCCAGGGTGTGTTGAAATTCTCGTGGTTCGTCCAATCCATAATGTGGAGGCCCCAGAAGAAGTCGTAGAGCCGCCATGTCCCGGTCCTCACCGCCATGATCCGGCCGGTGTCAGCCGCTACGAATACGCGGGTGGAGTCGGGATCGGTGAACGCAACGCGCCAAGCAGGAAGCGTTCCTCGGTATTCGGGGTTAGCGCGCTCGATCCGTTCTACCATTGCTGTCGGTCGGGCGCTGCCGCGCCACGCCGAGCGTGCAATCTCTTCGGCCTGGCGGGCTGTTAGTGCCGGAAGCACCGTGCCGGTCGAGGCGTCGAGCAGGCGCGTGCCTTTGGCAGTCGCGACCTCGGCGACGGGCCGGCCAAGCCACATGCGATAGGTTATCGCCTCGATCGGCGCACCGCTCGCGGCGACGATCGCCGATGGCGGCGCGAGCGCGATGCCGGTGGGAATGGCCGTCACGGCTTTGCGGTCGACGAGATGATCCCCATGCACCCGCTCGATCGGCAGGAAGCTCATCAAGGCGCCGCTCGTGAACCATAGCAGGAGCTGCGCGCCGATGATGATCGCAAGCCATTTATGGATGCGGCTCGCGAGCAGGTGCAGCCTCAATTTTGCGCTTTTCAGAACCGCCCCTCCATCAATGTCGTCGCCGGCATCATTTCATGCCTGGCATATCCCTCATCATCTCATCGTGATCGGCCGGGGCGCTCGCCACCAGCGCCTTATACTGCTCGGGCGTCATACCGGGGAGCTTGCGCACGAACGCGACCATATCCCAAATCAGGGGATCGGGATGGGTCTTGCCCCATGCCGGCATGGCGCTGAGCTTTACGCCGTGCTTGATGATCCAGAATTGCTGCGCGGGAGTGAGATCCTGGGCACGCGCGAGTTCCGGTGCCTGCGGATAGAGGCCCTGGCTCATTTCGGACTTCTCGACGCCGGGGCCGAGATGGCATCCGGAACACATTTCCCCATAAAGGCCCGCGCCGATCGACACGCGCTGCGCCGACGCAAGATCAGCCGGTGGCGCGATACCGCGGGCGTGCGCCTCGATCGACCGATCGCGCAACCGTTCGAGCACCGAATAGACCGCAGGCGTGTGCGGCTCGTCGGCCGCGATATTATACACGCCGAAATAGACGAATGCGGCTGTGCAAACGGCGACAAGAACCGCCACCACCGCAACGAAGGACAAGCTCGGCAAGTGCCGTTTCAGCGTGCCCGATGCCTCGTGTTGCATTACTTCTCCCCTCGACATGCCAGTTGATTATGCGCGCGAGCGCCTAGCGGTGCTCGGGGCGGCAGGCTCAGAACCACATGCGGACGCCGGCAACGATGCTGCGGGACGTGGCCTTGTCGCCCTCCGCCCGGACGTAGCGGGCGGTGTCGCCAAACCGGCGATCCCACGACACGCCGATATAGGGCGCGAACTCGCGCCGTATCTCATAGCGGAGCCTCAATCCCAGCTCGGCATTGGACAGGCCCGATCCGATCCGGTTTTCCGGCACGTCCTGAGCCGCGAAATTAAGCTCGGCGCGCGGCTGCAAGATCAGTCGCTGGGTGACGCGCTGGTCGTAATATCCCTCAAGCCGACCAAGCACATCGCCCTTGTTGGACAGGAACAGCGCCCCCTCCAACTCGAAGAAACCTGGTGCCAGTCCCTCAAACCCGACGGTCGCATAAGTGCGCTTCGGGGAAGGCCCCAAGTCCTGGCGCACGCCCGCTTGTAGATTGAAATACGGGCCGATCGTCCGGCTATAGAGCGCCTGCACCTCGGCAGTTTCGATGCCCTTGCGAAACGCTCCCTCGCCCTCACTCTTGACGAACAGACGGTTGATGTCTCCACCAAACCACGCTTCGCCGTCCCAGCGATAGCCGTCACGGCCGTTGCGGAATTGATACTCGGCTAGGTTCAACAGCACCTGGCTGAAGTTCTGACCGCCATGCTGCCGAAGATGATGGCGGCCCATCGCCATCGTGTCCGCCCCGTAAACGCCGTCGGCCGCGTGGTCAGTCGGGATAGGCGGGGGCGGTCCGTTTCCGGCGGGAAGCGCGGTGCCGGTCTGCTGCACCCCCTCCGTCGCCATGCCTGGCATCCCGGCCATGCCGGGCATTCCCTGCATGTCGTGGCCGCTGCTCTGGTCGGCTGGCATATTCATGCCCGGCATGGCCGAGTGATCCATACCCTGCATCGGCTGCTGAGCGCCCTGAGCGGGCGTCTGGCCGTTTTGGGGCATCTGCATCCCCGGCATCGCCTGCATGTCCTGCTGGGAGCCCTGCGGGGCATTCTGGTCCATCCCGGGCATGGTCGAATGATCCATGCCCGGCATGGTCCCGTGATCCATACCCTTCATGCCGGCCATTGGCGCGGCCCCGCGCTTCGCTGCTGGAGCCGCTTTCCCCCTTAGGGTTGCGGTGCGCGCGGTAGCCTTCGTCTTTGTGGCGGGCTTCCCCTTCGCTGCGGGTTTGTTCGCCGGCTTCTTCTTGGCGGGCATTGGCATCGTCATGCCCGGCATGTTCATGCCCTGCATCGACTGGGCGGCGACCGGAACGGTCATGCCAAGCATCGTGGTGGCGGCGAGCGCCGGGATCAGCCGGTTCATGCTGCCGCTCCCTCTAATGGCCGAACGGTGACGACACGCATCATGCCCGCAGTCATGTGGTAGAGATTATGGCAGTGGAACGCCCAATCCCCCGGAGCATCGGCCGTCAAATCGAAGGCCATTTTACCTCCGGGCGGCACATTCACCGTGTGTTTGCGCGGCGCGTGGTCGCCGTGGCCCGTGACCAGCTCGAAGAAGTGACCGTGGAGATGGATCGGATGCGGCATCATCGTGTCGTTGATCAGCGTAATCCGCACCCGCTCGCCGTTGCGAAACGGAATGGGATCGGCCGGGTCGCTGAGCTTCTGACCGTCGAAGCCCCACATGTAGCGTTCCATATTACCCGTCAGGTGGATCTCGAACTGACGCGATGGCGCGCGCACGTCCGGGTTGGGCGCGAGCGCCACGAGGTCACGATAGGTGAGGACACGGTGGTCAAGGTCTTCCAAGCCCTGCGGCGGCTCGCCACTCCGGTCTTTCGGCATCGGGGAAATGGTCTGCACGCCCGGCCCCATCTTGACGCCCGGCGCATTCTTCGGATCGCGCATGCTCATGTTCATGCTGCCACCTGAGCCGTGATCCATACCGGCCATGCCGCCAGCCTGGCTCGAGCCGCCCTGCATGGCGCTATGGTCCATTCCGGGCATAGCAGCGCCGCTGCTCATCTGGCCCTGATCCATGCCGGCCATGCCGGCACCACCCGCCGCCACCTGGCTGTGGTCCATTCCGGGCATGGCAGTGCCGCTCATCTTGCTGTGGTCCATGCCCGACATGCCGGACATGCCTCCCATCGCAGCGCCTACCGCGACCGTCCCGTGATCGGTGGGCTCCTTCCAGCCGGTCAGCTTCCATAGGTTGCGCGAAGCATTCTGCATCAAGGTGGGGTCCGCCCCGCGCTTCACGACCGGACTCTCCTCCGACATGCCGGACATGCCTTGCATCCCGCCCATGCTCCCCATGTCCATGCCCATATCGGTCATGGTCAGCAGCGTGCGCGGACGGAGTGGAGGAACGGGCGCGATCATGCCCTCACGCGGGGCAAGCGTCGCCCGGCCCATGCCGGAGCGGTCGATCGCTTCGGAGACGAAGCTGTAGGCCCGGTCCCCGGGCATTACGATCACGTCGAACGTCTCGGCGACGCCGATCTGAAACTCGTCCACCTGAACGGGGCGGACGTTCTGCCCGTCGGCCTGCACGACGGTCATCGGCAGGTCGGGGATGCGGACGTTGAAGTTGGTCTGCGCCGCGGCGTTGATGATCCGCAGGCGAACGCGCTCGCCTGCCTTGAACAGCCCCGTCCAATTGTCATACGGCCCATAGCCGTTGACCAGGAAGGTGTAGGTCGAGCCCGTGACGTCGGCGATATCGGCGGGGTCCATCCGCATTTTGCCCCAGTCGATACGGTCCTTCAGGGGCATCTCCCGACCGGCGAGCAAACCCGCGAGCGTCGGGCGCTGATAGTTGAAATAGGCACCGCCCATTTGCTTCAGCTTTCGGAAAATCTGGTCGCCCGTCATCTGGCTATGGTCGGACAGCACGATCACATGCTCGCGGTCGTAGCCGATCGGATCTGTGCCGGCCGGATCAATCACGATAGGACCGTAAAGCCCGCCTTGCTCCTGCGCGCCCGAGTGGCTGTGATACCAATAGGTGCCCGCCTGGATGATCGGGAACTCGTACACGAAGGTCGAACGTGCCTTGATGCCGGGGAAGCTGATGCCGGGAACGCCGTCCATCGGAAAGGGGACCAGCAGCCCATGCCAGTGGATCGAGCTGTCCACGTCGAGGTTGTTGGTGACGGACAGGCGGACCTTCTGCCCCTCTTTCAAGCGAATGAGAGGCGCGGGCACCGTGCCGTTCACGCCGATCGCGGGCGTGGACTTTCCATCGACGGGAAGTTTGAAACTGTCGATCGTCAGCGCGATCTCAGCGCCTGACACGACGGGCAACGGCTTGACGATCCCGCCCGACACAGGCTGCGCCCATGCGGGCATATAGGCGGTAAGCGCCACGCCGCCGCCCGCTAGGGCAGCCCCGCGTAGCATCTGGCGGCGATCGAATATGCGGCTCATACGGTCCTCAAGGCTCTCGAACGGGAGTGTCCCTCTAGCCTTGATACGCGGCGCGAGCGCGAACCCCTCAATGCCTTTGCAGGGAAAGGCGAGGGCAGGTGGTGCTGCGGCCTTTCCCTGCAATCTTGCTCAGCGACAGAGCCGCTTAGTAGCCATATGGGTTGGAGTAGTTCCGATCATGGTCGTCGCCATGCTCGCGCCGGAGTTCGCGATGCTCGTCGCGGTGCTCGTGGCGAAGGTCACGATGAAGCCGACGGTGATCCCGACGCGTCAGCCCGTAGGCGTGCGCCTCGGCATGTTCGTCGTCGATGGCATCATGGCCGTCATGGTGTTCGTCGCGCAATTGCTGGTGCTGATCGCCATGTTGCCAGTCCCGTTGATACCGCCAATCCTGATTTTGGGCCATTGCGGGCACCGCGAGACCGAAGGTCAGCCCAATCCCAAGCGCGACTCTACTCAAAGCGTTCATGTCACCTCTCCTAACTGTGGAGGCGTTCTGCGGCTCCGCTGTTGAACCGGCAGTGACGTAGATCGTAATCGGCTGTTCAGCCCGCGGCTGAGCGGGTCATCGCCCCAAGTCGGTCTGCCAGGCTGCGCCGCGCTCGATACAGGCGGGTCTCTACGGCCTTCTCACTGATCCCCAACACCTCGGCCGTCTCGGCTTGGCTCAAGCCCTCGATCGTGCGGAGGACAAGCGGCTCCTTCAAGTTCGCCGGCAAGGTCGAGATGGCACGCGTCACCCGGTCCAGCTCCTGACGGTCGCCCGTGGCGTCGTCGATTGCCACCTGATCGTCTGCCACCGCTTCGGCCTCGGGGCCGATCGGCGCGGCGAACGACAGGAAGCGCCGCACGGTGCGCTTGCGCCCCCAATCCCGGCACTTGTTGATCGCGATCGTCGATAACCACGCGCGCATCGAACGATCGCCGTCGTAGCGAGGCAACGCCTGGTGAGCCGCGACGAACGTCTCCTGCACCAGGTCCAGCGCCTCGTCGGCTTCTCCGACGCAAGCCCTGACCATGCGGAAGACTGACTGGCGATGCCGACGCATGATCTCGGAAAAAGCGGCCTGCCTTCCTGCGATGCTGAGCGCTGCAAGCTCACCCTCGGTTAGCGTCGTCCAGTCGAGGCTCACGCACCAAGACTCAATGGACGTCGTCGGTGAGCGCCTTGACCACCGCCTGATCGAACTGCCCGGTCTGGTTCGGCCGGAGAAGCTGTCGCATCGCGAATATGTGCGCGAGCGTCGCCTTTTGTAGTTCGCCCATCGCGGCATGGCTCTGATCGACTGCGGCGGCGACCCGCGGGCCGTTGCCGTGCTCGGCCTCGATCGCCTCGGCAAGCCGCGCGTTGTCGGCTCTCAACTCCAGCTCGAACGCGCGCCGCTGCACCGCGAACCGCTGCTCCAATATCTGAAGGCGCGCCTCTTGGGTGGCGTCCAGCGCTAGCTTGTGATGCAGCACGTCATGCAGCTCCGCGCCGGGCTGCGCCCGGGACGGGAGAAGCGCCCGCCCGATGAACACGCCGATGATCGCCGCGACGAAGCACGCGATCACACCAAGCATGAGCCGGGTACGGCCGCTCACGACGTGCCGACCAGCAAGGTCGATGGCGCGAGCGGCGACACTGGCCCAAGCGGGAATAGGAGAGATGCCGCGCTGGCCTCCTTCGCTGGAACGCCAGCGCCGAATATCCCCATGACGAGCGCAGCCGCGATCGTCATCGCGCCGAAGCCCATGCCGACACGGGCCACTGGCGCCGCAGAAATGCGCGCGAGCACCCTGGCTTCGATTCCGTCGAGGCTTTCGGGCACGGGTGCGTACGCGAGCCTCATCAATACTGCGTCGAGGTTGTTCATATCGTTCACTCCGCCCCTCTAGCATGAAATACGCGGGCGGGGCTCCTGTCCCTCACCCTCGGGTTGTGCGGGGTAGCCGGTCGAAGTGCGTACGTTGCGAGCTGCGCATGATCGGCGACCTGTTTGGTTAAACGCTACGCCCACGCCGGGCCGCAAGGCGAGGCGTCAGGGTTGGGTGGGTGGACAAAGGCCCGGTGGTCGAGCGACAGCCTCTATCTAGGCAGATTGGCTAAGCGACTAGTCGTGGACACGCGCGCATAGCAGACGAGCAGAGGCATTCCCCGAAAACTCAATACGGTCCAGCCGGATTTCGGAGAAGGAAACAAGAAGCGGTTTTGGGAGGCTAGGTATGCCGTTTCAACGTCCTTGGCCGATCGTGATAGCTCTCCCGTGGCGACCGTTTCTCGAAGAGGCTGCTAGGGTCCGACTGATTGCCTAAAAACTATCCGGTGATAGTCGGCAGCTTCAACTTTTGTCGTTTGGGCGGACTGGATTCAGTTGGTGTCGTCCGCAGGCCAGGTTTGCGGCCCAGGCCAATTTTCTTTGCCATGGCGCGACGCGCGGCTGAGTACGCTTCTGCCACCATCGGATAATCGGCCTTCAAATTATACCGGCGCCGATACTCTTCTTCGGTCAGGCCATGCCCTCCCAAATGGCGGCGCAAGGTCTTGTAAGGTTTGCCATCGATCATCGAGATGATGTGCTCCTTCGACGCGAGCGACTTGCGCACTGACACCGCCGGGGTGAACAGGTCAGCTGGAGGTTCCTCGACGCCTGCCGCATCTGGCTGACCGATCAGTTGCAGCACGCTATCTCGCATCGTGGCGAGAAACGCCGGCACGTCCTCGGCCGACGCGCGGGTGTTGGGATTACTCAACCATGCGATCGTCAGCTCGGTTGCGAGTTCGATAGCGCTTGGACCGGCGTCAGTCTCTGTCGTCATGAGCGACCCTTTGCGACGGGAAGCTTGTCCTTGAACGCCTTGGCGGGGACAAACACGACTTTGGTCGACGCAGCGATTTCCATTGGCTCGCCTGTACGTGGATTGCGTCCGGTGCGCGCGTTCGTACCCTTGCTGGAGAATTTGCCGAACCCCGGCAATGACACTTCCTCGCCGCGTGCAACCGCATCGCCGATACTGCCGAACACATGGTCGATCAGCGCGCGCGCCTTTACCGTGCTAAGTTCGCTTTCTGTTCCGACACTTCTCACAAGATCGTCCAGCTTCATGTAAAACTTTCCTTGCCGTCAAAGCGAATCAACGCACCGCAAAATAGCGGAGGCTTTGTGGGCACGAGTGAGCTGCTGTGTCGACCGATAATATATTCAGCAGAGTTCGATGCCCATGAGGTCGGAACAGTTTGGCTGTGCTCCGTGCCTCCACCCGCTACCAAGTGCGCATGCCAGGAATGTTTTACGCGCAGCGGCATCCGCGCCATCAGACTCCCGCAGGGGCTGTAGCATGCCCGCGCCGCTAACCCGTCGCCAAATAATGCAGCTGGGTGCATTGGTCGTTGGCGGATGGGCGGCCAGTATGGTGTTAAGGCGAACGGTGCCGATCGGACGTGACATCGGCAGGTCCAGCGCTTTGGCGAAAATCCTCGACGGAAAGGGTTTTCCGATGAGCGGGCCGGCTGATGCATCCCTGCATCTCGCTGTCTTTTCTGACTATCGCTGCCCAGCGTGCAGGCGTGCGTTCCCGGCGTTGGAAGAAGCAATACGCAAGGACGCAGACGTGCGCGTGATCTACAAGGACTGGCCCATTTTCGGTCCACCGTCGGAGCAAGCTGCACGGGTGGCGCTCGCGAGCGCCGAGCAGGGCATCTACCCGGCGGTTCATCGTCGGCTTATGACTGACAGTAGAGCTATTGACGATGGCATGCTCAGGAATGTCGTAACTGAGGCGGGTGGTGATT
>Ga0265296_1002241_pt1 | contig 19926 bp, 17 predicted proteins | sample MunlanPumphouse1_FD_189073 | JGI IMG/M metagenome (GOLD analysis project Ga0265296, IMG submission 189073) | Groundwater microbial communities from a municipal landfill in Southern Ontario, Canada - Pumphouse #1 | ecosystem: Environmental > Aquatic > Deep subsurface > Groundwater | place...
AAAGTGCTCTATTTCATCGGGGACGTCGCAAACGGTGCGTACCGGCAGACCGGCATCTGCGTGGGGGACGGAATCAGGGCGGCGATGGAAATTCGAGATCACCTCAGAGGCATCGAAACATGAAAGTCGTCGCGGAAATCGGGAGACCGGATATCGCCCTCGTGTATGTCGCCGAAACGGCGGGCGGCAAGCTCGTGGAGTTCGCCGAATCGCTCGCGCCTCCGATCCCGCGGGAAAAGAAATGGGTGCTGCTGCTATCGACACTCAACGGGTGCCCTGTTGGTTGCCGGTTCTGCGACGCCGGCTCCTTCTATGGCGGGAAGCTCTCGGCGGAGGAGATGCTTTCACAGATTGACTATATGGTGCGGAAACGCTTCCCGACGATGGAGGTGCCGGTCGAGAAATTCAAGATTCAATTCGCGAGGATGGGCGAGCCGGCCTATAATATGGGCGTCCTCGATGTTCTCGCCGCGCTTCCCTCGCGCTACCGAGGCGGCGGGATCATACCCTCCGTCTCCACGATAGCGCCCTGCGGCACCGACCGATTCTTTCGGGGGCTTCTCGCGGTCAAGAAAGAGGTCTACGGGCGGAGTTTTCAGCTCCAGTTTTCCATCCATACGACGGATACACGGCTCAGGGATTGGCTCATGCCGGTTCGCAAATGGGACTTCGAGCGAATTGCCGCTTACGCGGACGACTTTCTCGGCGAGGGCGACAGGAAAATAACGCTCAACTTTGCCCTCGCCGAGGGAATGCCGGTCGACCCGCGCGTGCTGAGAACGCATTTTTCACCGGATAAATTTGTGATCAAGATAACCCCGGTCAATCCGACCTGCGAGGCAAACAGAAACGGAATTTCCTCCCGCATCTCGCCGCATGGAAAACGCTGCGGTCTGATTGACGACCTCGAGGCAGCGGGTTATGAAATCATTCTCAGCATCGGGGAGCCGGAGGAGAATCTCATCGGCAGCAACTGCGGCCAGCACGTGATGAACTACTTGAGAGCCGCAGAGAAAATCGAAAACGGCTATACCTATGCTATCCGCTGGATATGAGGCGCAACAACCCACCCTCCCGGCTTATTCGTAATGCAGCGCCTCGATCGGATTGAGGGCGGCCGCCTTCTTCGCCGGGTAGAATCCGAAGAAAATTCCGATGACACCCGAAAAGAAGAATGAAACGGCGATGGTCACGGGATCGATCACGACGGACGCCGAGATCGCCCGACCGATCACCTCGGCCGTCACGAGTCCGAGGAGAATGCCGAGCATGCCCCCCATGAGGCTGATGATGGCGGCCTCGATGAGAAACTGAACGAGCACGTCCGCCTCGCGCGCGCCGATTGCGAGCCTGATGCCGATCTCCCTCGTCCGCTCCGTGACGGATACGAGCATGATGTTCATGATCCCGATGCCCCCGACGAGGAGCGACACGCCGGCGACCGCGCTGAGCAGCAGCGTCATCATCTTCGTGACGGAGGTCGCCATCTCGTTGAGCTCGGTCTGCGTGCGGATCGAAAAATCGTTCTCCTCCGAACCCGCCAGCCGGTGCGCCCGACGCATGATGGTCTCTATCTCGCCTCTCGCCGCCTCGGTCTCCTGCTCCGAAACGGCGCTCACCGTGATGCTGTTGATCCACTTCCCGTCGCCCAGACGAAATAGAACGGTCGTGGCGGGCGCGAAAATGATGTCGTCCTGGTCCGATCCCATCATATTCTGCCCCTTCTTGCTCAGCACGCCGACCACGGTGAAGGGCACGTTGCCCACGCGGATTCGCGCGCCGATCGGATCCTGTCCGGGGTAGAGCGTATCCGCTACCGTGGCGCCGAGGACCGCGACCTTGGCCAGCGCCTTGACGTCGCGATCGGTGAAGAACGCACCGCGGTCGACGGGCCAGCTTCGGATGATCGTGTAGTTCGCCGCGACTCCCTGAACGCTCGTGAACCAGTTATTCCTCCCCGCGATGACCTGCGCGCTCCGGCGGACCACCGGGGAGACCTGCGTGACGAGGGTGGCCTCCTTCTCGATCTTTTCCGCGTCAGCCATCGTGAGCGTGTGCCAGCTCCCCGCCCCGCGGCTCACCCCTCCGAAACCGCTCGCCCCCGGCATGATCATGAGGAGGTTCGTTCCGAGAGATTGTATCTTCCCCGAGATGTCTGACTGCGTGCCCCGCCCGACCGATATGAGGGCGATCACCGAGGCGACTCCGATGATGATGCCGAGCATTGTGAGAAAGCTGCGCATCCTGTTCTTCATGATGCTCTTGAGCGCGACCTTGATGAGGCTCTTCCATTTCATAGTACAACATCCTTTATGATGCGGCCGTCGCGGAGCTCTATCGCGCGGCGCGCCTGACGGGAGATTTCCGGCTCATGCGTGACGAGAATGATCGTCATCCCCTGCCGGTTCAGATCCCTGAAGATATCGATGACCTCCATCGACGTCACGGTATCGAGATTCCCCGTCGGCTCGTCGGCGAGAAGAATCGCGGGTTCGTTGACGAGCGCCCTCGCTATCGCGACCCGTTGCTGCTCTCCGCCCGAAAGCTTGTTCGGCTCGTGGTGCAGCCGGTCCGCGAGTCCGACCCGGGTGAGAACCTCGACGGCCTTTCTCGCCGGCTCCTTGATTCTTCCCGCGCGGTCATAGAGCAGCGGGAGCTCCACGTTCTCGAGCGCCGACGTACGCGCAAGAAGATTGAATCCCTGGAACACGAAACCGATCTTCTCGTTGCGGATATCGGCGAGCTTGCGCTTGTCGAGCCCGTTGACCCGTGTTCCCCCGAGCACGTATTCTCCGCTGCTCGGGAGGTCGAGGCATCCGAGAATATTGAGCATCGTCGATTTGCCCGAGCCCGACGCCCCCGTGATCGCGAGAAACTCCCGCTCCTCGACCTTCATGTCGACGCCGCGGAGCGCATGAACGTCGATATCGCCCATGCGGTAGGTCTTCGTAAGATTCTTGAGTTCGATGAGAGCCATTCTCTCGTCCTTTCAGAACCCGCCCCGGTGCCCGCCTCCGCTCCCGCGCGGAGAAGTCGGCATACCGAAGGGGGTCACGGCGGTTTTCGCCGTCTTGCCCACCTTGGTTATCCCGGTGATCAGCTGCATCCCTTCCACGAGAATGCGGCTCTCCTTCACTTCAGTATTTCGGCCGTCCGTCGAGCCGGGCGTGAAGAACGCCACCGCCGGCTGGCCGTCCGTACCCATGTAGAATACGCGGCCCGGCGTGGACGTGCCGCTCGATGCGCCCGTGCCGCCGGTCCGGCCCGCAAAGCCCGGAAACGCCGATCCCCCTCCCCGATGAGCCCCTCCCCTGCTGCCGCGCCGGCCGTCCGCCGATGCTTCCCGCGAGCCTTCGCGGGAACTGTCGGCTCCTTCGGGATGGCGCGCGACCGTTTCCTTGCGGAAGTTCTTCATGATCTTATCGAGCATCGCCTGATCCGGCTTGAACTGTATCGCGGAGTTCGGCACGAGGAGGACGTCCTTCTTCTCCTCGATGATGAAATCGACCGTGGCGGTCATCCCGGGAAGGAGCTTGCCGCCATCGTTCGAGGCGTCCACGACGACCGTGTAGTTCACGACGTTCTGGAGCGTCACGGGTTGCAGGCGCACCTGCCGCACGGTTCCCGTGAATTTGTCGTCGGGATACGCCTGCACGGTGAACTGGACCCGCTGCTCTTCCTTGATGACGCCGATGTCGCTCTCGTCGACGTTGACCTCAATCTGCATCGACTTCATGTCGCTCGCGATGATGAAAAGCGTCGGCGCCTGGAAGCTCGCCTGGATCGTCTGGCCGGCGTCCACGTTCCGCTGGATGACGGTGCCGTTGATCGGAGACGTGATCGTCGTGTACTCGAGGTTCTTCAAGGCGCGTTTCAGGGCCGCTTCGGACGACCTGTACGAGGCGACGGCGGCGTCGTAGCCGGTCTTGATCGAGATGAATTCGGTCGCGGAAAGATAACCGTTCTCGAAGAGCGGTTTGTTGCGTTCGTATTCCGCCTCGGCCTGATCGAGCTGAGCCCTGCTCCGCAGGAGACCCGCCCGGGCGTCGAAGGCCTGCGCCGCGACGATGGTCGTGTCGAGAACCGCAAGCACCTGCCCCGCCCTCACTTCGCTGTTGAAATCGACGTAGAGGCTGTCGATGATCCCCGACACCTGCGCGCCGACGTCGACCGAGTTGACGGCGCTGAGAGTGCCCGTGCTCGAGACGGTATTCTCGATATCCCCCCGCTTCACCTCGGAAAGCTGCAGCTCGCCGCCGTTCTTCGCGCTTCGGAAATGCCTGATCGCGCCGATCCCCGCGGCGACGGCGGCGACGACACAAACGACGATCAGGATCCTTTTCTTCTTCATGATGATTCTCCTCCCGCGACGCATGCAGTTGAAACCGCACTCATGCAATCAATCGAAAAGCGGCATCGCCTTGTCGATGCCTCCCGAATAGTACAACACGGCGACGCCTTTCACGAGACGGGCGTATTTCGCGTTGATGAAATTGTACGAGCTCTGGAGATTGGACGTCCGCACCTGGTTCAGATCCACGAGCGTCGAGGCGCCCACCTTGTATCGCTCTTCCATGTTCTTCAGCGCCTGCTCGCTGTACCTGAGCTGCGCCTGAGCCACCTCGACCGCCTTCCCGGCGGTCGCGTAATCCTCGAGCGCCTGGCGGATCTCGACCCCGGTCTGCAGCTCGAGCTTCTCGACGCCCAGTTGCGCCTGTCTGAGACTGATCTTCGCCTGGGCGACGCCGTTGTACGTACTGAGGCGGTCGAAGATCGGAAGCGAGAGCGAAAGCCCGATCGAGCCGTTCAAATTGTTGTTATAGAATTGATCGTTGAAATCGTAGCTCCCCGGGTTCCGGTAGCTCGTCCCGGCGCCCGCCGAGAGAGACAGCGTCGGCCAGTATCCCGCCCGACTCGCCGTTATCTGCTTCTTCGCGGCTTCCACCTGCAGACGCTGCGCGGCCAGATCGGCCCTGCCCGTCATTGCCTCCCCCACCGCGTCGTCCGGAAGGAAACCCGCGAGTCCCCCGGTAATGCCCTCCACGTCCGGGACGACGATCGTGCACTCCATCCCCGGATCGACCGCCATGACTTGCAGGAGCCTGTATTTGTCCACTTCGAAATCGCGTCGGGCGATCAGCAGGCGGGATTCCGCGTCCGCGGCGCTCGCCTGCTGCTGGTAGAGATCGACGATCGGGCGCCTGCCCGACGTGGTGAACGCTTCTATCTGCGAGAGCAGGCTGCGCTGCGACTCGAGATACTGCTCGTCGACCGTGATGAGGTCCTCGTCGAGCACGACAAGGACGAACTGCTGCATCGTCTCGTAGATCACCTGCTCGCGGCTTCGCGCATAGCTCCTCCGCTGCGCTTCGAGCTCGAGCCGGGCCTGCTTAAGCGAAGCGATTCTCCCGAACCCCGTGAAGAGATCGAGGCCCGAAGAGACCGACAGGTTCATCGAGTTCGAATGGCTCCATTCGAAGCGGTCGGAAAGAGCCTCATAATCCTTCCCGTAACCCCTCGACGCCCCGAGGGAGAGTCTCAAGCTCGGAAAGAAATCCATGGTGCTGCTTCTGACCGAGATCTCCCGGGATTCCGTCTGATTGGCCACCTGCCTGAGATCGACGTTCGCCTTGAGCGCCGTTTCTATCGCGTCCTTGAGCGTGATCGCCCTGCCCTCCGACGCGGTCGCGACGCCCGCATAAGCGCCTGCCCAACACAGAAAAGCGCACGCGCCGATCGCACACCCTCTTCGTATTGTTCTCATTCCTACTCCCCCGGTCCTCTCTCGTGCCTCGGGCCCTCCCACTCGTGCTTTCTGCCTCCCCGCTTGTCCATTTTCTCGTGCATCTTCTTTATTCCGGCGTCGTACTTCACCTGTTGCTCGGGGGTCAATACTTCACGTATCCTCGCTTCCATCTCGCTCATGACCGCTCTGATCCCGGTGCGCGCCTGCTGTTCGAACTCCTTGAATCGCGGTTCGAAATCCTGCACGATGCGCTCGACCTCGGCGCGCTGCTCCGGCGTCAGCGCCAGATCCGCCGTGAGCTTCTCCGCAATAGGCTTGTGCACCCCCCGGGGAGGCCCGCTTTTCATGACCTGCAGAAAATGGCCGCGTATGAGGGCCGTCGCCGAGAGTCCGCCGACGATCGCGCCGACGATGAATACAGCGACCACGCCGGACCATAATTTCCACTTCCCTTTCGCTTCATTCCCAACCATGGCTCATTCCCCCTTGCCGTCGTTCAGATAATGAAATCTATCGGATTCTCGAGATAGCGCATCGCGAGCTCCTGATAGTCGACGAATCCGTTCGAGAATACGTACACGAGCAAAAGCAGCGCGACGAGACAGGCGGCGGCCGAAAAGCGCCACGCAAACCGTCCGATTTGCAGCTGAACGCCGTTCGGCGCCTCGTCCGCTCCCATCCGGCGTATCTCACGCATCACCGATTCGCGCGATTCCGCGCGCATCGTTTGATAATCCTGCGAGCGATATGCGGAAAACAGGCGCGATTCGAGCTCGTCGAGCTTCTTCCTATTTCGTTTCATTGTTCTCCCCCTCTTTCGCCATAAGTCTCTCGAGAATGGCGCGCAGCTTCTTCCTCGATCGATATGCACGGACCTTCACGTTGACGACACTCCATCCGAGCAGCTCCGCGGCCTCCGCCACCGGCCGTTCTTCGATATGTACGAGCTCGAGAACCGCGCGGTCCTCGCTCGAGAGCCGGCCAAGAGCCCACGCGAGGAGCTCGCGCGCCTCGCGGCTCGCCGCGCCGTCGGCATGCGCCCTGGCCGATTGTTCGGACGTCGCGCGCGCGAGCCATTTCGCCTGATCCTCGTTGAGGGCGCTCACCGGTTTCTCGCGGCGTTTGTACCGCTGTCGCCAGAAGTCGCAGCAGGCGCGCACCGCGATTTTCGAAAGCCACCATTTGAATTCGCCTTTCCCCGCGTAGGATGAGAGCGACATATAGGCGCGAATGAAAATATCCTGAGCGACCTCCTCCGCATCCTCCCACGGCACGCGCCTTCCCGCGATCCGGGCGACGTGCTCCCCGTACCGATCCATCAGACATTCGAACGCATCGACGTCCCCGCCGAGAATGCGGTCGATTATCTCTCCGTCGCTCTCGTGTGCTGCATTTCCACGCATCGCATGAATAATACCGAGTTGGCGCATCTCCTGTCCAATCTTTGCGTCGCTCATACGGGTCGTCGCGGCGGCGGCGAGTGAGGTTACATTCAAATTGTCGAAATCCTGTGTAACCGCTACCGGGCGTTCCTCGACCAACATGCATGAACCCCACCTTCTCCCCGAGAAAGGACGGCACCGATGAAGAGCGCATCCGTGATCGGATTCTGTCTTCTCGCAACGTCGGCTCTCTCAGCGATCATGCTCAACGGATGCCTGGAATCCAAACTTGCGAGCGCCTGGCCCGAACGCGAGATCTCGATCGACGGAAAGGCCCCCGAGTGGGCCGGCCGCGAGGCGTATTACAGCGAAGCCGACGGCTTCAAGATCGGTTTCTTCAATGACGCAGACTATCTGTACGTATATCTGGCGACATGGAACCGACAGAACCAGGCGCAGATTCTCATGAACGGTCTCACTGTCTGGATAGACGCGACCGGCCGGAACAAACAGATATTCGGAATCAACTATCCCATGAAACGCTCGATGCCCGATTCGGCAGGGATGCCTCCCGGCATGCCGGCCGGGTTGCGCCCCGGCGGGCGCTCGGGCGCGGCTTCGGAAGCTTCGGGAGAAACCTCGCAGGCGCTCCTCAAGGGCATGCTCGCGGAGGCGCAGGGCGAGATGATTATTCTCGGCCCCGGCGGAGAACCGATCGCTTCAATGCCCGCCGCGGATGACGGCAAGGGCGGGATCGCGGCGATGATCGATATCGCTAATCGGACCCTCATCTATGAAATGAAGATACCGCTCGCGCCGCCTGACAGCCTGCCCTTCGCCGTCAACGCCGCTCCCGGAGCGATGATCAGCATCGGCTTCAAGGTGGGCAAAGCGGAGATGCCCTCGATGAAACGCACTGGAGAGGGTCCCCCTCGCGACAGGGGTGGTTTTCCCGGAGGCGGCATGGGCGGCCCCGGGGGCGGCATGGGCGGTCCCGGAGGACCGGGCGGAGCCGCTTCCTCTCAGGCGTTCGAGTACTGGGCGAAGGTCCGGCTCGCCGCGGCGCCTTCCGTCGCCCCGCCGAAGGAGGGGGCGCCGCAGGAGCGTCGATAGCACGCGGCGGAGGCAGGGCTCGTTGTCGGGCGTTCTACGCGCCCTTCACGAGACGATCCGGCACCTGCACCGCAATGACCTCGCCACGGACGCAGAGCTTTCCCTCCGCCATGATCGTCGCCGTCACGACGACCTTGCGGCCCTTGATCTCCTTGATGCGCGCGCGCAGTTCAAGGGGCGCGTCGATCGGCGTCGGGAGCAGATAGTCCACATGTAGCGACGCGGTGACGAAACGCAGCGGCGGATCGGATCCCATCTCCCGTCCCTCGGCCCGGCACGCAGCGGCCGACGCCGTCCCGGTGCAGTGGCAATCGACGAGGGAAGCAAGAAGCCCCCCGTACACATAGCCGGGTATCGCCGTATGATACGGCTTCGGCTCGAAAGTGCAGACTGCCTCGTCCCCGTCCCAGAAGCTTCGAACGTGAAGTCCGTGCTCGTTGAGCCGGCCGCAGCCGTAACACTGGGCGAAATGATCGGGATAATAGTCTTGAAACGCCTTCTCCTGATGACTCATGATCTCTCCCTTGAGCGACAGGTCGGAATTACTTGAGCGCTTCCTTGCGCCCCGCGTAGTAGTCGCGGCAGAAGGATATCGAATTCCATATTTCCTGCGGGATGACGGGCTTTCCCCGGAGAATGAAGTTCGCCATGTTGAGACCGACGCCGGGACCGAGCATAAAGCCCTGCCCGCACATGCCGACGGCGAGGTAGAAACCCTTCGCTTCCTTCACGTGGTCGAGGATGATGATGCCGTCGGGGGTCATCGGGTAGAGCCCGCGCCAGACGCGGCGGACGAGCATGTTTTTGAGCCGCGGGATGAGATCGATCATGCGCCGCGCGATCACGGTCATGAATTCGGACGTGTTTTCCCTGTTCGTGCCGAGGATCGGCACGAGCGGCGTATAGCAGAAGATGACCTGCCCGCGATCGTTCTGCCCGAAGTAGAAGTTCTTCGTCTTGCCCTCGGGACCCGGCCGGATGTCGACCACGAGCGGATTGAAGAAGCGCTCCATCGGCGCGGAGATTCCCGCTTCATGACAGTCGGGAACGACGGGGATGTCGATGCCGGCCATCTTCCCGATCTCCTTCGCATAGGAGCCGGCGGCGTTCACCACGATATCCGAGTGATAGACGCCTTTCCCCGTTTTCACGCCCTGGATCCTTCCCTGCTTCTTGACGAGCCCCGTGACCGGCTCTCCGAAATGATATTCGCAGCCCCGGTCTTTGCTCTCTTTCCAGAGCGCCGCGGCGTACTTGAGCGGAGACACCTGTCCGTCGCCGGGCGAGAACGTGCCGCCGCGAAGGCCCTTCTCGTTGATGCCGGGAACGAACTCCCTGATTCTCTCCGGACCGTACCAGTCGATGGTGAGACCGTTTTTCTTCTGCGTCGGCAGGATGCCCTTGAGAATCTTCTCCTCGTCTTCGCGGTAAACGGGGAAGCAATAGCCACCCGGCACCCATCCGAGATCGATGCCGGTCTTCTCCTCGAATGTGGAGTAGAACTCGAGGCTCTGCAGACAGAGCGTGATCTTCGCGCCGTCCGAGTGCGTCGCACGAACGCCGCCTATTGCGGCTTTGTTCTCCCCCTGACCGGGGGAGGCGTTCGAATCCAGAACAAGAACCCGAAGCCCCTCGAGCGTGAGATAGTACGCGATGGGGAGCCCGACGCTGCCCGCCCCTATGACTATCGCGTCGTAATTCGTGCGGCTCATGCCTCACCGCCGTTGCTCTCGGCCCCGGCGAAAACGCCGAGGGGAATCTCCGCCGTGAACGGCCTGTTCGTCGGAAGCGTGACTTCCGAAAGGTCGACGCCCATCTCGCGATAGAGCCTGAGAATAAGCTCGGTGCACGTTTTCCCGCCGCAGGCGCCCATGCCCGTCCGTATCGTCGCCTTGAGAATGTTCATATCCCGAACTCCGGCACGGATCTCTCCCCGAACCTCCCCCACCGTGATCCGCTCGCAGCGGCAGATGATCGTGTCGTCGGGCACCGGCTCGGCCATCCCGGTCCCGGCTTCTCCCGCCTCCGGCACGAGCACGGTGAAGCCCGCGACGGAATACGCTTCATCCGCGGGGACCTCGACAGATACGACTTTCCTCTTCGCGTCGATATTCGATGTGCGAAACGCGACGATCGTGCCTCGGCCGACGGCGCTCCCTTCCATGTCCACCGTCTCAACCCGCCTCCCCGCGACGAGATCCTTCGTCTCGAGCTCATAGGGGAGCACGAGAAGCGACGTCTTCGATTCCGCGTCGTACTCGGGCATTATCAAACTGATCGCGAGACCCGGACAGACCGCGACGCAGTTCGCGCAGCCGATACAGTCGCCGCTGAAAACGGGATTGTTCATGATCGAATCGCCGCGTATCGCGATGCTGTTCCGCGGACAGGAATCCGCGCACGGGTTGCAGGGAATCTCCTGCACGCAGCGGATCAGGGGATACACTTTTTTCTCGAGCTTCGAAAGGTCCGGCTGCGTCGTCCGCCCGGGCTTGCTTCTCAGGATCGCCGCGGTCGAGTTCCATTCGTCGGGAATATCGATCTCATAGCCGAGAGACCGGGCGATCTTTCGCCCCGTGATCTTTCCGCTGAATATCGCGGCGGAGGCTTCGGCGATCTCCTCGGCATCCCCCGCCTTGTAGCATTCGATGCCGTATTCCGCCAGTTTCTCGTAAAGCTCGTTCACGGGAGAGAGTCCGACGGCGATGAGAAGCGTGTCCACCCGATACGACCGCTCGCTGCCCGCGACGGGCCTGAAATTCCAGTCCACGGCGGCGGTCGTGATTTTCTCGATCTTCTCCTCGCCCTCCGCCTTGAGGACCGTGTGCGAGGTAAGGACCGGCACCCCGAGACGGCGGAGCTTGTCGAGGTGGACCTTGTAGCCGCCGCAATGGGGCATGGCTTCGACGAGGCCGACCACCTTGATGCCGGCCTGGATCGCATGGTAACCCGTGATCAGCCCGACGTTCCCCCCCCCGACGATGAACAGCCTCTCGGTGGGCTTGACGAGGTCGCGGTTCAGGAGCGTCTGGAACGCACCGGCGCCATAGACCCCCGGCAGGTCGCAGCCAGGGAAGGCGAGATTCTTCTCGCGCGCGCCGCATGCGACGAGCACCGCGCGTGGTTTCACCTGAAAGTAGTTGCCCCCCTGCTCAAGACCCACCTGCTTGTCGCAAAACGCCCCCACGGCGGTCGTCCCGAGCATGACCGAAACGGAGGGGAATTGCTCGAGCTGATGCGTGAGGATGCGGGCGATCTCGATACCGCGGGTGCCCGCGTAGCAATCGTCGCGGGAGCCGAAGAAGGTGTGCGTCTGCAGCGTCAGCTTTCCGCCGAACTCGTTCTTGTCGTCCACGACGAGGGTCTTCGCACCGAGGAGCCCGAGCTCGATCGCGGCGTTTATTCCGGCGGGGCCGCCCCCGATGACGAGGACGTCGGTCTCGATCGTCGGAATCTCCCGGAACTTCGGCAGAGCGTCGTCTTTCGGAAGCGCAGGCATGCCCTCGCAGCTCCTGACCCTCATCCCGACCTTGACCGGGATCATGCATCCCTTCACGGGAAGGCCGTCGACGAGCACGGTGCACTGGCTGCACTGGCCGTTCGCACAGAAGATGCCCTGGGGGCTTCCGTCGCGCGGATGGTGACCGAAAACCTGCACGCCGCCGGCGAAAAGCGCCGTTGTGATGACTTCGCCTTCATACGCATTCATCTCTCTGTCGTTGAAGGTGAAGGAAATCTCCGGACGCTGCACGACGGGAAGGATCGGGTGGCTCCGCACGCGGAACTCGCCTGATGAAGCCTGTTTCGTTTCGCCTTTTGCGCGAGACATGCTCTTCGACCCCGTTATTCCTCGAGCCTCGACGCCGCGAGGGTAATAAGATCTCTCACTGCCACCGGCGACTGCTTCCACGAGCAGCCGGGGCTCACTTCATGGTAGAGGAGCGCGCATTTCGGGCACGCGGTGACGAGCGTATCGGCCCCGCACCGGTGCGCCTCCATGAGACGCTCGTTGACGGCCGCGCGCGTGTGGGGCCCGTGGTCCACCCACGAACCCGCGCCGCAGCACGGAGCGCTACTCCCCCGTCGCTCGAGCTCGACGGGCTTTGCGGCGGATAGCCGCGCGAGTATCTTTCTCGGCGCTTCGCTCTCACCGAGACGGCGGCAGAGATAGCACGGGTCATGGAACGCCGGCTTCTCGCTTCCCCTTTTGAAGCCGAGCGTCTCCAGGTTTCCCGCGATGAATTCGATTATATGCCGCACCTCGAACGGCTGCGGCCCGAGCTCTTTCGCATAGGTGTCCTTCAGCGTGAACGCGCATTCGGGACAAATCGCGAGAACGATGCGCGCTTTCGACTTCGTGATCTCTTCGACGTTATGGCGCGCGAGCGCCATGAATGGCTCCCGCTCGCCGAGGTCGTAAAGATCTCTTCCGCAGCAGCGCTCGTCGTCGAGAATGACCGGCGAAACGCCGAGCGCGTTGAGAAGCCTTACGGCCGAGCGCGCCATGTCCCCGAAACGCTGCTCGCACGAGGGACCGGAGACGGCGTCGAAGAGCGCGAGACAGCCGGTGAACAGAGCGGTCTCCCCCTCCTTGCCGACACGCAAAGAGGCGTCGAGCCAGGAGAGCCGCGCCTTCGAGGTCGGCACGGCGCCCTTTGCCCCCTTCTGCTGAACGGGCGCCTGCCCCGCCTGCGTCTTTTGATACTCGTGGATGATCCCGCCGAAGACGGGATGATAATCGGTGCGTCCTGCTCTCAGCTCGCGGATAAAATCGGCGAATGCGACCTTGAACGGGCACGCCTCCGTGCACGCCGCGCACGTCACGCACGTCCAGATAAGCTTGTGATCGTGCGCCGCGCTTTCTCCCCCTTCGAGAAACTTCTTCGCGATCTGCTGCGGGTGATTCGTGCCGAAATGGCGATACACCGGACAGGCCGAGGCGCATTCGTTCTTGCACCTGGTGCAGTCCTCGATATGATATTTCGCGATGATCTCTTTTTCGTTCATTTCGATTTCCATGCCCACTTGTTGACCGCGAGAGCGAATTCGTCGGGGTTCGTCGAGATCTCCGTCACGATCTCGCTCCTGAATCCGAACAGCCGGAGGAGCGATCGGCACTGCTCGACGACGCGTCTCGCGGACGAGCGGCCGAATCCATAATGGCAATCCTCATCGGCGCACCCGCACACGAGCACCTTCGGGCTTCCGCGAAGGGCCGCCTCGATGATGAACCGCGGAGGCACTCTGCCCGCGCACATCGTCTCGATCACGAGGACGTCCCGAGGCAGGTCGAGCCGTTCGGGACGCGCCCAGTGACATACGAAGAGCACCTTCGCCCGCGACGAGGAGATTCCCTCGAGAAGCTTCATCACGCTCTCGTGATCGAAGTTGCGCTGGTCGATGGCGCCCGTGGGGCAGACCGCCACGCAGGAACCGCAGCCCTTGCATGCGAGCTCGTCCACATGCGCGACGAACCGCCCTCCCGGCCTCGCCTCCACCTGCACCGCTTTGTATCCGCAGAGATCGGCGCACCTGCCGCAGCCGATGCACAGGGTCTCATCCACTTCGCAGAGCGTCCTCATCGGGATCGCCTCCGCGCACTCCGCCCCGAGCTCGAGGATCACGCGATCCGGCGTCGACGACCAGAAATCCCTGCCCGCATGCACGTTTACCGATACATCCTCGCCGAGGCGCAGAATAAAGTCCTTCTTCTCGCAGATGTCGACGCAGACCTCGCACTCGCCGCACGGCCCGCAGCGCAGGCAGCGGCCGGCCTCGCGCCGGGCGGTCTGCGGCGCATAGCCCTTTTCGGCTTCGTCAAAAGCCTTCTTGCGCTTCGCGGCCGTTTCAAGAGGCATCGGTTCTCTCCGAGCCTTGGCCCCGGCCGGCGCTTCGAGCGTGAATTCCCGATGAGCGATCCCCCCGTCGATGGTGAGATCCAGGGGTGATTCGATCGTCTCGCCGCTCAGATAATGATGAATCCGGTAGGCAGCCTTCTGCCCCGACGCTATCGCCTCGACGACGCTCCGGGGACCCGTCACGAGATCCCCCGCGGCGAATACGCCTTCCACGCCGGCTACCGAGGTCGCCGGATCTATCGCCAGGGCGCCGGCCGGCGTCATAGAGAGGGCGAGAGCCGACGCGAAGCCTTTCACGTTGATCCCGCGCCCGTGCGCGTCGACGAAGATATCCGCGTCCCCCGTAAATTCGCTGCCGGTTATCTCGAGCGTATCGCGCCTGCCCGTTCCGTCCGGCCTCCCCTCCTCGATCTTTACGAAGGAAATCCCCGCGAGCCTTTTGCCCTTCGTCGCGATCCGCGCGGGGCGCGCGAGAAAGAGCGTCTTCACGCCTTCCTTCTCGGCTTGAACGAGATCCTCCGCGCGAACCGGCGCGAGATCGCGGCTCCGTCCGATCACGAGAGTGACGCTCTTCGCGTCGAGCCGTACCGCCGTGCGCGAGCAATCGAGCGCCATCATGCCGTCGCCGGCGACGATGACCCCTTTGTCCTCGATCTCCAAAGCGGCGTACCGCAGAAAATCGATCGCGTGCACGACCCCCTTGATTCCCGGCGTTCCCCATTTCCACTCGGGCCGCCACGCGCCGGTGCCGAGGAGCAGCGCGCGGTATCCGCGCCTCTTGAGCCGGTTCCAGGTGATGTCCTTTCCGAACTCCGTCCCCGCGACGAACTCTACGCCTGCGTCGAGGATCGCGCGCGTCTCGCGTGCGACGACCGCGCGCGGGAGCCTGAACCCGGGAATGAGATTCATCATTCCCCCCGGCCGGTCCTTCGCCTCGAATACGGTTACGGGATACCCGAGAAGGGCGAGCTCGCGCGCGGCCGCGAGACCCGCGGGGCCCGCGCCGACCACGGCCACTTTTTCGGCCCGGTGAGCCCGCGCCGGAACCGCCGGATTGATTCCGCGCTTCATCTCGAGATCGAAAACAAAACGTTTCAGCGCGCATATCGCGACCGGCTCGTCGTATCCCGCGCGCGTGCACGCGGCCTCGCAGGGCCGCGGACAGACCCGCCCGCAGACCCCGGGGAACGGATTTCGTTCGCGGATAAGGGCGAGCGCCTCGGCGAACCTGCCGTCCGAAACGAGCGACACGTATCCCCGCGCGTTGATGCGCGTCGGACAGGCGAGCGTGCAGGGAGAGGTCTCGAGTGGAACGAGCTTCCAGGAGCGCGCGTCCCGCGGATTCCTGATCGTGATTTTTCCGGCGTCCTTCTCCATGCTACGCGCGGGCCTTTCTTCGGGGCTGCTTCCCCGCGAGCATCGGATGCGTGTGCGCTTCGGCGCGGAATTTCTGATCGATCTCGCAGTGGAAGCACTCGTAATTGAGCGAGCACACGGCGTCGCTCAGGAATCCCATGAGCGTGTACCGGCACAAATGCTCCCCGCCTTCCCTGCGGAGCTCGATCACGCGCTCGTACTCCATGTCGATCGCGTCGGTCGGACAGACGTACGCGCACGCGCCGCACGCGATGCAGCGGGAATGATCGATGCCGAACGGGGACTCGACCTTCCGTCCGATGCCCCGCTGCGAGAAACCGATCGCGTTCGCTCCGACGATCTCCGAACACACGCGCACGCAGAGACCGCAGAGTATGCAGTCGTCGTTCAGCTTCGAGAATCGCGTCTTCGTTACGCCATGCTTCGCGGCGAGCTCCCGCACGTACGGCGCCCCGGGAGATCGCGCAAGGAGCAGCTCGAGGAGGAATTTCCGCAACTTCCTGATCCGCGGGGTATCGGTCTCGACCTCGATCCCGTCCTTCACCGGATAGAGGCACGAAGCGACGACGCGCGGGCGTTTCTTCCCGTGTTCCCGGATCTCGACGACGCAGAGCCTGCAGGCGCCGAAGGGCTCGAGCGCGTCGTGCGCGCATACGGCGGGGATATCGATTCCCGCCGCCCGCGCCGCCTCGAGCACCGTCGTCCCGGCCTCGGCGGTCCGCTTCTTCCCGTTCAGAACGAACTTCATTTGTATTTCTCCAACGCCTTGCCGACCGTAAGGTGATCGAGCCTGCTCACGAGCTCCCCGTCGACCATCATGACCGGCGCCTGGCCGCAGCAGCCGAGGCATCGTATGGTCTCGAACGAGAATCTCATATCTAATGTCGTGCCTCCCGCGGCGATCTTGATCTCGCGCTCGATCGCGTCCTTCACGCGCATGGCGCCTCTCACGTGGCACGCCGTTCCCGTGCAGAGCGATATTTCGTGCCGCCCCCGCGGCACGAGCCTGAACGCCTTGTAAAACGTCGCGATCGCGTAGAGCCGCGTGAGCGGCACGTCGAGCTCGCGCGAGATGAGACGCAGTTCCGCCTCGGGAAGGTACTGGCGCAGCGCCTGCAAATCTTGAAGAATCGCGATGATCTGCGACGCCATTCTCCCGTGGCTCTCGAGGATCCGCTGCACGGCGCGCTCGCCGGAAACTCCACCGGACGCGGGCGCCGCAACGCCCGCGCGACCGGGAAGAAGAACATCTCGTATCGTGCGCATCGAACCTGCGTCGCTCATCGCGCTATCGCCTCGAATCTGCACGCGTCGAAACATGCGCCGCACCGTATGCATTTCGTTTCGTCGATCACGTGAATCTCTTTCGCCTTGCCCGTGATGCAGCTCGCCGGGCATACCTTGAAGCACGCGCGGCAGCCCGTGCAGTGCTCGGGAATAACACTGAAATGGAGCAGCGGCTTGCAGACCCCCGCGGGGCACTGCTTCCGGCGTATATGCGCCTCGTACTCGTCCCTGAAGTAGCGGATCGTCGTGAGCACCGGATTCGGCGCCGATCCGCCGAGCGCGCAGAGGGAGGTCGCCGCGACCCCTTCCGAAATCTCCTCGAGGAGCCGGATGTCCCCCTTCTTTCCCCTCCCCTCGACGATCCTGCTCAGAATCTCGAGAAGCGCGCGGAGGCCCTCCCTGCAGGGAAGGCACTTGCCGCACGATTCATCCTTGAGAAAATCTATGAAATACTTCGCGACGTCCACCATGCAGGTATCCTCGTCCATCACGATCATGCCGCCCGAACCCATCATCGAGCCGGCGCCGGTCAGCGCGTCGAAATCCACGGGCAGATCGAGGAGCGATTCCGGAAGGCATCCACCCGAGGGACCGCCCGTTTGCACCGCCTTGAACCTCTTTCCCTTCGGCACGCCGCCGCCGATGTCGAAAATGATCTCCCGCAGCGTCATCCCCATGGGAACCTCGACGAGACCCGTATTGACGACCTTGCCGACGAGGGAGAATATCTTCGTCCCCTTGCTTCCGCCCCATGGACTGCCGCTCACGTCGCCGGTCCCGATCTTCGTATACCAGGCGGGCCCGCCGAGAATGATCTTCGGCACGTTCGCCCAAGTCTCGACGTTGTTGAGTACGGTAGGCTGCTCCCAGAGCCCCTTCTTGACCGTATGGACGTACTTCGCGCGCGGCTCGCCCGGTTTGCCTTCGAGTGAAGCCATAAGCGCCGTGGATTCCCCGCAGACGAACGCGCCACCACCGCGGGAAATCGAGATATCGAACGAGAAACCGCTGCCGAGGATGTCGCTGCCGAGCAGCCCGCATTCGCGCGCCTGCGCGAGCGCCGTCGTCAGCGCTTCGACCGCGAGCGGGTACTCGTTCCTCACGTAAATAAAACCTTCGTGCGCGCCGACCGCGTAGGCGCCGATGATGATCCCTTCGATGACGCTGTGAGGATTCCCCTCGCAGATGCTCCGGTCCATAAACGCGCCCGGATCTCCCTCGTCGGCGTTGCAGATGACGAACCGTTTCCGTCCCTTCGCCTTGCGCGCCGTCTCCCATTTGATTCCGGTCGGAAACCCCCCTCCCCCCCTTCCGCGAAGCCCCGATTTCCTGATCGTATCGATCACCCCGCGCGGCTTCCGGCTCTCGAGCACCCGGCGCAGAGCCTCGTAGCCGTCGAGCGCCAGGTAATCCCGGATGTCCGCCGGATCGATTTTCGAGTTGTTGCCGAGAATGAGCCTCATCTGCCGCCGGTAATAGGGAACCTCTCCTTCCAGCTCGACGCGCTTCCCCGTCGCGGGATCGAGGTAGAGCAGGCGCTCGACGAGTTCCCCCTTCTTGATCGTCTTCGCGACGATCTCGGGAACGTCGAGCGGCTTCACCTGGGTGTAGAGAATCGTGCGGGGATGAATGACGACGAGCGCGCCCTTCTCGCAGAATCCGTGGCAACCGGTCGCCTTGACGTCGACGCGGCGCAGCCGCTCCCGGGCGATCTCGCGCTTGAACGCCTCGTAGACGTTGGCGGAATCGCAGGCACGGCATCCCGTATCGGTGCACACACCGATCGTTATCCAGCCGGCCGGCCGCTCGCTGAGTATTTCCCTTTTGAATCTATCGAGGCTCTTGAACGAGCGAAGCTTGTTGAGTCTCAGGGTTGCACCCTCCTGCCCTGCATATCTCTAAGAAAGATAAATTGAAATTAATAAGAAATTCCTTATGAAGTCAAGGGATATAGATTCCGCCGACGACAAATGCTAATTACATATAATTCAGTCAGTTATACAATCAAAGAAGCGCTGTTATCGAAGGGTCAATCCGAATCAGGTGGCTATCGTCAGGAGCACCTGATCCTTTTCGACGGAGGTTCCGGGGGATACCTTGAGGGATTTTACGACGCCGTTCACCCTTGAGGTGAGATTGTTCTGCATCTTCATCGCTTCGAGGATGACGAGGACATCTCCCTCCTTGACCGCATCTCCCACCTTCACCTCGAACTGAACGACCATACCGGGCATCGGCGCGATGATCGAATACTCGCCGTTTGAGTTGGCTGGTGAATCGCTCTTCTCGATCTTGCTCCTCGCCTCTTCCTTCCTGGCTTTGGGCTCTTCCTTCTTCTCGGACTCCTTCTCTTTGGAAGGGGACGATTCCTTCTTGATGAAAAGAGGCTGCGTATCGCCGACCGCGATAACCCGCGGCTTTCCGCCCATTTCTTCAACATCGACCGAGTACTTCTCGCCGCCGACCGAGATGCTGAAACTCCGGAGCGTTGCGCCGCCGCCGGGCGCGCCCGCGGGGGTCTTATCGACGAGCTGCCCCTTGAGAGCTTTCTCTACAAGCTCGTCCTCGCGCTTGACGTCCTCGAGCGTCTTCGCCTTCGTTTCGGCCGGCGGCTGCTCCTTGCCGTACTTCCATTTGAGAAAACGAAGTCCCGTTGTCGGATAGAGCGCATAAATGAGAACGTCTCCCTCGTCCCGCGCGATGTCCTTCGTCGCTTCGCGCGCCTTTTCCATTTCAGGCTCGAGCGTATCGGCGGCCCTGCAGGTTATCGGCTTCTCTCCCTTCGGATAGCCATGGAGCACGATCTTCTGAATCCTCGGGTCGATGGGAGCCGGTGATTTTCCGTAGAGACCGTAGACATAATCCTTCACCTGGCTTGAGATCATCTTGTAGCGGCCGAAAAGAACGTTCTGAACCGCCTGCGTGCCGACGATCTGACTCGTCGGCGTCACGAGCGGCGGATAGCCGAGCTCCTTTCGGGTTCTCGGAAGCTCGTCGTAGACTTCGTTGATCCTGTCGAGGGCGTCCGCTTCCTTGAGCTGGCTCATAAGATTCGTGAGCATCCCGCCCGGGATCTGATGATCGAGAACAGCGGTATCTATGATGGACATCTGAGTCGTGTTGAGAAACTGCCGGTACTTCGGCGCAATCGTCTCGAGATATT
>Ga0265296_1002242_pt1 | contig 19921 bp, 14 predicted proteins | sample MunlanPumphouse1_FD_189073 | JGI IMG/M metagenome (GOLD analysis project Ga0265296, IMG submission 189073) | Groundwater microbial communities from a municipal landfill in Southern Ontario, Canada - Pumphouse #1 | ecosystem: Environmental > Aquatic > Deep subsurface > Groundwater | place...
CGCTTGATGACCTCATAACGGTCAATTTCTTTTCGGGACATAGTGATGTTTTCCATACCCCGCCATTGTAGCGAGGTAGGACATTTCTATTTCCCTCAAGTAGGACATTATCATTTCCGTGTGACAGGAGACAGGTTCGATTCTTGTCCTGCTCAAAACAAAAAACTTCCAGACAAGCTGGAAGTTTTTTATCATGCAAAGAATTGTTGGGCCAGCTAAGCTGGCCTCACCTCGCTGAGCTATATTTTGATGTTGGTCTTCGGGCCAAAGCTAAGCTTTGGCTATGCACGACCAACCGAGCAGAGCTCGGTGGAGCGGGAAACGGGGATCTCACCTTTCCATGGGGGAACGTCGTTCCCCCTCTGGAGCCCTGCACTATGGAAGGTGCAGGGCTGTCACCCCCTCCTCCTAAAAGTCTATCGAGGAAAACTTCCGTTTTCCTCGAGCTCTTTTCCCATGGGTTCGATCCCCGTTTTTTATCTTCTTCAATTAAAAACATCCGACTAAAGTCAGATGTTTTTTTATTGGCTTGCCACGTGAACACTAGCGATCAGAACAAATCAGAGCCCCCCTTCGCCCCGCTTCGCGGGGCTTCGGAGGGGCACGTAAAAACACCAGACAAGCTGGTGTTTTTACGTGGAGCGGGAAACGGGGATCTCACCTTTCCATGGGGGAACGTCGTTCCCCCTCTGGAGCCCTGCACTATGGAAGGTGCAGGGCTGTCACCCCCTCCTCCTAAAAGTTTATCGAGGAAAACTTCCGTTTTCCTCGAGCTCTTTTCCCATGGGTTCGATCCCCGTTTTTTATCTTCTTCAATTAAAAACATCCGACTAAAGTCAGATGTTTTTAATTGGAGCGGGAAACGGGGATCGAACCCGCGGCCTTCTCCTTGGCAAGGAGACGCTCTACCACTGAGCTACTCCCGCGGCAGTGGGAAAAATATAACATTCCCCAGGAGGAGTGACAAGAGACATTGCGGATTTTAAGCGGGGATTCCCAAAAAGGCATCCACTATTCCAAATCGTTTATCCACGGTATCAAAACGAATATCAACCATATCAAATCGTTTATCCACGGTATCAAAACGAATATCAACCATATCAAATCGTTTATCCACGGTATCAAAACGAATATCAACCATATCAAATCGTTTATCCATAGTATCTAAGCGATGTTCTACCGCATCAAACCGTTTATCCACGGTATCAAAACGAATATCAACCATATCAAATCGTTTATCCATAGTATCCAACCGTTCATCAATCATTTCTATATGTTCATCTGTTTTTGCCATTTGGAGTCTGATAGCCGCAGTTTCACTATCAAGTGTGAGAGAAAGACGAGCAATAGCATCTCCATTGGCTGCGGTTTCGTGTTTAAGAAACAAGATATTGTTTTCCGTACGTTCAAACTGTTGTTGTGTGATGACGATAAAATCATCAAGTGTCTGTGCGACACGATCCACTTTTTCTCCCAGTTGATCCACTTTATCACTAAGAATATCAAACTTCGTTTCAAGATGATCAAACCGCACTTCAAGGTTATCCACTTTTTGTTCAAGACGATCTGTTTTATCACCCAAAAAATCTACCTTATGTTCCAAAGAAGAAGTCGTAATAAAGAATTGTTTTTGTGTCACGAAAGATTCCATAACGAAGACATTATAGCACGCCCCAGTTTGCGCCGGGGCGTGCTATTTTTAGGCCTAAGAAGCGGGTTGGGCGCGCATTTGTTCATGGGCCCAACGGATGCCGGAACGGTTTCCCGCACGGTATTGTTCTTTGGCGACGAACATGACGAAGTCGCGCAATTTTGAGGTGTGAAAATCATCGAGACCACATTCCTCGGCAAGCGTTTGCACGCGCTCGATAAATGGGAGGTGCCATTTATTGGATTGGGTTGGTGTGTCGTTCATAAGAAGAAGTTAAGGGTGAAGAAGAGGCTGCGCGTAGGAGTTCAATCACGTATTCTCCCAAGAGGGTGGAGACGACGGATGAAACTCCGTAGGCGAACGCTTTTCTCTCAATGCGTTTCTTGAGTTCCAAGGCGGACAGGGCGATGGGTGACATAGGATTTAATAAGAGGAGCAAAATGAGAGAGGGCAAAACCCGCAAGAATGATTCCGGCTGTCAGAGCCAGAGTGAGCGCAATACGCCGATAGGTTTGCTCTTGAGCGGTGAGTCCGGAGACAAGAGGTTCTTCAACCGGTTGAGTCACGGTTTGAATGTCCTCAAGGTAGCGTGGAAGGAGAACAAATGATCCATTGGTTTTGGTGAGAATCCCTGTGACAGCGATAGATGCTCCCGTGGGGAAATCCGCACTCGTTAATCCCGTAGCTGATGCCAGACGCAGGGTCACCTGTTGTCCGTCTTCCTCCAAAATGATAGAAGAGTTTTCCTTGGACACAACAATACCCGAAATTGAGACAAGGGTACCGATGGAATCCTCTGAAATGTCTGGCAAGGAAAGAGAGGCCGCGGTGAGGGAAGAAGAATTTTCTGTAGAAGAAATATCTTTTTGCTCACTGACTTTGATACGCCGTTCTCCGCGACTGGTACTCATGATGCCTGAGACAGTGACTTCATCTCCTTCCTCCAGAGCAGGAAAGTCTGAAGAGTATTGATAGATTTGGATGCCGCCTGTCTCATCTTGAATGTAGAAGATTTGTTTTCCAAGAACTCCCGGGATCACACTGACAATACCGGTGACTTGCACTCTTGTATCATCGGCGAGATCTTGTGCTTGTTCTACGGTTTTTAACAGGTAGCCAGTAGTGGTGTAGGTCCGATCCACGGTAGAAGCGGTGGAAGTCTTTTCTCCGGTGGAGACGACAGTGCTGGTTGTCGTGGCGGCAGCAGGGTTATCCATTTGAGTCGTCGGAAAAGCATTTGGTTCATTTGCTGTAAGGTTGGCAGTCCAATCCCAGGATCCATGGATGCGTGCCAAGGATTGGCCTTGATTTGTCTTTTCATAAGTCACCTGATCTAGAAGTTCATAAGAAGGATCGTAAAGGGAAATGGTTTCCCCGGTATTATTGAGAGCGATGTCGGTAAGAGATCGGTACAGGGCCAGGAAGTCTACATTGGAAAGATTTTGATGATCGGAAAAGAGATATTGTTTTCCCGAGGCGTCTTCAAGAATCACTCCAAAGAGATCAATGGCTTCATTTCCCGTATTTTCAATTTCGATAAACTCTTCGACTTCATCGGATCCTTTTGTATTGGGATAGATTTCGGAAAGGCGGAGCGCCGTGTAATCATAGGAAACCGTGACAGTCGTTTCCTCTTGGGTTTCTGTTGTTGTCGATTGTGTGGCGGTTTCTTCTTCAGTCACAGAAAAGACATTGGTCGTTCCCGGTGTTGTAGTTTCCGTTTCCTGCCAAGTTCCTTGTGTTGTTCTTGCAAGAGAAAAACCTTTTGACGGGGCAGGAACTTCAGAGATGCCATAGACAAGAGTATCAATCACGTTTCCTTGCCCATCTTTGAGGATCAAGGTGTCGCCATCATTGTTGAGAACACCTTTGGGAGATGGAACGATGAGATAAGATCCAGGAGCGAGTGTTCCTTCACCAAGACTTGTTTGTTTGCCCGTGGCATCTTCAAGCGTCCATCCCGCCAGATCAATCACCTCGGTTCCCGGGTGATAGATCTCCACCCATTCAGTTCCTTCTTCTGATGGGTTGGAAACAAATTCATTGAAAAGAAGATCGCCGGCTTGATAGGAGGTGTAGGATGTCGCGGACGATTCTGTTGTCGATTCTGTTTCTGCTGCTGATTCGGAAGTCTCTTCCGTTACTGTTTCTGGAATTTCCGCTGTAAAGGTATTTGCTATCCCTGGAGTAGGTGTGGTTGTGGCAATGAATGTTCCTTCCAAAGTCCGTGCATACGAGTAAGGATCACTCAGTGCTGGGAGATCATCGGTTCCGTAAACGATTGTTTCTAATATCACACCAACGGCATCAGTCAGAACAATTGTATCTCCGTCGTTATTTAATTTTCCCGCAGGTTCGGAGATAAGATAATAACTTTGAGCGGAAACGGTTCCTTCAAGAACTGTTGTTTTTCCGGTCGCATCCGCAATCGTGTAGCCTGTGAGATCAATGGGAAGATCTGAATTGTTATAGAGTTCGATAAACTCGACTGATCCTTCAGAAGGATCGGAGACAAACTCTGAGACAAACAAGGAAGATGCTGTTGTTTCCTCTGATGCCTCTTCGGCTATCACTTCAGGAATTTCTGTCGTAAAGATATTTATTGTTCCCGGTGTTGGTGTTGTCGTAGCGACAAACATTCCCTCCGGTGTTCGCGCATATACAGAAGGATCAGTGAGGGCAGGGAGATCATCCGTTCCATAAACAATGGTTTCTACAATGAGACCAGTCGCATCAGTGAGAATGATCGTATCTCCGTCATTATTGAGTTTCCCCGCAGGTTCGGAGATAAGATAATAACTTTGAGCGGGAATGGTTCCTTCAAGAACTGTTGTTTTTCCGGTCGCATCCGCAATCGTGTAACCCGTCAGGTCGAGAGAAGTATCGGAGTCGTTGAACAGTTCTACAAACTCCATAGCACCTTCAGAAGGGTCGGAGACAAATTCCGAAATGAAGAGGGGAGGCATCGTTGTTTCAGTTGCCGCACTTTCCGTAACAGATTCCGTTGTCTCTTCTGAAGTCTCTTCCGTTACCGTTTCTGGAATTTCGGTTGTAAAGACATTTGCTATTCCTGGAGTAGGTGTGGTTGTGGCAATGAAAGTTCCTTCCAAAGTTCGTGCATAAACAGAAGGATCATTCAGTGCAGGGAGATCGTCCGTTCCATAAACGATTGTTTCTAATATCACACCGGCGGCATCAGTTAAAACGATCGTATCTCCGTCATTATTGAGTTTCCCCGCAGGTTCGGAGATAAGATAATAACTTTGAGCGGAAACGGTTCCTTCAAGCGTTGTTACTTTTCCCGCGGCATCTGCAACCGTATAGCCTGTGAGATCAAGGGGAAGATCTGAATTGTTATAGAGCTCGATAAATTCCACCGACCCTTCGGAAGGATCGGAGACAAATTCAGAAATGAAGAGGGAAGAGATTATTGTTTCTGATTCAACAGGAGTTTCCGTCGCCGGTTCCTCAGTTACTTCAGGAATATCTTCCGTGATTTCTTCAACAGGATTTTCAACAACCGTTGTCTCAAAAGAATAGGAGCCCGGAGTCGCGAGATCAACGATGCCTTCTTTCATTCCTGTTTGAGTGACGGTCGTTATCCAAGCTTCGGGCGAGGCGCCGTCCAAAAGAGGATAGATGCGTTCCATGGAAGCATAGACTTCGCCGGTTGATGTTCCTCCCGATGTTCCGGCTAAAGGGAGAGCGCCGTCTCCTATCATATCCATGATTTCTCCTTGCGCGTTTGAGAGGGTGATTTGGAGAGTGGAGTTTGAAAGCGAGATACTGCTGGTGACATAAGAAGGAATCACCACGATGGCTGAATTTTCATGAGTAGGATCGTAGTTTGCAATAAGGATGGTTGATTGCGGAGCGATAAGCGATCCTTCCGGCAAAGTAAGAATGGCTTCGGAAGAAGCGGCACCTGAAAGTTGCCAGCCGGAGAGATCGAGAGTTTCGTTTGTGGGATTTGCAAGTTCGATCCATTCGTCCGAAGCGCTTAAAGAAGATCCGGCCCAGGCGACTTCGGAGATAAAGACATTGGTTGGCGTTGTTGCATGAGCAGATGGGATAGCAAAGAGACTAAAGAGAAAGAGACTTGCCATCCAGCTCGAAAATAATTTCCGTTGCATACATGAGAAAGGTAAAATGAATAAATCCCGGGTGCCTCCCGCGCGGCCGCAGCGGGAGACAACAAAAGAAGAACCCCACGACGGGGGTTCTTCTTTTGTTAGCTTCATCACATCAACTTTTTTGCGTTTTGTCAATCGTAGGTGTGGGGATAATTCGTCGTCGAGAGGTAATGAAGACTAAATGCCCGTTAGGGCAAAAGAATTTTTCATTATTTCGCTTAACGTTTCGGCATCATCCGAAGTTTTTGTGCAGCGATAGCGGAACAAAAATTTGGGAGAAGGAATTTTTATTACCTTATAAAATATAATTGTGAAAAATTCCTGAACCGGATATGCCGTGTTAAGTGATGTTTGAAATTTTGGCCACCTTGTTTTTTACTCGCTGAACACCCACCTCCATCTCTTTCGAGAGATCAACATCATACAGTTTTGCCAACAACACAATAAACATAAGAACATCAGCGAGTTCTGAACCGAAATTTTCTTTATCAAATTTTTCAGGCCGATGATACTCGTTTGTTGTCTGACGGGCAATTTCTCCAATCTCTTCGACTAGATGGATAACTGCACTTTGTTTTGTGTGAGGTCGACGATTTGGCAACTTATCAAATTGCCCGAAAACATCTAAAATTTCATCTTGGAACTTTTTTATATTCATATATTTGATAAAGAAAATTTCGGTTCAGATTAATTAAATTGAGAGCCAAAATTTCAAATTTCACTTAACTCGTTACTATACGAATTTATTTCGTTATATCAAACCAATATTGTATATTATATGAAGTGATGTGATTCTTTGTTTAGTTTGAATACACTTATATCTTATCACACGCCAATGAATAATATGGAAAAGCAAATTGAACAAATAGAACAAGAACTGAAAATTAGAAACTATAGCTTCAAAACCATAAAAAGCTACATACACGGACTCAAAGAATACTTTGCTTTCAAGAAAAAAGATTTTGAGAACTTAAACGTAGACAATATTAAAAATTTTCTACTTTTTTGCGAAAAGAATGGCGCGTCAGCACAAACAAGAAATTTGTTTTTAAGCGCTATCAAATTTTATTATCGCAACGTTGTCAAAATAAATGAAGAAATTAAAATTCGTTCAGCGAAGAAAAACAAGAGCTTGCCCGTGGTTCTTTCAAGGAGCGAAATAAAAGCCATTATTGAATCGACGGCAAATAGGAAACATCGAGTATTATTGTCTCTTTCTTATGGTGCAGGTTTGCGTGTAAGTGAGGTGATTAATCTTAGATTAGGTGATGTCGATCTAGGTGAATTAACTATACACATAAAATTAGCCAAGGGTAAAAAGGATAGAATTACTATTCTGCCAGAGAAGTTGGTACCAGATATTCAAAATTTGATTGCCGGAAAAGACAAAAATGATTTCGTTTTTAGTAGTGAGCGAGGCGGAAACCTCACCACAAGGACAGCCCAAAAGATATTTGAGAATTCACTTAAAAAAGCAAGGGTAAATAAAGAGGCAACGTTTCATAGTTTGCGACATAGTTTTGCAACTCACTTACTAGAAAATGGTGTGGATGTTCGGTATGTCCAAGAACTACTGGGGCATCAGAACATCAGAACTACTCAGCTCTATACTCAGGTAACCAATCCCCAATTAAAAAATATTAGAAGTCCACTATGATAAAAATGAGGAAGACCGTCCGTCCGCTCATTAAAAACACTCTGTCCGACTTATTATTTTTGAGCACGGATAATCACAAAATATTTTGAAACGAAAAAATGCATCCGTGGGGATGCATTCGTGCCTATTAGGGCAGATCCTTCAAAAGGACGAGGCGACCGTTGGGATATGAACGGATCAGATCCACGAATTGTCGATGGGTCTTGAGATCATAGGGAACGTAGATCGCGAATTCATAGGGAACTTCGTCGATCATGATTCCGTCTTGGAGATGTTCCTTGAGAAAAGTGATGTGATTATTTTCCACGGTCGGTCGGATGAGATTCCGAAGAAAAGCTCCAATCAAATCCATGAGAAGGAAGCAGAATCCTTCCGGGATTGTTCCTTCCTTGCGCAATGTGTCGATTTCTTTCCGCCAATGTTCCGAGGTGAACTTGAGTGCTCCCAAAGAGAGCTTTCCGGTCATGGGAACCCAGTAGCGAATGTCATCGGCAGGGGCGAGGAAGTCGTCGACTGCCACGAAGCACTGGATTTCGTGAGCCGGCTGGATGCAGTGGTAGTAGACCATCTCACGGTCAGACTCGTCGCGCGCGGGACGCACAGCCTCTTGATCAAGCCGGATGATGGTTCCAAAGAATCTTGGGTCGGCGGTGGGGTCGATCCTCCGGACGTCATTGATCATCAGGATTTTGGCTCCCGGGACGAGGTCTTCTCTTTGAATAGGTCGGTAGGGCCAGTTGGTTTCGGGTGCGCGTTCAAGCGGCATGGGGACTCCTTGCGGTTGGGTAAAAAGGACAGGAAAGAACCAGCCAATCTACCCGAAAATAGGCCTTTTGTCAATCGTCAGGCCCTCTTTATACAAAAATTCTTCGCTAAGATAAGCGAAGAATTTTTTGAGAGATTATTTCTATTGATAAAGAACCCTCTACTTTTCCAAGAAAGCTTTCAGTTTTTCCAGGTCGTCGAACAGGTACGTTGCTATACCAACCTGTTTTGCGGCATTAATATTTTCCTCTTCATCATCAATAAAGAGTGTATGATCTTTGGGGATTTCCTCACCGATTTGTTCGTAGATTTTTTCAAAAAATTTCGGGTCCTTCTTTTTGTATCCAACCTCGGCGGAGATAAAGAGTCCGTCAAAAAGATGATTGAAATCCATTTCCTCACGAAGGTATTTTCCTCGATGGATTTCTTGATTGGTCGCAAGATAACATTTTATGCCTTGTGTGCGAAGCTCTTTGATAAAATCAAACATCTTTTGGTCCGGTCTATTTTCAAACACAAACCATTCTTTGAGCATTTCATCGACTGTTTTCTTCCACCCCCAATCTCCGATCACTTTTTCAAGTTCCTCTTTGAGATCAGCCTGACCAAAGAGACATTCCTGAAAGACACCTTTAAAAAATGGCAGCATCTTTTCCATGGGGATGCCGTAATCTTGCTCCAGTTTTTGTGAGAACATCATTTCAGAATGAATGGTCACGCCGTCGGCATCAAAAAGAATAACGTCGTAGGACATAAGGCAAAATTATTTTTTGTGTTTTTGAATCCATTGATACGTTTCGAGAAAAAGTTTTTCCTCGGCTCCATCTTCATCAAAACAATGAGAAGCGCCGGGGATGGTGCAAAAAGCATGTTGTTTGTAGTCGTATTTTTTCCAAGCCTGACGCCAACTATTTTTGAGCGAACTTTTTCCCGCACAGATAATTTTTGTGGGAACGGAAAAAGAATCAAGAAGGAGGGGGGCGTTCAATGTTTTATCTTCTTCGATCATCCGTTTTCCTATTTGGTTTTTTATGATCGGGGAGAGTTTTTGAAAAATAGGAACAGCCGTTGGATCCCAAAGGATTGCCGATTGGAAAAGAGGATGGTGAGAAAGAAGAATGGAAGGCCCGCCATAACTGTGACCGGCTATGTGGATCTTATTGGACGAATGTTTTTGAAGAAACTTGGTGACAAGATCAATATCCCGGGCATGCGTTTGCAAGGTACATTCATTAAGTTTTCTTGTGCGGGGCATCCAATCGTCATACAAATTAAATCGGAAGGTGGCGATGCCTTTTTTTTCAAACCAACGGGCGGCATTAAAGAACTGATGTTCATTCATGTTTCCGGTAAGTCCATGGACGAAGATGAGAATCGGCATGGTCGAGTTTCCTCGAAACACTCCGTTAATATATTTTTTTGTGTGAGGAATGTGGATGCGAAGAGAGTGTTCCATATTACTTTCTTGTTGTTCTCGATCGTTCGAGGTCAACCACGCTCGGATGTTCAAAATGTGGAAAGGGGTGCTCGGATCGCTTGTTGAGTTCAAGGGCCTTTGCCATATTCATGGTGACTTGATCATTCCCCATCATGGTTTTTATTTCATCTGCAGAGATGCCTTTTTTAATGAGTCGCTCTTTGTATGTTTGTAATTCACGATTGAATGCTTCTTCACTTTCAAAAAGAGGTAAACAAAATGATTCCGTTATTGTGTCATAGAGAGTCCAAAAGGTTTGTTCCCCGTCTTTGACCAAGGTGATGGAATACATAGGATTTTATTTAAAAGTTTAGATTCTGTCTGACGAAAATTTTCTGATTCAGAGTCCCCCTTCGTCCCGTCTGACGGGACTTCGGAGAGGCATCCCTCCATAGCTCCAACTTTGTTTTTCATGACATAACAGAGCCCCCCTTTGCTCGGCTTCGCCGAGCTTCGGAGGGGCAAAAAATTTTCTGATGAAAATTTTTTGGTGGGCGAGGAGAGACTCGAACTCTCACGGGAAAACCCACATGGTCCTAAGCCATGCGCGTATGCCAATTCCGCCACTCGCCCACGCGAGACTATTTGTAACATGATCCATGTCTTTCTTCAATAAAAAAACGCCCGTTTGGGGGCGTTCGCGTTAAAGATCTTCATCAGAAACCTCGTAGGTTTGAAGAACGTTATGAATGAGGTTTTCTATGTCCTCATGTCTTGCGTGAAGATCTATGGCAAGATCCGGAATGGTAAGTGTCATGAATAAAGGAATCCATTGGGTGTTGGGATAAAATTCGGAAAATCTTATCACGCCCTGTAACAGCTTGTCATGAAACGAATTTTCATTTTGCGGAGATTCGATCACCACTTGTATCTTTCCGTTTTTTCTTGTCTTAATTTGGAGACAAAAGCCGTATTCTTCTGACGGATGAATGGCAAAGAGGTCTATTTTGAGAAGGGTATCCTCATAAGGCCTGGGATGATAGATTTCTAACCCTTCATGATTAAGCATCTGGATGAGGAGGGCGACTCCTAAAGCCCCTTGGCAGAATAATTCCCAAAAGCGTTGATTCCCCATCGGTGTTTCCGGATATAGGTCTTTGGAAAGGAGACGACTGTATTTTACCGGAAGTCCTCGATAAAATTCTGTGAGGTACAAGAGGGTGGTAGATCCGATCCTTCCCGCATTCATTTTATAGGTATGTGATTCTTGTCGGATATCCGTCCCAAGGGCCAGATTTAATCCATGTAAAAACATGGCGTAAAGGATGAGATGAGGATAATAAGAATAGGAAGGAAATGTATTTTGGAGTGGTGCTAAAAGATGCACCCTCGGGATGATATCTTCTCTAAACATCTGTAGATTTTTTTGCCCTTGCGCATACCCAATTTCCAAAGCCCGCCGCATATCCTCGGGAAGAGTGCTTGGCAATTCTTCTACAGGATTTTTTATTTTTACACGCGGATGATCGACACGAAATCTTTTTAAGTTTTTCAAAGAACACCTCGCAAAATAAGAGGGCCAGTTATCCTAAGGAAAATGGGAGATAAAGTCAATCTGCAATGAAAAAAACGGCTGAACCAATCATTGTGTAATAAAAGGTCTAGCCGTCATGTTCTATCCTGATAGAACTATGGTCGCACAATAAGTGTCCATCTTCTCTCTGGCCGAAGCCACTGGAGCAAAGCTTGAATATCACTCATCGTCACGCGTTCAAGATCATTCCTCATTTCTGCAAGCGAGATGATTCGTTGGTAATGGGCAAGGTCATCAAGTGCACTGTTGCAGATATTCTTACCGGTTGTATCAACCATGAAGTCGCCCGCAAGATTACGTCGTTTGATTCGTTCGAGCAAATCCCCACGATTTCCAATTGAGTTGATACAGAACTCGATGAGTTCCTCGATTTCGTCAAGCGCTCTGAGTGCAAGCGCGTCACAGGTGATAGAGAATTTGTGGAAGTGTCGAAAGTCATGTCGAGAACAATGGATCATATATGTCCAAGCGCGTTGTTCCCGTACTTCTTCGTTAAGTACTTCATCAAGCATCTTTTTTACAACGTCGACTGCTTTCCTACTAAAAATACCTGGAATTTTTGCAACGCTTTTATACAGACAGGCATTAAAAGGGACATTGACGTATTTTGATATCTCGGTGACATAACGCGTCTCCAAAGGCGGAGCAACATCAGTGGTCGGAGTTGGAAGAGGTGTTCGCGTTCCTTTCTTACTTATCGCAAAGGGACTTTCAGAAAGAAGCTCGATAAGTTCTTGAAGTTTCATGCCTCCGACACAAACAATATTCATATTTGCAGGCGTGTAGTGTGTATCGTAGTGTGACTGCAACTCATTTTGTGCGATCCGTCCGATTGTTGTGGGATCACCAAGTGAGCTGAAAGACCTCTCGAGCCAGCAGCCGGTGTAGAGTGCCTTGTGCTCATGGATATCTAGATCAAGCTTGAATTCGTTCGGATACATTCGATAGAACTCGTTGATGATGACCTGCCGTTCTCGTTCAATACATTTTTCAATCCTGGCCGAAAGTAACATAGGACCAAAGATTGAAAAAGCCTTTGTGAGAATTGCTTTATCCGCTGGGACAAAGAATCCGTAATATGTATGTGGAAAGTTAGTTGTACCGAGACTAACTATTCCGCCACATTCTTCAAAAAACGTATTGATCTCTTTTCTGGACATATCGGTATTTTCCGAGAGTGCATGTTCAACAAAGTGCGACAATCCTTCGAGTCCGACAGGATCGTGTTCAGCTCCACTGTGAATGAGGAACCCCACGGCTTCCCATGGGCGTCCTGGCCAATGAGCTGCATGTACGGTTAGACCGTTTGGTAGTGTTGCTGATTGGAATTCAGCATAGGGGTCCCACATGAGGAATTCTCCTTTTTACAGTTTTGTTGTTTTGGAAAGAGCTTTTGGAAAATTTCTTTATACGAGAGCTTTCGCACAAAGAAGACTTCGTTTTGTATCAGTTTTAGAGATTTTGTCAATCGTTAAATCCGGCAACATTTCTAGTAACGTTTCTCGACAAAAGAGGAAACCTTGTCTACGATAACGCCATATGCGTATTATTCTCATCCACGGTTTCAAGTCTTCCCCACAGATGAATTTTCATCCTTGGCTTGCCGGTGAACTTCGAAAAGCCGGTTATGAAGTCGTGACTCCCACACTGCCGCTTTCCGATGGAGAAACGTTTGATTTGGCTGTGATCTTGGAAAAAATGAAAGAACAAGTGGGATATTTGAAAAGTGATGACATTTTACTTGGGCATTCCCTGGGAGGGCTTATCGCCTTGCGGTATTTGGAATCGATTGAGATGACCCAAACACCCCATGCGATGATTTTAGTGGGCGCTCCATGGAAAGTGTCTCGGCCTGAGCTTCGACCACTGTTTATGGCAGATTTGGATGCAGATGTTTTGATGTGGAAAGCGCGAGAGTTTATCATCATCCATTCTAAAGACGATGCTCTGGTGCCGTTTGAACATGGAGAGAAATTGGCAGATGCACTCAAGGCGCGACTTGTGACAACGACAGGGGATGATCATTATATGGGGGAACGTTACCCTGTGTTACTGGAAGAAATTCAGCGTCTCATCTCTACTCCTCATCTTTTTGAACCAGGGGAAGGACTCCCTGATGATTTTTCCTAGTAATGATACATTTTCTGTTTGAGGATAGTGACGGCTCGATAGATTTGTTCCAGAAGAATGGTTTGGGCAAGTTCGTGGGGAAAGGTGAGAGGGGAAAGAGAAAAAAGTATTTTCGTTTTAAGAAGGTCGGGATCCAGTCCAAGAGGACCTCCTATCATAAAGACAAGATGTTGTGTTTCGTTTTGTGACCAACAGAGGAGTTGAGTTGCGAACGTGGAAGAATCGTAAAGTTTTCCTTGTTCATGAAGCAGGATAAGGACAGCATCTTTTGGGCAGGCGGCCAGGAGTCTTTCCGCTTCTTTCTTTTTGACGCGAGTTTTTTGGGCAGGAGAGGTAAACGGTTCGGGTTTTACAGAGAGGACGTGAATTTTGGCATAAGGCGACAGCCGGAGAAGGTACTCTTTTTGAAGATCCGCGAGTCGCTTATTTTTTGTCTCTCCCACAACAAGACAGGTGATATGAAGCATAGATTTTTCTCTAGAATATCAGAAAAAAGAGAGGATTTGAAATAGGAAAGTTTTCTTGTGGACAGAGGAGGGATAACCCCTATTTTTACCGTTGACATAAAAAAGGGGCTGGGATATTATAGCCGCGACCTAGAAAAGAAAAACGTGTGTTAAATCAAGGGAAACAATAGGTATTCATTGCGGGATGATGAATATCTTCCTAAGAAACAAGCGCCCGCGCATTTGCGCGGTTTTTAATTCCTTTAGAATCAGAGAGGAGTGGCACAAAAACCATTCGTCCCTGATCCCAAAGATCGGGAAAAGATCCTTACAATTGAAGAAGAGTCATACAAAGCAAAGTAAAGTAATAAAAATATTAGAAAATATTTGGGTCCACTGAAAAGAAATAATCTTTCAGTGGTTGTAGAGCATCAAGAGCATATGGTGGATGCCTTGGCAGAATGTGCCGATGAAGGACGTCGCAGCCTGCGATAAGCCTCGGGGAGGTGGCAAGCAACCTTTGATCCGGGGATTTCCGAATGGAGAAATCCAATGCGGGGAATGCCGCATTATCCTGTGCTGAATACATAGGTACAGGAAGGGCACCTGGGGAAGTGAAACATCTCAGTACCCAGAGGAAAAGAAAAAGATCGTTCGTTTTACGTTCGTACGCACAGCATGTAGCGTGCGAACGAAAAGCGAGCATATTCCCTCAGTAGCGGCGAGCGAACAGGGAAGAGCCTAAACCTTATACGTGAAGCTATTGTGTGCACATGGACTTCGGTTTGTGTGTTGCGGTAGTGAAAGATGGAAGTCGTTGCGTTTAAGGGGTTGTAAGTTGATTACGTCGTCTGCTTCCAAAGACGGGTGGTGATTAATTGTATGTCCTATAACAGAAGTTGCTGGAAAGCAACGCCATAGACGGTGATAGCCCCGTATGTGAAATAGGTTCATACCATCACGGTAATCTTCTTGAGTACCACGGGACTCGTGAAATCCTGTGGGAATCTGCCGCGACTATGTGGCAAGGCTAAACACACATTCTGACCGATAGTGAACAAGTACCGTGAGGGAAAGGTTAAAAGCACCCCGGTGAGGGGAATGAAATAGTATCTGAAACCGTATGCTTACAAGGAGTCAGAGCCCTGCCTTTGGTGGGGTGATGGCGTTCCTATTGAAGAATGAGCCAACGAGTGTGCTATGTGTCGCTTGGTTAAGTCCTCCGGGACGGAGCCGAAGTGAAAGCGAGCGTTAATCCGCGTATTGTGATCTTGTTCGAATTGTTTGAGCAATCGAACCTTTCGAACATTATCACATGGTGGCACGTACACGACCCGAAACCGGGTGACCTAGCCATGACCAGGTTGAAGCGGGGGTAAAAACCCGTGGAGGACCGAACCCACGCGCTGTGCAACACGCGGGGATGAGTTGTGGCTAGCGGAGAAATTCCAATCGAACTCGGTAATAGCTGGTTCTCCCCGAGATATGTTTTGGCATAGCGTCGGTAAATAGGTGAATGGGGGTAGAGCACTGGATGGGACTTCCGCCTTCGGGTAGGGGTCCTAATCAAACTCCGAATACCATTCGCCGTTCCCGGCAGTCAGACGATGGGGGCTAAGCTCCATTCGTCGAAAGGGAAACAGCCCAGATCTCCAACTAAGGTCCCTAAATCATCATTAAGTGTAAAAGGTAGTGAAGAGGCTTATACAACCAGGAGGTTGGCTTAGAAGCAGCCATCCTTTAAAGATAGCGTAACAGCTCACTGGTCAAGCTTTTTTGCGCCGAAAATGTACCGGGGCTAAATGATGTACCGAAGTTGAGGACATCTTCCATCTCGGAAGACTGTGGTAGGGGAGCATTCACATTGCACTGAAGTCGTGTCGTGAGGCACGGTGGAGCGATGTGAAGTGAGAATGTTGGCATAAGTAGCAAAAAGGCAGGTGAAAGTCCTGCCCGCCGTAAACCTAAGGTTTCCTGGGCAACGCGAATCGACCCAGGGTTAGTCGGGAGCTAAGGCGAGGCCGAAAGGCGTAGTCGATGCACAGCAGGTTAATATTCCTGCACTTCGTTATTCACTGATGCGGGGACGCTTCTTGTCGTTTCCTGCGTTCTATGGCTATGACGCTGGGGGTGTTTCGGTGATGGGTTGGTAAGTCCGCTCATCAGAAGCCGATGACATCATCGCGAGTCTGCCGCAAGGTGGACAAGAGGAAATTAAAAGGAGCCAAGAAAAGCCGCTAAGGTTAATGAATAGCGAACCCGTACCGTAAACCGACACAGGTGGGTGGGCATAAATGTGCTCAGGCGTACGAGAGAACCTTCGTTAAGTAACTCGGCAAAACAGTGGCCGTAACTTCGGGATAAGGCCTGGTTGCCTTCGGGAGAAGGCGACCCACAGCAAACGACTCCAACCGACTGTTTACCAAAAACACAGGTCCCTGCTAAACCGTAAGGTGATGTATAGGGGCTGATGCCTGGCCAGTGTCCGAACGTTAAGGAAGGGGGTCATCCCGCCGCAAGGCGGGGGAAGCTTCCGACTGAAGCGCGGATGAACGCCGGCGATAACTATAATCGTCCTAAGGTAGCGAAATTCCTTGTCGGGCGAGTTCCGACCTGCACGAATGGCATAACGAGTTGGAGACTGTCTCAACGAAGGACTCGGCGAAATTGCAAGATGAGTGAAGATGCTCATTACCCGTGGTTAGACGAAAAGACCCCGTGAAGCTTTACTACAACTTGCTCTTGAGTTCATACTTCACATGTTCAGTATAGGTGGGAGCCGAAAGGCGCCAGTGAGATACCACCCTTGTGCTGCGTGAATCCTAACCAGACACCGTGAATCCGGTGTCAGGGACAGGAGCTGGTGGGTAGTTTGCCTGGGGCGGGTGCCTCCCAAAAGATAACGGAGGCGTCTACAAAGGTTGGCTTAGCGCGGATGGAAATCGCGCTGGACGTGTATACGCACAAGCCAGCTTTACTGCAAGACCTACAAGTCGCGCAGTTGCGAAAGCAGAGGTAAGTGATCCGACCGTACGATATAGGACGGCGGAAGCTCATCGGACAAAAGCTACTCCGGGGATAACAGGCTAGTCTCCCCCAAGCGTCCACAGCGACGGGGAGGTTCGGCACCTCGATGTCGGCTCATCGCATCCTGGGGCTGGAGAAGGTCCCAAGGGTTAGGCTGTTCGCCTATTAAAGCGGTACGTGAGCTGGGTTCAGAACGTCGTGAGACAGTTCGGTCTCCTATCTACCATGGGCGTCGATGACTGAAGGAATTCATCCTTAGTACGAGAGGACCGGGATGAACAGACCTCTTGTGTACCAGTTGTTCTGCCAAGAGCATTGCTGGGTAGCGACGTCTGGCTCGGATAAACGCTGAAAGCATCTAAGCGTGAAGCCGATCCTAAGATTAGTCATCATTTGAGACCCCTGCGAGACGAGCAGGTTGATAGGCCGTAGGTGTAAGCGTGGTAACACGTTGAGCCGAGCGGTACTAATCGGTCGAGCTTTACAACCACTGAAAGGTTGTTTCGTGTATGATTCTTCTTTGTAAGGAATCTTTTATCAAAAGGGTTTCAATGTCTCGGTGCCATTTCCAGGAGGGCCACACCTGTTCCCATCCCGAACACAGTCGTTAAGCCTCCTTGGGCCGATGGTAGTGCGTTTGCGCGAGAGTAGGTGGGCGCCGGGACATTGGAACTCTTTTTTGTTTTCTGATAAAAAGAAAACCCGCTGTGCAAAAACACGAGCGGGTCGTTCACTCCTCGCGTAGGAGTGATTTTTATTTATCCCCCTTCGCCAACCTCTTCGCTAAAGCTTCGAGGTTCAGGCCGTCAGACGGGGCTTCGAAGGGATTTTGCTCCTCACTTATCAGTGCGAAGAACCAGAGGTTGTTCAAGGAGCTTCATTCACAATTGACTCCTTGATCATCTGCCAGGCGGCGGAAGGTTGGAGATTTTTCATAAGCTTCTTCAAAAGAACACGCAACCATTTCTACTTGCGGATTACCATTCTCGAGTTCATCAATCGGGCGCAGAATGACGATCTTGTCACAAAAACGCAGGGTGTCGAGACGATGGGCAATAATCAGAGCACTGCACTTTCGACGTTGGATGATTTTTTCTAGTGCCCATTGCACTTTTTTTTCGGTCGTGGAATCAAGACTGCATGTGGCTTCATCGATAATGAGGAAAGAAAGGGAACGGATCATTTGTGCTCCAATCATGAGGCGTTGTTTCTCTCCTCCGGAAAGTTCAATCCCTTCTCTTCCGACTTTTGTATCAAGACCGTCTTTTAGACGCGGGCCAAAATCAATCTGGAAATCTCGCATCAGTTCCCAAAGCTGTTCATCGGTCACTTTTGTCCGTTCCTCCGGGCTGAGAGCATAGAGAAGATTGTCCCGAAGAGAACCGGCAAAGACTTCCGGTTTTTGCGCAATACACCCAAGCTGTTTTAGCCAGGAGTGAAGCTTCATCTCTCGAAGATTTGTGCCATTGATGGTAATGGCTCCATCTGTGGGATCCATCGCGCGCAACAGGAGTTGAGTGATTGTTGTTTTTCCCGCACCGCTTGGGCCAATCAACGCCACGGTTTCTCCGGGCTGTACACAAAAACTGACATTGCGAAGGACAGGTTTGTGACCCGGATAGGCATGCATGACAGATTCAAAACAGATGGTTACCGGCTCCGTTTCATCAATCACTTTTGGATCATCCGCTTCTTTAATATCCGAGGGAAGAGTGAGCGCTTGCATCATGGAGCGAACAGCAGGGAGGCTCCAGTTAAGTCGATGTTCAAGATCCCCGATTCTCCAAAGCTCACTTGCGATAAATTGGGTCCAGGAAATGATGGGGATGAGAATACCCACATCCCATTTTCCTTCCCAAATGCTCCAGCAAGTATACCCCCAGATGGCGAGGAGCCCGATGTAGCGTCCGCCAGAGCGGAAATTATTGATGTTGATGAACCAGAGCCAGAATTTGCGATCAGCGGTGAGCACACGGTAAAACCAATCACTGATAAATTTAGTTTCCTCTTCTTCTTTTCCATGTGTTTTTACGCGTGTGATTCCATCCCAACGATCAACACGATGTCGATTGATCGCACGGAACTGGGTATCAAGCGGTTCACACACTTCCACAACTTTTGGATTGAGATACAAGGTCCAGACGATGTAGTGCAAGATCACCACACTCATGATAAGACCTGCAACCGGACTTATGATCCAAAGGAGAAGATAGGAAAAGAAGAGATTTGAGAGAGTGGGAAGTCCGTCAAAGAGCAGCATCGTTTCGAGTTCAAAGACGCGTGCGCGTCCTTTCTCCACATTCGCCGCGGAAAGAATTTCCGTTTGCGTATGATATTGTCCAAGAGATTTATTGAAGAACAACTCACAACTTTTTGTTTCCAGTTGCCAGATCATTTGTCCGATACTGTATTCACGGGATCGATCTTGTATCCATCGACAGATCATTTCTCCCAAAAAACAGAAAGCGGTTCCCGCAAAGCCGACCCAGATATAGACGGTTGTTTTTTCCACAACACCGCTGACGACTTTTCCCACACACCAAGGTTGGATCACGTGGAAGATCATGGAGATGATCATCAAAATCATCATCCGTTTTGTCCACTTCTTCCCTTGGACATCAAACAGTTCGTTCCACACCCATTGATAGACCTTCAGACTTTTTTTGAAGTCTGCGATGTATTCTTTCCACGAGGTGAAGGAACGATGTGATTCTTGACTCATAGTTTTCTCCTTGTGCAGATGAAAGGAACAAAAAACACCTTGCGCTAGGCAAGGTGTGCAAAATCCCGATGGAGTGTGAATTAACTCACTTGCATACATTGCCTAACCAAAAGAAACAGTTCTGCGGCGACATTGACTCGTGCATCAAGACGCACAGAACCAACCGCCACAAAAGCAGCGACTTCAGTACCTTCAAAATTGATGGTGTAGGCATTATTCATAAAATAAGTTTACAAAAGAGACTATCAGGGGGCTTCTCATCTGTCAAATCTGTTATACTGGGAAGAGTTAATTTAAGATTATTTTTTTAGGGGATATGGAACAGAAAAAAGCTTGTTTTGTTTGTATTGCGTTAAAATTCAGTCTTGTTTTTGTGTTG
>Ga0265296_1002243_pt1 | contig 19916 bp, 20 predicted proteins | sample MunlanPumphouse1_FD_189073 | JGI IMG/M metagenome (GOLD analysis project Ga0265296, IMG submission 189073) | Groundwater microbial communities from a municipal landfill in Southern Ontario, Canada - Pumphouse #1 | ecosystem: Environmental > Aquatic > Deep subsurface > Groundwater | place...
CCCCCCCCCCCAGAAAATATCAAGCGTTTTTTAATTCTTACTAGAAGTATTTTTATGCTTTTTATCTGCAAATTAAGATTGCAATGATGAAGGATGCTATTTGGAGATAAGGAAAAAGATAACAGAGCTAGTCGCAGCGGCCAAGTTATAATTAATGGATGGAACCTGCGGCTAAACGCCGCGGTTCCAAAACGAGAAAACCGCGAGGTTTACTCGCAGGTTTTCGAGTTATTTCAGCAAAGTCGTTGCCGTCATCAGTTTTGACTTCGGCAAACCCATCAGATCAAGTACGGTAACCCCAATATCTGGGATTATTCCCTTTTCTTTAAGCTTCACTTCTTTTCCCAGAACCCAAAACGGGACCGGATTGAGCGAATGTTGAGTGCTGGTCACCATTTCCCCTTTATTCTTTATCATCATCTCATCAGCGTTGCCGTGATCGGCGGTAATTATAAAGACCCCGCCCTTTTTAAGCCAGGGGGGAATGATCTTTTCCAAGCATTGCGAAATATCTTCTATCGCTTTTGCCGCCGCGGCTATATTTCCGGTATGGCCGATCATATCACAATTCTGGAAATTGTGGACGATCAGCGAATAGTCCTTTTCCGCGATCGCTTTTAGTGAATATTCAGTTTCAAGAAAAGCAGTCATCTCGGGGACCCAGTCATAGTGTTTACCTTCTTCTGTCCGTTCTTTCAGCTTCATGTCCTGCGCAAGATGCCTATCCTCCCCGGGGAAGGGGGCGATCCGTCGGCCCGAGAACCAACCGGTAACGTGAGCGAATTTTTCCGGTCCGGCGAGGCGCAGTTGGGTTAAGCCATTATTTGAAACGATCTCCCCCACCGTCTCCGGGATTTCCTTCTCGGGAAAGGCGACCAGGCCGTGAAGTCCGGGATAATATTCCGTCATCGCAACGAAAACTACGCTTTTTAACCTGTTCCTTAATTCCTGAATTCCCTTGAAAACATCTTCGGCAATGGGCTTGGTGCCCTTTTTATAATTAAAAATATTCTTATCGGCTTCGCAAAAAGCCATGGTCAGCTGGATCGTCCGGTCCTGGCGGAAATTAAAGTAAATAACGGAATCCACCGGCCCCATTCCGGTATATCCGCTTATTATCGTTGGCCGGATGAATTCATCCGTTTCCCCACGTTTATACGAAGACTCGATCGCTTCGCGCGCGGTTGCCGCCTTGTATTCGCCAATGCCGGAAACGAGAGCTTTCATGGCGATGAGCGTTTTATCCCAGGCGGTATCCCTGTCCATGGCCAGCTCACGCCCCATGACAGTCGCAATTTTAACCCTAGTCCCTAGTCCCAGGTCTCTTATTTTATCTTCCAGCATTTTAAGATATATATCGCCGGCTGCTTTCGGATTGGTGTCGCGGCCGTCGGTAAAAAGATGAATATAAATCGTATTCAATTCGGCTTTTTTGGCAAGTTCCAGCAGGGCAAAAAGATGCTTGATGCTGCCGTGAACCGTTCCGCCATGTCCTTGCAAGATCCCCATCAAATGAAGGGCGGAATTGCTCTGTTTGGCGTTTTTTACCGCTGCAACCAATGCCTCATTGGCAAAAAAGCTTCCGTCCTCTATGGCGACATTGATCCTCTCTATGGATTGATACACGATCCTTCCCGCGCCCATATTCAAATGGTTGACTTCGGAATTGCCCATCGTCCCTTCCGGCAGACCGACCGCCAACCCCGAACATTCAAGCTTTGAATATTGATGTTTAGCAAACAGATCGGCAATAAATGGAGCTTTCCCCTGCTCTATGGCGTCATAGATCGCGTTCTTACTGCCTTTTTCCCCGATGGCAAAACCATCGAGAATACAGAGATAGACGGGGGTTATTTTCATATTAATAATTATATGTTAAAATGATCTCTAAAGAAAGGGGTAACACAATGGTTAGATTAGGCGAAGAATACTTTTTCATCGGAGACAGGGCAAAAACGGCGGCAAGGATCGAAAAGGTCCATGCCCGGCAGATACTTGATTCCAGGGGAAATCCTACGGTTGAAGTCGAGGTAACCCTAAAGGACGGCACACTTGGCCGTGCCGCGGTCCCGTCTGGAGCCTCAACCGGAGAGCACGAGGCGCTCGAACTCCGCGATAAAGATGATAAAAGATACGGCGGCAAGGGCGTCTACACCGCAGTAAAGAATGTTAACGAAATAATCGCTCCAAAAGTGATTGGAATGCCCGTTCATCAGCAGTTAAAGATCGATAATCTGATGCTGGAGCTTGACGGGACTGAATTTAAGAGCAAATTGGGAGCCAATGCGATCCTTGGCGTATCCCTAGCCGTGGCCAGAGCCGCTTCAATCGCTTATGGCATATCATTATTCAAATATATCGGTGGAGATAAAGCGGAGATCCTCCCGGTTCCGAACATGAATGTCATGAACGGCGGCGCCCATGCCGGCTGGAACTACGAATTACAGGAATTTATGATCTCCCCTGCCGGAGTTAAATCTTTTTCTGAAGCCTTGAGGGTCGGCGCGGAAGTTTATCAGACACTAAAGAAGGTTTTAAAGGACCGCGGACTATCTACTGGTGTCGGCGATGAAGGCGGATTTGCTCCAAAACTGACCAAGAACGAAGAAGCCATAGAGGTCATAATGGAAGCGATCGAAAAGGCCGGCTATGCCCCAGGTAAAGATGTCTTTATCTCACTGGATCCGGCGGCAAGCGAATTTTTTAAAGACGGAAAGTATATTTTAAAGAGCGAGGGCAAAGAGCTTTCGTCTGAAGAAATGGTCGCCTTATACGAATCCTGGGTTGCTAAATATCCAATTATTTCAATTGAGGATGGATTATCTGAAAAGGACTGGGACGGCTGGAAGATCTTGACCGAGAAGCTGGGAAAGAAGATCCAGCTGGTCGGCGACGACCTCTTCGTCACCAATCCTGATTTCCTGAAAAAAGGGATCAAGCAAAAATGCGGCAACTCGATTTTGATTAAGTTAAATCAAATCGGGACATTATCTGAAACTTTATACGCGATGGAGATCGCCAAAGCCGCCGGATATACCTATATGACCTCTCACCGCAGCGGCGAGACCGAGGACTCGACCATCGCCGACCTGGCCGTAGCCACCAATTCCGGACAGATAAAGACCGGAGCTCCGGCCCGTTCCGAAAGGGTGTGCAAATACAATCAGCTCTTAAGAATAGAAGAAGAGCTGGGGGCTAAGGCTAAATATATCGGTCTGGCTGGTTTTAATCCGAAGAAATAAATCGGCGGGTTATCGGTTCTCGTTTTGGTCTGAATCTAACACGGGGTTTTGATTCTTATTGAATTTGCGCCGTAGGTAATCTTCATCAACTTGTACTACAACGATCTCACTCTCTGCGTAAAGGTTTAAGGTTTTGCACTTGGGGCATTTGATCTCAACCTTTGAGGCGGCCTCAACCTTGGCTAAAAGTCTATGACAAAATTTACAGCGAAATTCTTCCATACAAGTATTTATCGTTTAGGGTTTTGGGAAATTTCAGTTAATTTTTGACCAGCTCAAAACTGATCTTTCCCTGTTCGATCTTTTTCTGGAGGTACGCCTCATCAATTCCAACTACAACTGTCTGGTTATCGGAATAGAGGTTAAGGGTCTTGCATTTGGGGCACTTTACTTCCACTTTTGAAGCTTCTTCCACTTTGGCCAGCAATCTGTGGCAAAATCGGCAACGAAATTCTTCCATGTTATCATCTCCCGCTATTTCTCTATCGGACCGGCTTTTTAAAAATTTCAGTATTTCGGAGAAGATGCCAGAAGAAGCTTTGTGTAGGGATCAGAAGGAGTTGTTAATATATGCTCTTTTGTCCCTGTTTCCAGGATCTTCCCGGCATTCATCACGGCAATCCTATCACACATATAGCCGATTATCAATAAATCGTGAGCTATGAACAAATAGGTCAAATTGAGCCGTTTTTTGACCTCTTTTAACAGCATCAGTATCTCCACCTGGGTTGAAACATCAAGCGATGAGACCGGCTCGTCCAGGACCAAAAGCTTTGGGTTTGAGGCCAGCGCTCTGGCTATCCCCACCCTCTGCCTTTCCCCTCCCGAAAGTTCGTGAGGATATCTTTTGGCATAACCCGCAGGAAGTTTAACCAATTCCAAAAGCTCCGCGACCCGGTCTTTTATCTTATCTTTCGGCATAAGTTTGTGGATCACAATCGGCTCGGCAACCGCTTCTCCGATCTTTATCCTCGGATTAAGGGACGTCTGCGGGTCCTGAAAAACGATCTGGCAGTCTTTGCGCAGATCAGAAATGCCTTCATAACCAATCGTTCCGCCGGTCGGTTCGATCAATTTTAATATTATCCGCGCCAGAGTCGATTTCCCCGAGCCCGATTCTCCCACCAGGCCGAGAGTTTCTCCCGCTTCGATATTGAGATTTATCCCGTCAAGAGCTTTAACATTGCCGAAATATTTGGTTATCTCTCTGATTTCTATCATGCGCCCTTTAACACCTTCAGGCAATCGATCAGCCTCTTTGTATATTCATCCTTCGGGCTATTTATTATTTGATCGATCGATCCTTCCTCAACAATCTTTCCCTTGTACATGACCAGCACCCGGCTGCAGATTTCTCTTATGATCCCAAAATTGTGGGTTATATACATAATTCCCATTCCGTATTCCTGCTGGATCTTTTTTAAAAGCTTTAATATCTCTGCCTGCACAGTCACATCCAAGGCGGTGGTAGGCTCATCCGCGATCAAAAGCTCCGGTTTGCAGGCAATGGCCATGGCGATCATCACCCTTTGCCTCATCCCGCCGGAAAATTGGTGCGGATAATCATTAACCCTTGCTTCCGGGTAGTTGATCTGGACGACATCAAGCATTTCAATTGCCTTCTTATGCGCTTCCCGGTATCCCAGGCCCTGATGTAAACGGATTACTTCCGCGATCTGCTCCCCGACCGTATAGACCGGATTAAGCGAAGTAAAAGGGTCCTGAAATACCATCGAGATCTTTGCGCCGCGGATCTTTATCATTTCATTTTCGCTTAATTTTAAAAGATCCCTGTCTTCGAAATTGATCTCGCCCGATATTATTTTCCCGGGCGGGCTTATCAAGCGCAATATCGATAGGCCAAGCGTTGATTTTCCGGAACCAGACTCGCCAAGTATTCCGACTACTTCACCCTTTTTGACCGTTAGGCTGATATTATCAATTGCCTTATTGGTTTTATCGTCGGTAAAATAGCTGGTGGTAAGGTTTTTAACTTCTAACATCTAACGCCTCCCGCAAGCCTTCGCCGACAAAATATAGCGAAAGAACGGTAACAAAGATCAAAATGCCGGGGATGGTGGCCATCCAGGGAGCATCTCTCATATAGGCCTGCGCGTCCATCAGCATATTGCCCCAGGATGCCATCGGAGGCTGAACGCCAAGGCCTAAGAATGAAAGCGCCGATTCGGTCAAGATGGCACCCGCCATGCCAAGCGTTCCAGCTACAATTACGGGACCCTGTGCATTCGGGAGAATATGTCTGATAATTATTCTAAGATCTGAACAGCCGATAGCCCTTGCCGCTTCAACATATTGAAGTTCCCGGATGCGGAGAAACTCACCCCTCACCAGCCTCGCCACCCCCATCCAGGACGTCAGCCCGATAACGACCATGACATTGTAAATATTCGGCGTAAGCATGGCCTGAATGGCCAGGATAAGGAAAATGGAAGGGAAAGCCAGCATTATATCCACAAAGCGCATTAGGATAGTATCAAAAAATCCGCCGTAATAACCGGCCAAAGCGCCAATTAAAGTCCCGATGATAATCGCGATCGTAACCGCAACAATGCCAACCGTTAAAGATATCCTGGCCCCGTATAATGAGCGGCTGAAAATATCTCTTCCCAAGTCATCGGTGCCAAAAAGATGATGGATCGAGGGGGCCAATGTTTCTGATTCCACGATCTCATCAGGGTCAAATGGGGCAATCACTTGAGCAAATACACCCATTAGTATCAATATCACTAAAATAATCAATCCAAATACCGCCAGTTTATTTTTTAGAAATTTTTTCATATCTAATCCTTGGGTCAACGATCGCGTATCCCATGTCAGCCAGCAGATTGCCTAAAATGATAAGCACGGCCGAAAGCATCACAATACCCATGATGTCGGGATAATTTCTCTGAAAAATGGATTGGACACCCAGCCTCCCCATCCCCGGCCAGGCAAAAACGGTTTCTATAATAAAAGCCCCGCCAAAAAGATCGGGAAGCGACAGGCCCAGAATAGTCACGATCGGGATCAGGGCATTTCTTAGCGCGTGCTTAAAAATGACTACTCTCTCCGGCAATCCCTTTGCTCTCGCCACTTTTATAAAATCCTGGTTTAAAACTTCAAGCATTGCCGCCCGCTGATACCGGGATATTCCCGCAAGCGAGAGAACGGTCATAGTCGTTAACGGTAATATCATGTGTATAACAACATCCAGCGCCCGATAAAGCGGATGGGTGTGTTTCATAAGAGGATTGAACATTCCGACTGCCGGCAGCCAGTCGAGTTGGACGGAAAACAAAAGCATCAGCATCAATCCCAGCCAGAATGAGGGTATCGCCATGCCGGCAAAAGAAAATACCGTAAAGAAATTATCAAACCATGACCCCTTTTTGACCGCCGAATAAACTCCTATCGGTATGGAGATCAAAAGCGTCAGGATCATGGAAGAAATCATCAGTAAAAGCGTCGCCGGCAGCCTTTCTCCGATCTCGGCAATTACGGGCTGGCTGGTTATGTAGCTCCTTCCGAAATCGCCCTTAACGGCATTAAAAAGCCACTTGCCGTATTGGATGTAGATCGGCTGGTCAAGCCCCCAGTTTGCCTTAACTCTGGCCAGTTCCGCCGGATTTACGTTAGGATCGATAAAAAGCGCGGTCGGATCGCCGGGAGCAAGGTGCATGACAAAGAAAGAGATTAAAGAGATGCCAATTAAAAGAGGAATAAGCTGAAGCAGCCTTCCGAAAACATATTTGCGCATCTAATGATATTTTATAATACCGCCCCAAAATGCGCAATTTATATTATTGGCGCTATTTTAAATAGTCCGGAAGTTCTTTCTCCAGGAATAAAAATAATCTCGCGCCGCCGAAACGAAAAGAATCTTTTGCCGGGACCGGGTAAAGGAAAAATCGCGGCTGGTCGTCGCCTTTAGCTTTCTCCTCCGATGTCGTGTCAACAAGCGTATCGGGCTTTGCGGTCGGAGCGGCACTCAAGACCTGTCCCTCCTTCTTTTCCTCCAACAAGAATTTTCTGTTAAATCCCAGTAAAAAGTTCAGTTCCGATTCAGCTTTTGGTGGATTAGTAAAATCAATTTGCGCCAAGACCGAACCGCGGAAAAGCCTGCTCATTAAAGGGCCGCCAATTCCGGCCGCTATCTCTGGACTAATGGCAACTCCGTGCCGATTTAAATGTTCGAAGGTTTTTTTATATTGCTCCGACGAATCGTCAGCCGTTATCTCAACTTTTATCGTTGAGCTGGATACTCCCAATCGTCGAGGGTCAATAGAGATCACTTGAAGATAAGCATACTTTTGTTCGCCCGCAACCCGCTGTGGTCTTTCTTCTTTGCGGCAACCCAGAGTAAAAGCAAACACCCTTCGACGATCAAACCCTAGTTCAAATCTCCTACTCATAAATAATACCTCCTGTTTCTCCGCTTTTGGACGCCAGAGAAATACATAACGGCCGTTCTTAGCCGATCAAGCTCTTCAAATCATCAGGTAATCCCGCGCCTAATGTCAGTACATATCTGATGTCGCCGAATTCCGGATGATCTTTTTTGTTAATTAACCCGAGATGAAAACGATCATTGGAGGAGCGTGTTACCGTCTCCATTTCTTTTGAATTTGTTACAAGGTTTTCTCTCGCTACGCTTATTGCCCCCTCTTCCGGGCCGGTTGGCGAGCCATAAACTCCTTGAGCACTTCGACACTGATTTTGCATTATTGATGCGACATCAAATAACCGGGACGACTTAAGAGCTTGTTTTTCTCTCTCCATCTCTTCAGCCAAACAAGCATTCAATCTATTTAAGGCCCCTTCATGATCCCCCTTAAAATCAAGATCAGCTATATCCGAGCGGCTAAAAAGCTTTCTTATCCACGGGAGATCTAATTTAAGGGCAAGTTCACGGGTAATTACCATCTCCTGGCCCAAAAGACGCGAAAGATTCCCCACACTCACATTCTCATCATGGTTTTCATTCGACGTAATCGATACACAGCTGAATCCTCTACCACCAATAATCCCTTCAATTATAAGTGGAACGCGAATCTTCCCCTTTTCTCCACTTCCTCCCACGCCACCGGCCATAAACGGGCCCCCAGTGGTTCTTGTTTTTCCAAATACATCAAATGCAGCTGATCCTAATTTACCAATCATTATAATTGTCACCTCTATTTATCTTCGTGTGCCGTTTTAGAAAATTTCATTATAATTAGGGTGGGATCTTTAGGGCATATACCCCAAACACCTTATTTCCCTTATTAATTATAAATAGCGAAATTATTGCCTAATATTTACGATATATATTTATGAAGATTAAATTGGATTTGCCACTTCAAGTCAGGAGCTATTGGAGATCGCTGCCTTTTGCCTGGGTCGCTACTCCCAATCAACACGCATTGTATTCTTATCTACAATTCATGCAAACACAAGTAATCGATTTTTTAAGGGCGAGGGGTAATGGGATCCGAATTTTAGAAATAGCGTGCGGCACGGGTAGACTGGCAAAGAGAATTATGGATGAATGCAATCCGGCCAGTTTATTTGCGATCGATATCAACCCGAAATCAATTATAGAAGCAAAAAAGGCATTGTCAGTCGATCAAAAAGTTACACTGGTTGAAGGAGATATATATAATTCTGAAATCAGAGCGAAAATCCCGGTGGCAGATGCGGTTATTTGTTTTGATGCTTTAATGCATTTCCCTGATCTTGATGAATTATTCAAATATGTTCATGATGATGTTTTAGCCGACAGTGGAATATTTATCGGCAATATGATTCATAGTGCAAGAGAAGAAGAGATGTATAAAGTTCTGGCAACTTGCGGTGAAGATAAACCCGGTTGGGCTAGAATAGCGCTTAATTATAAAGAGAGATCGCAAGCAATGAAAAGATTTAGAACCGAAGGTATTCCCGACGATGAGATTGAACCATTAATGCAGCAAGGGATGTTACGGGTTAATTCATTGTCGCGAATTGAATTGGAAAGAAGGTTGGCAGAAGTCGGTTTTAAAACAGAATTGATCGACGAAAATTACCATTTATTTTTTATAGCCCGCAAAGTATAGATTCTATTTTATTTCCTCACGAAGACCTTTTCGATGTTCACGAACAACCCCGCCGGCCCCGGCTTTGACAGCCCGCCCACCCTGTCCCTTACCCCTTCCACTGCTTTTGGATACCAGAGAAAAACATAGGGCTGATCATCAGCGATGATCTTATATAATTTTGCGTAGATATTCTTCCTTCCGTTCCTGTCCATTGTGATCCGGCCCGATTCGAGAAGTTTATCCGCCTCCGGATTCTTGTATTTTACAAAATTGAATCCCTGGGGATATTGGGTCGAATGCCAGATGGAATATGCGTCCGGGTCCAGCCCCAGAGACCAGCCCATGATCACGGCATCAAAGTCTTTCGGTGCGGTCGGCTTGTTCACAATTTTTAAAAGTGCCGACCATTCAAGCTCCCTGATATTCATTTTGATCCCGACTTTTTTGAATTGCTGCTTCAAGATAATCGCGGCTTTCTCGCGCTCCTTATTTCCCTGATTAACCAGACAGGTAAATTCCAGATTTTCCTGCCCGGCTTCTTTAAGCAGTTTTTTTGCTTTTTCCGGGTCATAGCGATACTTCTGCACTTTATCCGAATATGCCCAGGAAATTGGGGCCGAAGGCGCATATGCGGGAGAGCCCAATCCCTTTAAAATAAGCGAAACCAGCTGGTTTTTATTGGTCGCGTAAGCCAGCGCCTGCCTCACCCTTTTATCCTTAAACATTGGCTTATCGAGGTTTAATCCCAGGTAAACATACAAAAGAATATCATGCTCAAAAGTCCGGATGCCCTTTTTATTCTTAATTCTTGAATAATCTTTTGCCGGGATCCCCGCCGTGTCTATTTCTCCCGCTTCAAGAGCCATAAGAGTTGCGTTTTCATCGGGGATAATCTTGAAAATTATCTCTGCCAGAAGCGGCTTCCCGCCATAGTAATTATTATTTCTTACCACTTTGACATAATCACCGGTCCGCCACTCGGAGAATTTGAACGGGCCGGTGCCGATCGGACGGCGGTTAAATTCGGCGGTGTTAATGTCTTTTCCTTTTAAAAGATGCCTTGGTATAATGCCCATTCCGGAATGGATGAGAAAAGGCGCGAAAGGTTTTGGGAGTATCGCCTTAACCGTATACTTATCTATAGCGCCGAATATGATCGGCTGTCCGTCAATTATGTAATCGCTTCTTCTGACCGAATTCACTTTTGGGTTAAGGATTGAATTGAATGTAAACACCACGTCTTCGGCAGTAAATGGTTTTCCGTCCTGCCATTTGACATCTTTCCGGAGATGAAAAGTCCAGATTTTTCCGTCTTTAGAGATGTCCCAGGACGTTGCCAGGTCGGGCACGACTTCCAGCTTCTCATTGATCTTTGTCAGCCCGGTGAAGATAACGCCCTCGACTGCTGATGAGGACGTGTCAGTGGATAATATGGGGTTTAATACCGACACCTCTCCGCCAAGAGAGAAGACGAGACGCCCGTCGGGATCGTAATTTGAGGGATTGGAGGGAAATGAGGGAGAAGGAGGGAGGAGGAGGCATAGAAAAACGATAAGCATTAGTTGGATGGATTTTTGCATTTGGGGAAATTATAGCATGATAGAGGGATTGGGGATTTACAATTTCTCAATTTGCGGTTCTCTTTGAAGAGAGGGGAATATTGGGCATATGGCAACTTACTTATTTACACAGTTAGATTTACACTCTCTATGAGGATTAAAATAATCTGCATTTGAATACGTCATCCGTCATTTGAATATTCTTGCGCCCGACTCATCATATTTAGCAAGCATTAGATTTAATCTATCAAAAAGAATAACTTCCGTGCAATATTTTGAGTTTATAATAGCCCCAGAGTTCATTCTAATTTGATTATAATTATAACCGATAAACTCAACAATCTTTTTCTTCTGCAAAAAAGATGTTTTATACCATTCATCGCCTACAATAATAACTAGAGTTTTATAATTATATTCAGGGGGCTCTCCTGTACTCAATAAAATATCATAATGAGAGGCTAAATGATTTTTAAACCTATTAAATTCTTTTCTAAATATACTTTCATTAAACTTATGCGCGTTTACATTCAATTTCATCAGATCTATTGGTCGTTCACCCATTGGCTTTGTCGCCAGTCTTTCGTTTATACTTTGCAACATATCTCCAAGAACAACAACAGCAATAATAACAAACAACCAAAACCATATATTTTTGTTTTTCTTTTGTTCTTTTCCGCAATGACTGCACATTTTATCTACATCGTCAATTTCCTTACTACAGAATATACATTTTTTCATGTCATGTCACATCCCTCACCTTTATCGTCTATTCTATATTTTATACATTTTTTATTAATACCATTTTTCATATGATAGGATACTTTCTTTTTTGCAGGATATGACAAACCTGCCAGATTATTACTTATTTTTTAGCGCACTTTTTGCTATAGCTCCTCTATTTAGTTATTATTCTTTCAACCGGTATTCCAGATTCTCTAAAATAATTCAAATTTACTGCTACCGTGCTTATTGAACAACCGCTGAAAGCTTTTTGATTTGGATCTTCAAGTTCATGGTATATTTCGCACTTCCCCTTTTTGCATTCCTTATTATCAAAAGGACACACTTTATTTTCGGCCATTGTTATCACCCCCGCAGGGATTATACACCCCTTTCTAAGGATATTCTAACTAAACGACCGCAATCATCCCAACAACTTTTCCTCCGCACCAACATTACCGCATCCTAATCAAGTAAATCGAGGCGGACAAGATAAATGCGTTGGATATAATTTTATTGAGCATTTTGAATAACTCCATTTTCTTTTAATATAGTTAATATCTGGGGTTTAATCTCGTTTAAGTCAACCATCTTATTCTTTAATACAACTTTCCAATTATACTCCTGCCCACTTTCTCCCTCGCATTCACCGGTCGCAAAATCGGGCTTTCCATAAAACACCTTCTCATTGCCAGATTTTTCTTCAATCCTTACAACTCCTCTTATTTTTTTAACTTGTTCATATATTGAATTTTTTATTTCTTGATTATGCATATAACACGGCGGTATTTTTTCATCATTATCAATCATAATATTAATTGTATATATCACAAATAATTCCTCCTATTCCTTCCTGCTCCCTCAATTCCCTCGCTTCCCTCTTCCCATCCCTCCCACTCCCTCCTTCTCCCTCACATCCCTCTCTTCCCTCTTTTCATAATAGTCTATCCACGTTCCCTCTTTCTGCTTCTGCCTTAATGATTGAATCAACTTTTTCAGCAGATAAGCGGTCCGGCCTGCCAGGTCATCCAATTCTTTAAATTCCTCTCCAGAAATCAATTTATCATCGTGGCAATCCTGGATATCTCCGATAACCTCAAGCGTTGAATCATGGGAAATGGCTAAATAAGACATATATTTCTTGATCGATCCTTTTCCGTAGCCTTCCTGAATATTTTGTTTGATCGATCTAGCAGCATCTCTCATTTGGCTGATCCTTCGAAGTTCAATTTTCGGAAATCGCGTGGTTATCTGATAAATCCTCAAACGCAGCTTATAAGCATTCTGCCAAACAATTAATCTTTCATATCCCCTTTTCTCTTCGTACATCCCTCTCTCCCCTCTCTCCATCCCTCCTTCTCCTTCCTCCTCCCTCACGTCCCTCTATTCCCTCTTACATATTACTTAACTCCATGATCTTAATGATGCCATTCCTCTTATACCCCGTTATCTTATATTTCCCGTCCAGGTCATTATAATCATAAATTATCTTTCCGGCCATATCTGAATCCTTGTATTCGACGCCGGTATATGGATTCTTAGGTACCGAAGCCAGATAGTTGGCCGGGACAAGATAGTTGTCGCAAAGATTCTTTAATGTAATATTATGCGCCACCGGATAAGATTCGTTCTCCATATTATAAGCTTCAATCGCCAGTTGGGCAGAATGCATGACCGCCTTGACCGCAGTCTCTTTTGCCCGGTCCTGCGCCCCAAAAAGGCTCGGTATCAAAAATGCCATAAGCACCCCGATAATCCCTATGACCACAAGTATTTCAACCAGAGTAAACCCTTTCTTTTTCATTTTTTAACCTCCAATTACAATAATGTTCCCATCATGGAGAACAAAGGCATCATTACTGCCAGCGCGACAAACCCGACCGCCAGGCCAACTGTCAGCGTCGCCGCCGGCTCTACATATAATGTTAGCCTTTTTAACGCCTGTTCGCCATCGGATTCAAATATTTCTCCGGCTGACAGGAGCATCTGGGCCAGTGACCCTGATTCTTCACCTATCGCCAGCATCTGGACCAGAAAATCGGGAAAGATCCCGCGATTTTTAAAAGACTCCGACAGCGCCGAACCGCCCTGCACTTCTTTTATTATTTTAAAAAGCGCCGATCCTATTTTCCGGCTTTTTGAGCCCTCCGACATTGATCTTAAAGCTTCAACTACCGGGACACCGGCTTTTAGCTGTGAGCCAAGATTGTAGCACAACTCTCCAAAGCTTAATTGTAAGAAGATCCTCCCTAAGATCGGAATGCGGAACCTGCGATCGTTATCGCTTAGTATCTTGAAAACGAAAACAGCGGCTAAAAAAATAAAAGCAAACAATATCATCCAGTAATTAGGCAATGACATTAAAATTCTTGTGGTAAGGGGAAGCGGACAATTCATGTCCGAAAATATCCTGGCGAAATTGGGCAGGACCACAAAAGCCAGAAAAACCAGGCACAGCATGCTCAATCCCACCACTATCATCGGATAGGTCATCGTCTTTTTGATATTATCTTTAAATGACTTTTTTCTTTCGGCCTGGTCGGCCGCTCTAAGAAGGGCTTCCGCGATCATGCCGTCGCGCTCGGCGATCCTGAACGAGGGAATAAAAGAACGGAAATGGCCGTTCTTAAACAACGCTTCTGAAAAAGATTCACCCGCTTCTATCGATCTTACGATCTTCTCAATGTCCGCTTTTTGATTTTGGGGGCTCTGTTCTTTGATCAAGTGGAGCGTCCTCATGAGCGGGACGCCGGCTTTTAACAACGCGGCGGTCTGTTTTAAAAAGAAGATCGATTCTTTTTCTTTGATCATATTAAAAACAATTTCCCGGCATTTTTGGTGGTCGCGGCGGCCAGCTCCTCAATTGAAATACCCTTAATATCGGCGATCGCCCTGGCGATAATCGGGATATAAGAAGGCTCATTCCTCTTCCCCCGGTTCGGTTCCGGCGCAAGATACGGGCAATCGGTCTCCAGAAGCATCATTTCCAGCGGAACCTTTGACACGTTCTCCCTGACCTTGTCCGCTTTTTTAAAAGTCACGTTGCCGGTAAAGGAAATATAAAATCCGATCTCTTTTGCGAAGTCTATCAAATTATCGTCTCCGGCAAAGCAGTGAAAAACACCCCGCAGCCCTCCCCGGTTTTCTTCTTTCATGGTATTGATCGTATCTTCCTGGGCTTCGCGGCAGTGCACGATCACGGGTTTGTTCAATTCCTGCGCCAGTTTCAGGAATTTCCTGAACGCCTCGATCTGAAGGTCTTTTATATCTTTATGGTAATGATAATCAAGTCCGGTCTCCCCGATCGCAACCACTTTTTTATCTTTTGCCATTTCACGCAAAGCCGCGATCGCATTTTCATCAACCTTGTCCGCGTCATGCGGATGGATACCGACCGCGGCATAAATAAAATCATGTTCTTGAGCCAGCTTTAAACTTTCTTTTGAAGATTTAAGGTCAAAAGAGGCGTTGACGATCGCGGTTATCTTTGCGTCGCGGGCGCGGGTTAAAACCTCGTTAAGATCGGTATATTCGGGCATGGTCAGGTGCGCATGGGTATCAATAAACATCTTTAATCCTTATTGTTTTTGAATTCTGGGGAAAAGCGGATCGCCTTTCTTGATCCTGGTCCCTGCAATTTTAAAACCAAAAGGTTCAAAAGGCGATTTTTCAAGCGGTGATGAGAAATTTAGCTGGTCCCAGATCTTTTGGGCAGTAGCAGGCATAGTCAGATTGACGAAAATCGCAACAATCCTTAAAACTTCGACCAAATTATAGAGCACCGCCGCAAGCTTATCCGTTTCACCCGCTTTTGCCAGCGCCCAGGGCGCTTCTTTTTCAATATATACATTCGCCCGGCTGATGAGATTAAAAACCGCGCCCAAAGCATCCGAAAACGCCAGCTTTTCCATCGCCTCATCAAATGCTTTCGGAGTTTGCTTGATCAGATCAACTAAATCTTTGCTTAAATCATCAGGGACTTGGGACTTGGGACTTGGGACTTCGGAATTAAAATACTTCTCGACCATAGTCAAAGTGCGACTTAAAAGGTTGCCCAGATCGTTGGCCAGATCGGCATTATACCTGGCTATAAATGATTTCATCGAAAAATCGCCGTCCGTTCCAAACGGTACTTCGCGCAGGAGAAAATATCTGACCACATCCACTCCGTATTCCTTGGCCAGGTCCAGCGGGTCGACCACATTCCCCTTGCTCTTGCTCATTTTTTTCCCCTCCACCGTCCACCATCCATGGCCGAATATCTTTTTGGGAAGAGGAAGGCCCAAAGCCAAGAGTATGCATGACCAGGTGACCGCATGGAACCTTACGATCTCTTTGCCCATAAGATGGACGTCCGCCGGCCAGAATTTTTTAAAATTTTCCGCATTATCAACATAATCGAGCGCGGAAATATAATTTATCAACGCGTCAAACCAGACATAGATCACATGTTTCATGTCTGTCGGGACCGGCACTCCCCAGGGAAAAGCGGTCCGGGTAATGGACAGGTCAAGAAGACCTTTTTTTATGAATTGGACGATCTCGTTCCTTCTGGAATCGGGCTGTATGTATTCGGGGTTTGCCTCTATGTGCTTCAACAGCTGTTCCTGGTATTTCGACTGTTTGAAATAATAGGTTTCTTCTTTTAATATGTCGGTCGGACGGCCGCAGTCAGGACAAAGCTTCCTGCCTTCAAGGTCTTCGGTCAATTCTCCCTCGTTCCAGAATGCCTCGCAGGGGACGCAGTAGTTGCCGATATACTCGCCCTTATAGATATCGCCCTGGTTTAAGAGTTTTGTAAAAATGAACTGGACGGTTTTGGTATGCCTTGGTTCCGTTGTGCGGATAAAGTCATTGTAGGATATTTTTAGCGTCGCCCAGGCGGTTTGGAACCGCCCTACTATGTCGTCAACAAATTCCTGCGCTGATTTTCCCACCAATTCGGCCGCTTTCCAGACTTTTTGGCCGTGTTCGTCGGTACCGGTCAAGAAATATACTTCGAATCCCTTTTGCCTTTTATATCGCGCAAGCACATCGGCCGCAATGGTGGTATAGGCGTGGCCGATATGAGGGATATCGTTCACATAATAAAGCGGCGTGGTCAGGTAATATTTATCGGGCATAGGTTAATTATATCATTTCTTAAGTTAAGATTCGAAAATGAAATTTTCTAAAAGAACATCCGATATGCATTTAGCAGCAACGGTTTTGTTAAATTCTCAAACGAAGCCACAGGAGAGGGAATAATGGTTAAATCAGTAAAAATTGGCAACGGTGATCGGGGACTATCAGGGCCTCGCTCTTATACGGGGAACAGAGTCCTGAAAGACATTCTGTCCCATTTGCCAATAGGGGCCGCCTCGATCCGATGCGGCGAGGTGCTTTACGCCAATCCCGCTTTTTGCGCAATCTTCGGCCCGGCCAAGCTCATTACCGAAACTCCTCTTTCCGAAGAAGTTTTAGCCTGTCCCGCAAATTCCTCCACCTCGGGCACTATGCCCTTCCAGAAGGAAGAAAGAACGATTCATCTCAGCTACCTGATCCAGGGCGCCGCCGAAGATTTGAGTTTTTGTTTTGTCAGGGACATAACGCACGAAGTCGATGAATTGGAAGCCCTGAAAAGACAGGTTTCTTATCTGCTCCACGATCTCAAGAACCCGAACCTTTCCCTGGCGCTGCTGGTGGAGCTGGCGCAAAAGGACGCGATCGAACCAGGCAAAATCCAGGATTATCTCTCAAATATTTCGGAGACGATCGACGGCATACTGGAAAGCGCGCCGGAAATCATCGGGCTAAAAACCCACCAAGAAATTAATTTCAGGCCGATCGATCTTCCGCGGCTGCTGGAAAAAATAAAAGACTCATTTGAGCTGCGCTTGAATGAAGCCGAGATCAGGCTGGAGATCGAGGGTAGCTGCGCCCCGATTGCAGGGATAGAGGACGTCCTGGAAGGGGTCTTTACCTGCCTGATCGATAACGCTTTTGACGCCATCAAAATAGCCGGCAGAAAAGAGGGCCGGCTTCAAATTGAGATTGGAGAAAACCCTGAACGCGGCAATGTTTTCGTCTCCGTCAGAGACAACGGCTGCGGTATTCCCGCTGATAAAATTGAGTCTATCGGCAAATATGGATTTACTACCAAAGAAACAGGCAATGGATACGGGTTGGCCAGCGCATATGAAAGAATAAACATGCATGGGGGAAATATCTGCTTGCGGACCAGCGCGGAAGAAACCACCTTTACCGTTACCCTGCCGGTAAAACGATCAAGCCTTACGGAGCGGCCGCCGGACGTTGCGCCGCTCTCTTCTTCCGCAGAAATAAAAAGCCAAAAATCGCCTGAAAAGATTGCCCTTACGGACGAACAGCAGAGATTGATACGGGCAGGAGAAGGCGCCCTTCAGCTTGTCCATGCTTTAAGAGGAACCGGCAACACCTTTTCCCGGGCTCTCTCGCTTCTGGGCGAGCAACCGGACCCGGAAATGTTCGCCCAATTTTTTCCTGTCCTGCAACGAACCAGCCAGCGATTGTTCAACATCATTAATAATTGGCTTAGAATCGGCCGCAGAGGAGAGGTTGAATTCAAAGAAGTCAACCTTTCCCAATTGCTTGAACAAATCAGAAATTTTGAGGATATCGATTCGAAACTTAGAAGATTCGGCGTCGAACTTGAGATTTCGGGCGGCTGTTCGCCGATTGAAGGGGTGGAAAGAGAGTTGGAGGAAGCGTTCGTTTGTCTGATTGACAATGCCATTGACGCGATCATGGAAACTCGCAGGCCGGACGGGAAAGTTTCAGTTGAGTTAAAAAACGAAGAAGCAGAGCCGGGAGAAGTAACGGTTGCCATTCACGACAACGGCGCCGGTATTCCGCCCGAAAAATTGACCTCTATCTTTCTTCGGTTCTTTACCACCAAAAGGGAGGGCTCCGGTTTGGGCTTATCCTTTGCGCAAAAGGCCGTCGAAAAAACTCACGGCGGCAGGCTTGACGTCGTTTCCCAAATCGGCAAAGGAACAACTTTTATCGTTCACCTCAAACAACAGCCGCCCAAAGATCGCTTTATGGGAGAATCTTCAGTTGCCTAAAGGAGGACTTGGATCAAGCGTTTGGAGTGAGATGCAGCGGATAACGATTTTAGGACAAGTTTAGAGGTAAATTATGCTGACGGAGACAAATGATTGCTTATCTCAATGTAATTCAAGTCAACGCCACTCTCGTTGCCTCTTCGCTCATGAAAAGCATCTTTTCCCCAGACTAAATCAATATGGGCTGTTAAATAATCGATCAGACGAAATTGGCGCGGGTTTGGCTGTTCTGAATCAATTAAAGGCTTAAACCACGGTCCCTTAATAATATTTTCTCTATCTAGATCAGCCTCAAAAGCCATTCCAAGGTCGTCATCTCCCTGGGGCGTTAAAAATAGCTTGTGGTCTTCTCGGATTGCGCGCGCAACAATTGCCCCTAAACGGCTTAGTAAATATTTATCAAAGCCCGGCTGCCGATAACTGCTTTTATCCATCAGATAATAATCCAGCTCGGGAGGTAGCAGGCTGCGATTAAAACTGTAGTCAAATCTTGTTTCCTTCCGCAAAAGGCTTTCCAGCAGGCAGACTTTATGACCCAAACCGGTTTCCAGAAAATTCTGATAATGCATCGCTTGACAGCGGAGTCCTCTTCTCTCCAGCACTTCCTGCCAGAGTGGAATGGTAAGATCGACCCAGCAAAAATTGACTGGATCTCCAGTAAGAATATTAAAGCCGTACGGATCCTGCGTCTTCAGTTGTAACCTGCCCATGTCAAGAATCTGCAGCAACCACGGAAGGTCCCCGGCCGCTTGGGCCAACTTTATTATTGTTGTCAGCGCTTGGTTATTAACAAAAAAAGTCGCGGTATCCAATCCCCTGGTAATTGCTTCAATTTCACTGCCGAATTGATATTGATTTAAATTCCCGATTCTTCTTAACTTGGTTTCATAACCAAGCTGGTCGGGGATGTTAATTGGCGGCTGGCCTGTGCTTTTGGCAATTTCCAGCGCGCGCAGGATTCCTTCTTTTTGCTGCCCACTATCGTAGCAGTCACCGCCGGCATCAGGAAGGTCGTAAGGAAAAATCATTTTAAATAAAACCTCATAATATTCCCCGCCTTTTTTGTGGATCAATTTGGCAGGGAATGAATCAAATAAATAAATGGCCACCTGCCAGAAGGGAACGTTTATTTTGCGGGGGGAACGCAAGTCAGTAAAACGCGTTGAAAATCGGCCATCACTATTGAGCGCTCCAAGAGCAGGGAACTTCGCCGCTAAGTTTTCCAATGGGAAAGGCATATAGTCTGCCAGAACA
>Ga0265296_1002244_pt1 | contig 19914 bp, 19 predicted proteins | sample MunlanPumphouse1_FD_189073 | JGI IMG/M metagenome (GOLD analysis project Ga0265296, IMG submission 189073) | Groundwater microbial communities from a municipal landfill in Southern Ontario, Canada - Pumphouse #1 | ecosystem: Environmental > Aquatic > Deep subsurface > Groundwater | place...
CACTCTTTTTCCTAGAGTGCTAATTATAGATAAAAAAAATTTCTTGTCAAGAGTTTTTATTTGAAATTTTTGTAAATCAGGTTAATTCCTTTTAAGGTGAGCGCGTTGTCAAGATGGTCAATATTATTGCAATACCTGCGAATTAAGCCGGCGTTGCCGCCGGTCGCGATCACTCGGGCTTGAGTCCCCAATCTTTTCTTAATCCTGTTATTCAGCTGTTCAGCCATCCCCGAGAAACCATAAACCATGCCGCTGAGGATGCTGCTGCGAGTGTCTTTTCCGATAAACTCCTTTGGCCTGCTGATTCTTATCTTGGGCAATAAGGCGGTTTGGCGGTTAAGCGCGTCGATAGACAATCTTAAGCCGGGAAGGATCAACCCTCCTTCATAAGCGCCGCTTTTGGAAATAACATCAAAAGTGATCGCGGTTCCGAAATCTACCACTACTAAAGGCGCGCCATAAAGTTTTTCAGCGGCATAAGCATTAACCAGGCGGTCCTGGCCGACTTGGTTTGGCCTGCGGTAAAGGTTTTTTATGGGCACCTTTATGTCTTTACCTATTATATAGGGCCTTTTGCCGGTTATACCTGAGATGTTCTTTGCGATGACCCTGGTTATTCCGGGGACAACGCTGGAAATAAGCGTATCTGTGACCTTTAGAGATATTATTTTTTCAAGCAGTTTATTGCGTGAATATTTCTTAGTGGGTATATCAAAGGTTTTTTTAAGGCCGGCCCCCTTAAATACCCCGAAGCTTATGTTGGTATTGCCGATATCAACTGCCAGTAGCATCTTTTAGCTCCTTGATCTTGTCTCTTAAGACGGCTGCTTTCTCAAATTGCAGGTTGCGCGAGGCCATCTCCATTTCATATTCTAACTCGGATATATATTTATGCAACTGGTATTGCTCCGGCGCTTCCCCGGTGAGGCCCTGGATGAACTCATCGGCCTCTTCCAAGCCTTCAATTCCTTCTTTAATCGCTTTCTGTATGGAACGGGGGGTAATTTTATTTTTTTGGTTAAACTCAAGCTGCGTTTTTCTTCTGCGCCTGCTTTCCCTGATCGCCTTTTTCATGGAGAGTGTAATTTTGTCGGCGTACATGATTACCGTGCCATTAATATTGCGCGCGGCCCTGCCGCCTACCTGGATAAGGCTGGTGGCAGAACGCAGGAATCCCTCTTTATCCGCGTCTAATATTGCCACTAATGATACCTCGGGCAGGTCCAGGCCTTCACGCAACAGGTTGATCCCGACTAAACAATCAAATTTATTCTCGCGCAGCTCTTTCAGGATCCTGGAGCGCTGGATGGTTTGTATCTCGGAATGAAGGTATTTTACCTTTAATCCTTTTTCAACCAGGTAATTAGCCAGGTCTTCGGAGCTCCTTTTGGTCAGCGTAGTAATCAGCACCCTTTCGTTATTTTTGGCGCGCCTGGTTATTTCATTGATCAGGTCGGAAATCTGGTTTTGTGAGGGTTTGACTATGATTTCTGGGTCAATTAATCCGGTGGGCCGGATAATCTGTTCGACCACTTTATTTCCGCTGAGCTTGAGCTCATACTCATCGGGAGTTGCCGAAACAAAAATAAACTGTTTATTCAAGCTGTCAAACTCGTTGAATTTAAGGGGCCGGTTATCCAGGCATGAGGGAAGCCTGAAACCGTAATCAACCAAAGTTTCTTTCCTCGCCCTGTCTCCGGCATACATCCCCCTTATTTGCGGAATAGTGACATGCGATTCATCAACTATGGTTAGAAAATCCCCCTGGAAATAATCAATCATGGAATAGGGACGGCTTCCCGCGGGCCGGCCGGAAAGCTGCCGGGAGTAATTTTCGATACCATGGCAGTAGCCAATTTCTTCAAGCATCTCTAGATCGTAATTTGTGCGCGATTCCAGGCGGTTAGCCTCAAGCAGCTTATTTTTTTCTTTTAAATCCTTAAGCTGCCCGCTAAGTTCATCTTTTATGGATTTTGTTGCCCCGGCAATCCTGTCTTTAGAAACAATAAAATGTTTTGCCGGGTATATGGCTATCCTCTCAACCTCTCCTAAGCTCTTGGCGGAAACCGGCTCTATCAGGGAGATCCTGCTGATCGCCTCCCCGTCCAGCTCAACACGCACTGCTTTCTCCCAGTAAGGGGGAAATATCTCTACTACATCGCCGCGCACGCGGATCTTGCCGCGCGTAAACTCATAATCATTCCTTTCGTATTGAATTTGAATGAGCCTGGAGATGATCTCATCGCGCAAACATCGTTCCCCCTTATTTATAAAAACCAGCATCTCTCTATAATCCTGCGGGGAGCCCAGATTATAAATGCAGGAAACCGAGGCTACAATGATTACATCCCTGCGGCTCATAAGTGAAGTGGTTGCCGAAAGCCTCAACCGGTCAAGCCGCTGGTTTATGGAAGAGTCTTTTTCAATGTAGGTGTCGGTTGAGGGTATATAAGCCTCCGGCTGGTAGTAGTCGTAGTAACTGACGAAATATTCCACGGCATTATGCGGGAAGAATTCCTTGAATTCAGAATAAAGCTGGGCAGCCAGGGTTTTATTATGTGAAATTACCAGGGTAGGCAAGTTCACCTTGGCAATTGTATTGGCCAGGGTAAAGGTCTTACCGCTGCCTGTAACCCCTAAAAGCGTAGAGTAGCGCTTCCGGGACCGGATGGCCTGACAAAGTTCTTTTATCGCTTTGGGCTGGTCGCCGCATGGTCGAAAGGGGGAAACAAGCTTGAATTTGTCCACTAAACAACTTCCAGGCTGACATCTACTGATTTTACCGAGTCTGTAAGTTCTCCTACGGAAATTATATCAACGCCTGTCGCGGCGTATTTCTTTATGTTATCCAGGTATATGCCGCCGCTTGCCTCCAGTCTGGTCGGGGAATGGTGACTTTTAAACTCGGTAGAGTTACGGATCTTTATTGCCTCTTTGATCTGGTCGATCGGCATATTATCAAGCATAATGATATCAGGCTTAAAATACAACGCGTGCTTAAATTCCTCAAGATTTTGCGTTTCAATTTCGATTTTGTATCCCGGCGGCACACTGGGCAGCTTGGAATATCCGTCGGTAGCTTTGATATGGTTATCTTTGATCAGGATCATCTCATCCAGGCGGATCCTGTGGTTATGCCCGCCGCCTATCCTTACCGCGTATTTTTGCAGTTCTCTTAAGCCCGGCATGGTCTTGCGCGTATCGGTAATTTTTGTCTTAAATGGCGCGATCTCTTTTACAAATTCACGGGTTTTTGTGGCAATCCCGCTTAGCAGGGATAACAAATTCAGGGCGACACGCTCAGCCGTAAGGATGGAGCTGGCTTTTCCCGATATGACGGCAATTGTCTTTTTGGCTTTGACTTGTTTGCCCTCTCTGATCTTTTGTTCAAACTTTATGCTTGGGTCAACAGTCTTAAATACCTTTTCGGCGACGATCACCCCGCAAAGCAGAAAATCCTCCTTGGCAATGATTTTAGCTTTGATCTCTTTATCCTTGGGTATGGTAAGCTGGGTGGTGATATCACCGCGGCCGATATCTTCGATCAAAGCATGCCTTATTATAGTCTCAAGTTTTTCCGGGTTGATTTCCGGTTTGCTTTCGGACAAAAAATATTTATCGTAAGCCATTTTTAATCACCTCCAGTTTAACAAGCTGCGTGCGCATGTCATTTAGTTTAGTTTTTTCCTCCTCGACTATCTCTTTCGGGGCGCGCCTGGCGAAATTTTCATTCGCTAACATGCCTTCTTTAGTTTTTATTTCAGATTGCAGTTTATCAATTTTTGCCAGGTTTTTCTTAAGCTGGCTGGCGACGTCCACTATCCCTGCAAGCGGCATTACAATGTGCATATTTTTAAGCGCTACAGCATACTCGTTTTTCTGCGGTAAATACTCGCCAGTTATAACTAGGTTATCGATTTTGGCCAGGTTTTTTATGTAGGGCCCCAAAGGAGCAAGCATCTCTCCATCAAGCTTATCCGGCAGAGCCAGTTTAATTTCAATGCGGCTGCTAAGAGGCACCTCCAGCTCCGTGCGCATATTCCTGACGGCGTTGATGATATCAAAAGCCATCTGTATTTGTCCTTCATCAGAGCTACTGATTAGTTCATTTTGCAGGTGCGGCCAACTCTGGAGCATGATAGAATCCTTTGAGCCGGGCAGCTTTTGCCAGACCTCCTCGGCGATAAAAGGCATAAAAGGAGCGATCAGCCTCAAATATTTCTCCAAAACTTTAAACATCACTACCTGGGTCTGCCTCTGGTCTATTTGCGGTTTGATCAACTCCAGGTACCAGTCGCAGAATTCATGCCAGAAAAATGAATACAAACTGTTGGCTGCCTCATTAAATTTAAAGCACTCAAGTTCTTTTTCTGCCTTTTGCAGGGTTGAGTAAAAACGGCTTAATATCCAACGGTTGACAATATCCAGCTTTTCGTTTTTGAAGAAAACGCATAAATCCACCCTTATATCCTCGGGCTTAAGATTCATAAGGATAAAGCGCGAGGCATTCCAGATTTTATTGGCAAAGTTCCTGCCCTGTTCGAATCTCTCTTTGGAGAGAAAAACATCCTGGCCCTGGCTGGTTATGGAGATAATGCTGAAACGCAAAGCATCCGCTCCGTATTCGGCGACAATTTCCAGGGGGTCAATTACATTGCCTAAGGATTTGGACATTTTCTTGCCTTCGATATCGCGCACCGTGCCATGGATATAAACATCTTTAAAGGGGATTTGTTTCTTGAATTCCAGGCCGGCCATGATCATGCGCGCCACCCAAAAGAAGATGATCTCCGGTGCAGTGACCAATACAGAGGTAGGATAGAAATATTTGAGATCTTCCTTAGCTTCAGGCCAATAAAAAGTGGCAAACGGCCACAGCCAACTGGAAAACCAGGTGTCCAGAACATCCTCATCCTGATACAGATCAACTGAGGAGCATTTAGGGCATTTTTGCGGCCTTGTTTTGGATACTATGATCCCCAGCTTGGGGTTTTTTGCCTGGCAATTTTTGCAGTAATAAACCGGGATGCGGTGGCCCCACCAGATCTGTCGTGAAATACACCAGTCCTGGATATTCTCCATCCAGTTCAGGTAGACCTTCTCCCAGCGCTGCGGGTGGAATTCGATCTTTCCTTTTTTAACCGCGTCTATTGCAGGCCTAGCCAGGGGCTTCATCCTGACAAACCATTGTTTTGATAGGTATGGCTCAACAATAGTGTGACAGCGGTAGCAATGCCCCACGGAAAGCGTATGCGCTTCGACTTTTTCCAGTAAACCCTGCGATTTTAATTCTTCTATGATTGCCTCCCTTGCCTTAAAGCGATCAAGCCCGGAGAATTTTCCCGCCGATTCATTCATCGAGCCATCAGGACGCAGCACATTGATAAAATCCAGTTTATGTTTTTTACCCAGTTTATAATCGTTAGGGTCATGAGCCGGCGTAACTTTTACCGCCCCGGTGGCGAATTGCATATCCACCATATTGTCGGCAATAACCTTGATCTGCCGATTAACTAACGGCAGGATTAAGGTCTTACCGACGTATTTCTTATATCGTTTATCTTTGAGGTTGACCGCCACGGCAGTATCTCCCAGCATGGTTTCCGGCCGGGTAGTGGCGACGGTGATAAACTCCTGCGGGTTATCCTTTAAAGGGTATTTCAAGTAGTAGAGACTGCCCTGAAGTTCAGCATGAGCAGCTTCTTCGTCGCTTAAGGCAGTTTGGCAGCGCGGGCACCAGTTAATGATATAATGCCCCTGATAAATCAGTTTCTTTTCATAGAGCCTGACAAAGACCTCTGTCACGGCAATTGAATACTCCTGGTCCATGGTAAAACGCAGGCGGTTCCAATCGCAAGACGCGCCCAGCTTCTTTAACTGATGAATTATGGTTGAGCCATACAGCTGTCTCCATTGCCAGACCCTTTCAATGAATTTTTCCCTGCCTAAGTCCTGGCGTTTTAAGCCTTCTTTGGCGAGGGATTTTTCCACGACATTCTGCGTGGCGATGCCGGCATGGTCAGTGCCCGGCATCCAGAGGGTTTGGAAACCCTTCATTTTGTGATAACGGATCAAGATATCCTGAATGGTGTTATTCAGCGCATGGCCCATATGCAGGATTCCTGTGACATTAGGCGGCGGGATGACTATGCAGTAGGGTTTCTTACCGGGAGAGGCCTTTGCGCTAAATAAATTGTTTTCCTCCCAGAATTTATACCACTTATCTTCCGTTTCTTTGGGGTTATACTGCTTGGAGAATTCCTCGGTCATTGTTGCTTATCTTTTAAGAGTTTATATTCCACGCTGTCAACCAACGCCTGCCAGCTGGCCTCGATAATGTTCCCTGAAACCCCCACAGTACTCCAGGTATCCTCTTCATCCTGCGATTGGATCAATACGCGAACCTTTGCGGCAGTGCCTGCCTTTTCATCAAGCACGCGCACCTTAAAATCAGATAAATGCATCTTGGCCAAAGTAGGATAAAAATCTTTTAAGGCCTTGCGCAGGGCGTTATCCAGCGCGTTTATCGGACCGTCACCCTCGGCCGCGGTGTGCTCCCTGATCCCCTTCACTTTTAATTTAATGACCGCCTCAGAGGTAATCTTTTTGTCCGAACGTTTTTCAATAACCACCTTGAAGCCTTCCAGTTCAAAGAATTTTTTGTATTTCTTAAGCGCCTTTTGTATCAAGATCTGAAAAGATGCTTCGGCAGCTTCAAACTGGAAACCTTTATGCTCAAGAGACTGTACTAATTTCAGGATCTTTTTAGTTTGCGGGTCTTCTTTGCTTAAATCATAACTTAGGTCTTTGGCCCTGAGCAGGATCCCGGTCTTGCCTCCCAACTCGGAAACCAGGATTCTGCGATGATTCCCTACTAAAGATGGATCAACATGTTCGTAAGATAGCGGGTTTTTCATTATGGCGTTGATGTGCATTCCGCCTTTATGCGCGAAAGCCGAGTCCCCCACAAAGGGTTGCTCATTCTTTGTACGCATATTGCTGATCTCGCTGACAAAGTGAGATAAATGCGTTAACTGCTTTAACTTCGCATCCGCTATGCAATCGATATTAAGCTTGATTTTCAGGTTGGCGATAATCGGGATCAGATCCGCATTTCCGCAGCGCTCTCCATAGCCGTTGATAGTCCCCTGCACGATGCTTATTCCTGCCTCTACAGCAGCTATGGTATTGGCGATTGCAACTCCTGAGTCATTATGACAGTGAATACCAAGATTCGTTTTAATCCTGTTTTTTATCTCCCTTATTACAGCCGTTATCCCGGAGGTAAGTGTCCCTCCGTTGGTGTCGCACAGGCAAATTGCCTCTGCGCCGGCCTCCTGGGCTCTTAACAATGTTTTTAAAGCGTAATCCTTATTCGTTTTATAAGCGTCAAAAAAATGTTCAGCATCGTAAAATACCGTAAACCCTTTTTTAACCAGGTAGGCCACCGTGTCGTTGATCATTGACAAGTTTTCATCCAGAGTGGTTTTCAGGACTTCCTTTACATGAAAATCCCAGGTTTTCCCGACGATAGTGATCACCTGAGCGTTAGATTTCAAAAGCGCCTTTAAATTAGCGTCATCTTCAGCTTTTGTGTTTGGCCTGCGGGTCATGCTAAAAGCGGCGATCTTCGCGTTTTTAAGTTTTCGACGGCTTACTTTTAGGAAAAATTCCCGGTCTTTGGGGTTTGAGCCCGGCCATCCGCCTTCAATGAACTCTATGCCGATTTTATCCAATTCCTCGGCAATGAGGATCTTATCCATCACTGAATAAGAGATTCCCTCCCCCTGTGAACCGTCACGCAGTGTGGTATCGTATAGTTTTACTTTTTGCATAGTTACCCTCGGCTATTTATTCAATCCAAACGCTTCGTGTAATTTCTTTACCGCTGTTTCAGCAAATCTCTTCTTTATAATACAGGATATACTGATCTCTGATGTGGAGATCATTTCAATATTGATTTTATTATCCGCCATGGCCTTAAACATCTTCGCGGCAACCCCGTGATGCGATTTCATGCCTACCCCGACGATGGAAACGCGGGCAATATCCTCATCAATCAGGACTTCATTAGCATTGATCCTCCCGGCTACTTTTCTGGTAATCCTGCCGGCCTTTGCGCTTTCGGCTTTGGCGATGGTAAAAGAGATATCTGTCTGGCGGGTATGGCTTACGTTTTGCACTATCATATCAACGCTCACCCCGGCTTCGGAGAGCTCCTTGAACAGCTTTACCGCCACCCCCGGCTTATCAGGTACCCCGCAAAGGGTGATCTTAGCTTCATTCCTGTTTAAGGTTATGCCGCTTACTACAACATCTTCCATCTTCTTTACCTCCTTGATAATCATAGTCCCGGGATTATTTGTGAATGATGAACGCACATGCAAAGGCACGTTGAATTTCTTGGCCACCTCGATAGAGCGGGCCTGCATCACCTGCGCGCCCAGGGAAGCCATTTCAAGCATTTCATCGTAGGTGATCTTTTTGATCATTTTGGCCTTAGGTTCAATGCGCGGGTCAGCGGTGTAGATGCCTTCAACATCAGTGTAGATTTCGCAGGAATCCGCCTCTAACTCTTTAGCCAAAGCCACGGCAGTAAGGTCTGAGCCGCCCCTGCCCAGGGTAGTTATATCCTGGTTTAAGGTTATGCCTTGAAATCCGGCGACGATAACCACTTTCCCGTTTTTCAATTCATCTTTGATTTTATCCGCATTTATTTTAATGATCCTTGCCCGGGTATGGCTTGAGTCAGTGATAATCCCTACTTGGGCGCCGGTAAATGAGATGGCTCTAGCCCCCAGCTTATGGATAGCCATGGCTAAAAGCGCGACAGAAATTTGCTCGCCGGTTGAAAGCAACATATCCATCTCACGCTTCGGAGGGTCAGCGTTTATTTTATTTGCCAATTCGATCAATTCATCGGTGGTGTCGCCTAACGCGGAAACTACTACCACCAGAGAAAAGCCTTTTTTGCGGTAGCTGACTATTCGTCGGGCTACCTTTTGGATGCGCTCTACATTTGCTACCGATGAACCTCCATATTTTTGCACAACCAAACCTTTAAGCATTTCCTGTTCTCCTCAAAATAAAATATTCCATTAGCTGATACCCGTTTTTAAATATGAGCTCGGATTTTACGGCCTCCTTCTCACTGTAACTAAGGAAACCTTTTGGGGCTATGTCTTTTCCGTAAATTGCAAAAGGGACCGGCTCGGGCGTATGCGTTCTTAATGACAGCGGGGTAGCATGGTCCGGCAAAACCAAAATCCGGAAATCAGTTTTATCCTTGCAGTATTCCAGCATGGCCCCTACTACCAGCTGGTCAAATCTTTCTATAGCGGTCAGCTTTTCCCGCAGGTCTCCGTTATGCCCGGCTTCATCCGGGGCTTCTACGTGCACAAAGACAAAATCATTCTCGCTTAAAGAGGCGATTGCCGCCTTGGCCTTGGCCCCATAATCAGTGTCATAATAACCGGTTGCACCCTCGACATCAACCACTTTTAATCCCAAGATCCTTCCTAATCCCTTAATTAAGTCTACCGCGGAGACAACACTTCCCGAAAGCGCGAATTTATCCATGAATTTAGGCATATCCGGCTTCTTGCCCTGTCCCCAGAGCCAGACCATATTTCCCGGATTTTCTTTTAAGTCCAGGCGCACCTGGTTGATCTCATGAGTGCTTAGGATTTCCCGGGAATCACGCATAAGTTTTATAATCAGGTCAGCGTTATCACCTTTGGGAAGGTTTTTATTGATACTCTGTCCCGATATATCATGCGGAGCCTGGCATTTTAAATCCTGGAGCTTTAATTCGGCGCCGCGCTTAACCAGTAAGAGGTGTCTGTAGCTTACTCCGGGGTAAAACCTTATTTTATTGGTGCCTATTTTCTGGTCCAGGAACCTGATCAATTCTTCGGCTTCCTTTGATTTGATGTGCCCCGCGCTGTAATCGAGCAAGGTATCGCCTGTGGCTGTAATTAAGTTGCATCTGAAAGCAACATCATCGTCTTCCAATTCAATGCCCAGGTTTGCCGCTTCCAAAGGCCCTCTTCCCGAATAATAAATCTTTGGGTCATACCCCAGTATCGAAAGATTGGCTACGTCGGATGCCGGGTTCATTTTATCCGGGATAGTTTTTGCCAGCCCGAGTTGGCCGTTTTTGGCGATAAAATCCATATTGGGTGTGCGTGCCGCCTCCAGCGGCGTGCGCATACCCAATTCCTCAATGGGATAATCCGCCATGCCGTCGCCGACTAAAACGATGTATTTGGTCATAGTTAGAACCTTACTTCCGGGACAGTTTTTGCCTTTTCCTCAGCCTTAAAATATTCGCTGGCTGTTTTATAACCGGATATACCGGCAACAATATTGCCGGGAAACATCCGCACTGTAACATTGTAATCCCTGACCGCCTCGTTATAACGCATGCGTTCAACTGCGATGCGGTTTTCAGTGCCGGAGAGCTCATCCATGAGTTTTAGGAAAGTATCATTGGCCTTTAAATTCGGGTAATTCTCTGCCACAAAAAGCAGCCTGGATAATGCCGCATCAACCGCGCCGGCTGCCTTGACTTTTTCGTCAAGCGTGCCTGCCTTTGCCCATTGCGAGCGAGCGTTTGTAACTGCCTCGAACACCCCTTTTTCATGAGCGGCATACCCTTTAACGGTATTTACCAGGTTGGGGATCAAATCATTTCGCCTTTGCAGCTGGTTATCGACCTGCGCCCACTTAGCGGTGATTGTTTCATGCTTAGAAACTATTCCATTATATGAACCGATAAAAGTTACAATAATAACCAATACCACGATCCCTAAACCGACCAGAAAATTTTTCATCTTGTTCCTCCAGTAGTTTTTTAAAACCTTCCTCCGCCGCCTCCCCCTCCTCCTCCGCCGCCGCCAAAACCTCCACCACCAAAACCTCCGCCTCCAAAACCACCTCCGCCAAATCCCCCGCCGCTATAACTGCCGCCCCGGAAAACATTATTATTGCGGCGCCCTAATAATATCGGTAAAAACATGAATCCGAAGAAAAACGCGAAGAGGATAATTGTAATTATAGGATCAACCGAATTATCCGGGCCTGTTTTGGCTGGAATGTTTAATTCGATATTCGCATCCTTAGCTATAATTTGCGATATTTTAACTATGCCCAAATATAGCCCCTGGCTATATTTTCCATCTTTAAAATAAGGGACCATGTAATTGCGCCCTATTTCCCCGCACAGGCCGTCGGGCAGGATACCTTCTATTCCGTAACCGGTTTCAATACGCCAACGCCTTTCTTTCACGGCCAAAAGGAGGAGTACCCCGTTATCCTTGCCTTTTTTACCCGGTTTCCACCTGTCAAAGAGCATGCGGCTGTATTCAATCTCATCGTATGGCGCGATAGAATCTACGGTTACAATCGCAATTTCGGCGCTTGTTTTTTCTTCCAGACCCTGAATTATGGCGGTTAGTTTATCCTTATACTCCGGACTGATAACCCCGGCAAAATCATTAACCCGGCCGGAAGGCTGCGGCAATTCACCGGCAAAAACAGCTAATGGCAGGATGAGAAACAAAAAAGCTATGCTTAATTTACGCATAATCTTAAAGCTTATCCACTAATTCTACCGTTTTTTCAAGCTCTTCAATGAATTTGAGAAATAAGCAATCTATGCCGGCCTTGTTTAGATGCTCTTTTTTGTTCTTTACCGCTAATATCTTTTCCCAGGCGGAAACATCGATAGAAAGCACTTTAGCCAGTTCAGTTATAATCAGATCCTTTTTATAGGGAGGCGTTTTTCCTTTGAGCCGCAACACATTCCTTAAAATATGCAGCGTTGAAGTAAATGATTTAAGCAAAGCATAAAGCAGCAATCTTTTATCCTTGCTTGACTTAAGATATAGTTGCCGCAGGGAAATAAGCTTAATCCTTAACTCATGCTCGCACTGAAACCTCAAGTTTTTAATGTCTACTTCAATATCCTTCAGGAGATCCTTACCGTAAATAACCGTATAGTTTTCCTTCATATCCAGAAATTCGATCGGGAATATATCCGTCGAGCGGTTGATATAATCTTCAGTTAAGAACAAAGGCTCAAAGGTTGGGAATTTATCAACAATTTTGGCGCCCTTTTTTAAAACTGAAATTGCGGAATCTTTCAATATAATCAGAAAATTCAAATTGGAACGGTTATCCACAAATTCTCCGCTTGCGGCGCTTCCATAGAGGATTACCGAAATTAAATCATCGCAAAACACGCCTTTAAGCTTATTTACAAACAGGTTAATGTTTATTTTTAACTTACCGGAAATCTTAGCTTCTTGCATATTCTCTCCCGATTAATTTAAGCAGGTTTTTAGCCATCTGTGGCTTTGATAGAAATGGTCCGTAACTTTTTTTAGCGTTTACCAGATACGCGCTATACCGGCTGTTCCGCGCGCTGTTAGCTACAGCCAGGTCTAGAGCAGCTTCCTTGATAAGATTACGCGCTTCTTTTATGAGTTTCTTAGTTGTCAAATCCGGCTCAAATTTAAATCCTACCAGAAAAGAGCGGGGATTAATTTCTCGCAAACAATTTATGATCTTAGGTGTCGGCTTAAAGGTAAGTTTCAGTATTTTAACCCGTGAATTTATTTTCTTATTACCGGCGGAAATGGGTTTGAAATCCGAAACCGCGGCGGCGTGAATTACAATGTCATAATCTTTATCAAGCTCTTTGGTCAGCAAAATACTTAACTCATCAAAGTAGGAAAAACGTTTCAACTTGATCTTACCATCTAAACCGGCAGCCCCGACCGGGCCCAGTAAAAGAGTGACCCTGGAGCCTTGCTGAGTAAACTTATTAGCTAATAGGATTCCGGTCTCACCCGTAGCGGTATTGCTTATGACCCTTACATTATCTATCGCTACCCAGGTGGGCCCTGAGGTTATTAAAACTTTCTTGCCTTTTAAATTAGTAGCCAATTTCTTTCAGTATTGCTTTAATATCGGGTTTGATTAACTTTGGTTTTTTTACGCTTTTCATTGCCCTCTCCGGGTCTTTTAAGCCGTGCCCGGTCAATATGCACACGATCCCGCATTTATTTTCCGACAAGGCCTTCTTAAAATATCCGCTGTTTGCCAGTTTTAACAAGCCGGCAATCGAGGCGGCAGAGGCCGGCTCGGCAAATACCCCTTCTTTTTCAGCCAGTATCCTGTAGGCCCGCAGTATTTCTGAATCCGAAACCATATCAATCAGGCCTCCGGATGCATCGCGCGCCTCTATCGCGCTTTTCCAGCTGGCGGGGTTTCCTATTGCTATGGCAGTGGCGATTGTTTCGGGGTTTTTAATCGGTTTATTCCTTACGATGGGAGCTGCCCCCTCTGCCTGAAAGCCCAGCATTACCGGTAATTTACTGGTTAACCCGCCCGCCTTGTATTCTTTGTATCCTTTCCAGTAGGCGGTAATATTTCCCGCGTTTCCTACAGGCATGACTTGAAAATCCGGGGCATCCCCAAGATAATCGCATATCTCAAAGCTTGCGGTTTTTTGCCCTTCTATGCGAAAAGGATTTAAGGAGTTTACCAGGGTTATGGAGTATCTCGCGGTAATCTCCTTAACCAAATCCAGCGCCGCGTCAAAGTTTCCTTTAATTGCCAGCACCTTGGCTCCGTGAATTAATGCCTGGCTGAGTTTCCCGAGGGCGATTGCTCCGCTGGGAATAATCACAATACATTTTATTCCTGAGCGCGCGGCATAGGCGGCGGCCGACGCGGAGGTGTTCCCGGTAGAGGCGCACATAACTGCCTGGGCCTTCTCCTGGCAGGCCTTGGATATGGCCAGGGTCATCCCCCGGTCTTTAAATGAGCCTGTGGGGTTAAGCCCCTCATATTTTAAATACACTTCTGCGTTCTTGCCGATCAATTTACTTAAGTACCCGGCGAAAATTAAAGGGGTATTCCCTTCATTCAAAGTAATTACGGGAGTCTTATCGCTAACCGGCAGGAACTGCTTATATTTCCGGATAATCCCCGCATAATTCAGCTGGTTCATTAAACACCCTCGATTCTTATGGCTACTGATTTTTCTTTGATATCCGCCAATTTATCAATCATTTTTAAGGCACCGCGCAGGTTCTTTTCTTTTACCTGATGTGTGATCATAACTACAGGCACGATCCGGGATTTTAGCTTTTCCTTCTGGGTAACCGAAGCAATGCTGATGCCGAATTTTGCCAGGACCCCGGATATTTTCGCCAGTACCCCGGGTTTATCCACTGCCATGATGCGGATGTAATACTTATTTTCAAATTCATCTATTTTGCGCAAACCTTTAATCAGGTTGTCTTCAACAGTATTCAAGGTCGGCCGGAAAAGCCCCGCCTTTATATCCTGGGTAAGATCGACAATATCAGAGACAACTGCTGAGGCGGCGGATAATTGCCCGGCTCCCGGGCCGTAGAACATAAGGTCTCCTGCCAGGTCGCTTGAAACATAGATAGCGTTGAAAACTCCGTCGATTGAAGAAAGCAGGTGCTCCCGGGGCAGAAAAGTAGGATGCACCCTGACCTCTAATTCATCAGCTTCTTTTTTGGCAATAGCCAGTAATTTTATCTGGTATCCCAGCTCTTTGGCATAGGCAATGTCAGCGGCGGATACCTGCGATATCCCCTCGATAAAGATATCTTTAAGGCTAACGATCTTTCCAAAGGCCAGGTAAGTAAGCAACACCAGCTTATGCGCCGAATCAACCCCCTCGATATCCAGGGTCGGGTCTTTTTCGGCAAATCCTTTGGATTTGGCTAAGTTAAGTGCGCTGGCAAAAGAACAGTTTTCCTTGGACATCCGGGTAAGCACGAAATTTGATGTACCGTTGACAATCCCGAAAATGCTGCTGAATTTATTGGCCACCAGGCCTTCCCTGATGGATTTTATGATCGGTATCCCCGCCCCCACGGAGGCCTCAAAGTATATATTTTTTCCCCGTTCGGCGGCCTGGTCAAATAATTCCTTGCCATGCTCGGCAAGTAAGGCCTTGTTGGCGGTAACCACGTGTTTTCCTTTTTTCAACGCGGATAGTATATAATCCTTGGCCGGGTTGATCCCGCCCATTAATTCCACGACAATATCAATCTGCGGGTCATTGATTATTTCATTGGCATCGCTTGTAAGCAGGGATTTATCCACTTTTACTTCTCTTTTTGTCAGGATATCCTTATCGCAGATCTTCTTGATGAAGATTTCTACTGCGATCTTCCGGGCAAGCAGGGATTTTCTCTGTTGCAGGATCTTAATCACCCCGCATCCGACATTGCCGAATCCAATAAGGCCGATATTGATCTTTTTCATAAATTAACCTTTCTTAAGATAATAGCCCACTGTTTCATTGATTATTTTACGGTGTTTTTCGTCAATAGCCAGAAAGGCGAGCCGTGTATCGTAAATTATATCTTTGGTAATCTCTTTGGATTCCAGGACCTTACCGATAAGCATGATCGGGTTGGGGTCAAAAGGCAGGCGGATCTCAAGGGCCAGGTTTGTCCCGGGATGAAACTGGCAATTAGTGGTAAGCAGCATACCTCCGAGGCTTAAGTTTCTAGTCTGAGTTATATCGGTGTTGCCGTTATTTTCCAGTATTCTATATGAAACGATGAACCTGCCTATTGCACGCGGAAATTTTCTTTTTTCTATTCCGGGGTAGCTCATTTACATATCCTCCTTTTAATGTTGTTTCGGTAAATTATATTTGATTAACCATTCCACGTAATCGTGGATTAACTTTTCCTGTTCCTTACTAAGCCCGATAAACTTTATACGCGTATTATGCACAGATGATTCTACTACCTTTCCCTCAACCTCCATCCAGTGAAAAGGATCAAAGGGGATCTTGATGAGAAGTTTAAGGGTTTCTCCTTTAAGGAAATTTTTTCTGGTATTCAGAAGAATCCCCGTCCTGCTTATGTTTCCGATCGTGGTCGAGTCCCAACAGCTTGGGCTTACTGAGGCCTGACTGTATTTAACTATCAGCGCCTTCTCGATCCTGGGAGCTTTTCTTCTTTCAATTTCCATCTTTTGCTCCTTTAATTATGGTCGGGAAGGGCGGATTTGAACCGCCGACCTCTTGCTCCCGAAGCAAGCGCTCTAGCCAAACTGAGCCACTTCCCGTTTTACCACGCCTACTCTTCCCTGCTTCTCCTGGTCATCAAATCCCGCACAGCCTGACGCGGGGATTTGTTCTTATATAATAACCCATACACTTCTTTTGTTATGGGCATCTCCACTTTATATTTCTTGCTTAAGGCATAAGCCGATCTTGCCGTAGGCACCCCTTCAGCAACCATCTGCATATGCTTATGGATCTCTTTTAAGGTTTTTCCCCTGCCGATCTGCTCTCCCACAAATCTATTTCTGCTCTCTTTGCTTATGCAGGTAGTTACCAGATCACCTAATCCGCTTATCCCGCTGAAAGTTTCAAGGTTAGCGCCCATGGCCTTGCCTAATCTGGAGATCTCAGCCAGGCCCCGCGCCAGGATCGCCGCTTTAGTATTAGTTCCGAATCCCAGCCCGTCTGATACTCCGCAGGCGATGGCAATCACGTTCTTTAAGCTGCCCCCTAATTCCACGCCGATAATATCGGCATTTGTATATACGCGAAACCTTTCCGTGTTAAATATGCCTTGCAGCAATTCGCGTATCTTTTTATTATGGGAGGCAACTACCGCGGCAGTGGGGATCCCTTTTGCTACTTCCCGGGCAATAGTCGGCCCGGAAAGGACCGCTAACTTTACCGGCCCCAATTCCTCGTGCACTATCTCGGATATCCTTTTTGATGATTTTATTTCAATGCCCTTAGTGACACTTAAGAAAATTGTGCTACTGCTGAAATCCCCTTTAATCTTTTTCAAAATTTTCCGCGTATATTGCGAAGGGATGGCCAGAACAATGATCCCTTTGTCGCTGACAGCAATTTTGAGGTCGCTGGTTATTTCAATTTTCCGGCTAATACGTACGCCGGGTAAAAACTTAGGGTTTAGCCGGCTTTTAGCCATAATCTTAGTATAATTATTAAAGGCGCCCCAAAGCGTAACCGCGTAGCCCTTGCGGGAAAGCAAAACTGCTAGGGTCGTTCCCCATCCGCCGTCTCCCAAAACAGAAATACGCAATTTATTCATTCTTTTCCCGGAAGTCTTTTTCAAGGAAATACGCCTGCGGATAAATATTCCCCGCGTCTTTTTCCTGGAGCGTAATAAATTTAATCCCTACGCTGTAGTTCCCTGCTTCTTGGGCCTGCACCCTGGTTACATTGCCGATAATCCCGTTTTGATAAATAAGCGCTCTTTTTTCCACCTCCCGGCAGAAATCCAGTGTCGAGCGGTCAAAAGACAGCCAGAGGATATCATCCTGGTTTACTCTTTCGCTTATATTGCACAGTAAGCCTGATTGGCTGATATCTACCGTGTATCCGGCGCACAACTTAGAAATAGTCTCCTTATTACAAATTTTAAAACCTAACGGCGCGGAATAGTTAAGCCTTATAAATTCCCTTCGGTCATCAGTCATCGCGTAACCCCATTATTTTATCACTAAATTATTTTTATTTGTCCTTAATTTTGCCAGGTCCCAGGCGTAATCGTAAAGATGCAGGCCTTTGCTTACCGCGATAATCTCGCCGTCTTCTACCCCGATCTCTCCGGCCATATACTGCTTTACCAGCTGTAATCCCCCCAAATTCGAAGGGAATCCTCCCCAAAGATCCCAGGAACGGAAATACAGGATAAAATGCAGCTTGCCATAACGCAGGCGCGTATCGATCAGCCTCAAGCATGGCGGATCAACTAATTTAATATCCGAGGGCATGCCGATTTCCATTATCGCCTGGTTGGTCCCAGGGCCTTTTTCCTTATACATCTTGATCACTTCCTCTATCTGATTGACATTTAACGACAGCTCTCGCACCAGTTCTTTGCCGCCTGAATCCTGCTTAATCTTGACTTTGGGGTCTACCAGCCTTTCACCATAGGTATAATCTTCTGTCTCTGTTTTTGCCCCGGTAAGCAAATAGCTTAAATATCCCTGGATATAATCCATATCCGTCGGCGCGGGTATACTCATGCCTTCCGGTATAATCGGTATTATCTGATGGCCGGGCTTACGCACCCTGACTGAAACAAAATCAAATTCAAGGCGTTTTTGCCCTTCATAGCTGCCCCGGGTAATCGTGTAGGCGTGGCCTTTATCTAATATTGCCGATAAACACTGAAACCAGGCATCATCCAGGTCAAAGGCATCTATAAATACGGGTTTTAAGAATTCTTCGCTCATCTTGAGGAGGGCTCTCTTTCTTTTGCTTTTTTCAGCAATTGTTTAAAAGTAGTTAGAATCTGGGAGATGGGCATATTCTTCCCGATATATCCACAGCAGCCGAATTGTTTTGATTTAGCGATCAAGTCCTCATCATAGCCAAAACCGGTAATTATGATCACCGGAAGATCTTTATGGCTGTCCCTTATATTTTTCAGCACTTCTAAGCCGTTTACTCCGGAGAGTTTGATATCCAGAAGTACAACGTCAAAATTTTCTTCTTTTAAGAGCTCCAGGGCTGCTTCGCCGGTGGCGCAAGCACTTGATAAATAACCCTCTTTATTCAACAGATCATCAAGCAGGCTCCTTACTTCAGCTTCATCGTCTACAACTAAAACTTTATAAGGCACCGGGCACCTCCTTTTAGATAAAAGGTAATTTAATGGTAAAGGTTGACCCTCGGCCAACCTGGCTTTCCAACTCAATTGTTCCGTTGTGGCTCTTGATAATGTTGTGGCAGATCGATAGGCCTAAGCCTGTGCCGTCGTTTTTAGTAGAAAAAAAAGGCATGAAGATGTTTTTCAGATGGCGCGCCGGGATACCTATTCCGGTATCGCGGATCTGTATTTGCGCGTAAAGATTTTGGTAATTACTTGTGGTGATCCTGACTGTTCCCCCCTCAGGCATGGATTGATAAGCGTTTATAAGCAGGTTAAGAAAAACCTCCTGCAATTGATGCAGGTCTCCTTTTATATGGGGCAGATTTTTCTCAAGGTCATTTTCAATTTCAATTTTAGCCACAGGAAGGTTGTTGCAGCAAATAAGCGGCAAAACCATTTCAACAGCTTCATTGATATCAATTTCCGCGAAAACCGGCGTTGTTTTGCGCGCGAATTTTAAGATCCCATCTACAAGCCTGCGGATACGCTGGGCTTGAGTGCTGATTAAATTAAGGCTCTCTTTTATCTTTTGGTTGTCCTTTTCATCTTTAAGCATCTCCACTCTTCCGGATATTACAAGAAGAGGGTTATTAATTTCATGGGCAATACCTGCGGAGAGTTGTCCCAAAGATGCCAATTTTTCCGCCTGAAAGGCCTGATATTCTATTTTTTTCCTCTCAGTTATATCTTTGGCGATGAAAATGTAGCCGGAAAGTTTGCCGGATGGATCTAAAAACTGGTTGACAGTTAAAATTACCGGGATAACTTCTTTTGTTTTAGTGATCAGCTGAGTTTCGGTTTCGTATTTACCAAGCTGGCGGACTTTTTCTAAAATAAACTCTAAGCCGGAGGCAGCTGTGTCAGGATTGTGCAGGATGCCGGCATGCTTAAAAATAATATCCCGTTTGCTCCAGCCCAGCATCGCCTCTAGACCCATGCCCAAATAGGTGATATTTCCGTCCAGGTTGGTCAGATACAATGCGTATTCCTTTATACCGGATAGTATATTCTTTAATTTATCCTCGGTACTTTTTAATGAAGAATCCCTTTCTCCTGCTTCAGTGATATCCTGCCCGATTAAAATATTGCCTTCGATCTGGTTATTTTCATTTTGAACAGGGGCAAGGTTCCAGGAGATGAGTTTTTCTTTTCCTTCTTTGTCCAAAATAGCCCCTTGGAAATCTTTCTCTCTTCCATGCTCCATGGA
>Ga0265296_1002245_pt1 | contig 19914 bp, 15 predicted proteins | sample MunlanPumphouse1_FD_189073 | JGI IMG/M metagenome (GOLD analysis project Ga0265296, IMG submission 189073) | Groundwater microbial communities from a municipal landfill in Southern Ontario, Canada - Pumphouse #1 | ecosystem: Environmental > Aquatic > Deep subsurface > Groundwater | place...
TTGGAAGATTATCAAAAAGTATACCTTTAAGGCGGGAATAAAGAAGAATATAACACCTCACACCTTAAGGCATTCTTTTGCCACTCATCTCCTGGAAAGGGGAGCAGACCTGCGTTCAGTGCAGACCATGCTGGGTCATGTTGACATCTCTACCACCCAGATATATACCCATGTAACAAGAGAAAGATTAAAAAAGCTCCATAATCAATTGCATCCCAGGGCTTAGGCCGTGTCAGTGGTCCGTACCAGGAGACCGGCACCGATCACTGGCACCGACACTGAATTTTTACGCTTTGCGATGGGCTATTACGATGGAAGTAATTACTACACATGTAAATGCCGATTTTGATTCTCTCGCTTCGATGTTGGCGGCAAAAAAGCTGTATCCAGAGGCACGGCTTGTCTTTCCCGGCTCCCAGGAAAAAAGCATACGGGACTTTTTTATCCAGTCAACGATATACATCTTTGAAGTAGAAAAACTAAAGAACATGGACATTGAAAGCATCCACCGGCTTATCCTGGTTGACACAAGACAGGCAAGTCGGATAGGGAAATTCGCAGAAATTAAAGACAGGACGAACTTAGATATCCATATATACGATCATCATCCACCTTCATCTGACGATATCTCAGGTTCCCTGGAAGTAATAAAAGAGGTTGGGTCCACTGCGACTATTTTAACCCGGATTTTAAAAGACCGGAATATCGAAATCAGTCCTGATGAGGCTACAATCATGACCCTGGGGATATACGAAGACACAGGTTCGTTCACCTTCTCTTCAACCACAAGCGATGATCATTTGGCTGCGGGCTATCTCCTTTCCAAAGGGGCCAACCTGAATATTGTTTCAGATATGCTTATCAAAGAATTAACAGCTGAAGAGGTCTCACTGCTGAATGATCTTGTCCTTTCTGCCACCACTCACAATATAAACGGTATTGACGTTGTAATAGCCAAGGCATCCACCGATAAATACATAGGGGATTTTGCAGTATTAGTCCATAAACTAAAAGACATGAAAAATATGAATATAGTCTTCGCGTTGGCCAGAATGGAGGATCGGATATATCTGATTTGCAGAAGCAGGGTTGATTATGTCAACGTTGGTGAAATTGCCATGGAATTTGGAGGAGGGGGACACTCGACTGCCGCGTCTGCAACCATTAGGGATCTGACGCTTATTCAAGTCGAAGAAAAACTGCTGAGCGTTCTCCGTAACAAGATAGGAATACAGATACATGCAAAGGACATAATGGCTTTTCCGGTAAAGGTGATAGACTCTGCAGAATCGCTGCAAAGAGCAGGGAAGCTTTTGACAAGGTACAATATCAATGTATTGCCGGTGGTTAAAGAAAATAAACTTGTGGGCATAATCTCCAGACAAATAATTGAAAAAGCAACTTACCATGGCCTAAAGGATCTGCCCACTGAGGAATATATGTCCACAGACTTCTCAGCTGCAAGCCCGGACACCACATTTCCAACCCTTCAAAACATTATCGTAGGAAACAACCAACGATTTGTTCCTGTTGTGGAAAATGGCATTATTGTGGGGGCGATCACCCGAACAGATCTGCTAAGAATAATGCAGAATGATCTTTTAAAAGACCCCTCCTATCTGTATGCCTTTGATCGTGACCCTCGTCTCGCAAGAAAAAAATCCGTTACAAAACTCATAAAAGAACGACTGGATAAAAGAACCCTTGAAATGCTACAAATCATAGGTAAAAAGGCCGAAGACCTCCGTCACAATGCCTATCTTGTAGGAGGGACCGTCAGGGATATTATCCTTAGGAGGGAGACCGTTGATATTGATGTTGTTATTGAAGGGGATGGTATTGAACTGGCAAAGCAGTTTGCTGTGGATTACCCCTGCAAGGTAAGATCCCATGAGAAATTCGGCACTGCTACATTGATCTTTCCTGACAATCTAAGGATAGACATAGCCACTGCCCGACTCGAATACTATAAATCCCCTGCAGCGCTTCCTATCGTTGAATTGAGCTCGATAAAACTGGACCTTTACCGCAGGGATTTCACAATGAACACATTGGCAATACGGCTTAATCCCACAGGTTTTGGTGAACTGATAGACTCCTTTGGTGCCCAGAAAGATATCAAAGAAAAGACAATCAGGGTGATACATAACCTGAGTTTCGTTGAGGACCCCACAAGGATATTCAGGGCTATCCGTTTCGAACAGAGATTCGGCTTTCATACAGGAAAGCACACCGCTAATCTTATAAACAACGCTGTCAGGATGAATTTTCTCGATCAACTGGACGGTTACAGGTTTTTTTCTGAGTTAAAACTTATATTTCAGGAAGAAGACCCTGTACCGGTGATAAAGAGATTGGCTGAATTCGACATTCTAAGGTTTATCCATCCAAAGATAAAATTCAACGAGAAAATGAAGAAACACCTCCAAAATATTAAAGGAATTATTTCCTGGTTCAATCTCCTGTACTTAGAAGAAAAATATGAAAAGTGGCAAATCTATTTCTTTGGATTGTTAGATTCCCTGAATAAACAAGAGATTCTTCAGGTCTGTCAAAGGCTATCCATAACTGAAAAAAACGAGGAAAAGGTTATCCTGGGTATTGAACAGGCGGAGACTATCCTTAAACAGATTGAAAAAAGAGATACAGCAGAGAGGAGTAAAATCTATAATCTTCTTAGACCCATATACACGGAGTCTCTGCTTTTTGCCATGGCAAAAACCGATAAAAACTATATAAAGATGACTATATCCCTTTATTTTACTCAACTGAAAAGGACTCATTGCCTTTTAAACGGCGAAGATCTCAAAAATCTGGGAATAGCACCAGGGAAGATATTTAAAAGGATACTGGACGATCTTCTTGAAGCCAAACTGGATGGAAGGGTTAAAACTAAGAAGGAAGAAATCAATTTTATAAAAGAAAATTATACAGATAGTGTACGTTGACAACAGATGCCCTATTTGATATATACCAAGAGCATAAAGGAACAGTCTGCTGATATGGAACAGAAAAGGAGAAGTACTATATGTCTAAAAAGAGAATATTGAGTGGTATGCGGCCTTCCGGCAAATTGCACCTTGGAAACTTTTTCGGAGCTTTAGACAGTTGGGTGAAACTTCAAGATGAGTATGAATGTTTCTACTTTGCGGCTGATTGGCATGCCCTGACCAGTGAGTATGAAAATACAGAGATCATAAAAGAGAGTATCACGGATATGTTCCTCGATTGGTTGAGTGCAGGTATTGATCCCGATAAAAGCACCATCTTCATACAGTCGAAGATACCGGAACATGCCGAGCTCCATGTCTTACTTTCAATGATCACCCCTTTGTCCTGGCTTGAGCGGAATCCTACGTATAAAGAGCAGCAACAAGAACTAACGAACAAGGACATTTCTACCTATGGTTTTTTAGGCTATCCTGTCTTACAGGCAGCAGATATAATTATCTATAAAGCCCATAAGGTTCCTGTTGGGATAGACCAGGTACCTCACCTTGAATTGACCCGAGAGATTGCCCGCCGTTTTAATTTTCTTTATAAGGAAACCTTTCCCCTCCCGGAGCCTATTTTGACCGAGATACCTAAACTGCTGGGCATAGATGGAAGAAAGATGAGCAAAACGTACAACAACGCTATATACCTATCAGACCCTCCAGAGGTAATCAGGGAAAAGACAGATCAGATGTTCACAGATCCCCAAAGGGCAAGAAAATCCGACCCAGGGGACCCGAAAGTTTGCAATGTCTTTTCCTTCCATAAGCTGTTTAGCCCCCCTGAGGAGGTTAGTGAAATCTCCCACAGTTGTCGATCCGCCGGTATCGGATGTGTTGACTGCAAGAAAAGAATGGCACCCAGAGTAATTGCTTTTCTCTCTCCGTTTCAGACCAAAAGGGAATACTTCTTAACCCACGTTGAAAGGGTAGAAGAAATCATAGAAGCGGGAATTAAAAAGGCTCAAGGCATAGCAAAAGAGACTATGAATGAGGTAAGAGAGACAATGGGGCTTTAGTTTCGGAATGGCTGGTGGAATTATGCCGTACAATGTCAAACTCAAGGTATTCGAGGGGCCTTTAGACCTCTTGTTGCATCTGATTAAAAAGAATGAAGTGGACATATATGACATACCCATTGCATCCATAACCGCACAGTACCTTGAATACCTGGACCTCATGAAGACCTTAAACCTGGATATTGCCGGTGAATTTCTCGTAATGGCAGCAACCCTCATGCATATCAAATCCAAAATGCTTTTGCCTCCATCAGAATATGAAAGGGAAGAGCTTGAGGGAGAGGAGGACCCACGGGCTGAGCTGGTAAGACGGTTAATCGAATATCAAAGATTCAAAGATACCGCTGATAAACTAATGAGCCATGAAATCTTAGATAGAGATGTATTTACCAGGGGCATAGCCAATGGAGCTTCGGAAGAAAACCAAAAAGACCTGAACGAAATAAGCATTATTGAATTGATAGAGGCATTTAAAAGGGTTTTAAAAGAAGAACCCCCGGAAAAATTTTTCTATATTGCCATTGAAAAGATGTCAGTTAATGACAAGATAACAGAGATCATTGAAAAGATGAGGCACACAGGAAACATCGTTTTTCAGTCTCTATTCACCGGGATCGGGGACAAACACGAAGTAATAATTACCTTCCTCGCCTTGCTTGAGCTCATAAGGCTTAAGGTAGTAAGGGTTATACAGGCAACACCCTTTGGAACCATTAGGATCTGTCCTATAAATTTGATGGACTCATAAAAAGTCAAACTCAGAGAATCTGTCATTTCGACCGCAGGGAGAAATCTTATGTTTTCAACATGTTATACTGAAAAGATTTCTCGTTTCACTCGAAATGACAACTTGGGAAGACAAGTATAAATAACATGGACAAAAAACAGATAAAATCCATTATAGAGAGTTTAATATTTGCCTCTGATGCCCCTATCCCCATTAACAAAATCCAGGAAATCATTGACAGCCCAGACAGGAAAACACTGATGGGCTTGATAGCGGAACTGATGGAAGAATACCAAACAATGGACAGAGGTTTTTCCTTAAGAGAAGTTGCCGGCGGATATCAATTCCGAACCAAGCCGGAATGTTCAGAGTGGGTTAGGCAGTTGAAGAAAGGAATACCGTTAAAACTAAGCCAAGCAGCCCTGGAAACCCTCGCCATTATTGCATATAAACAGCCGGCTACTCGTTCTGAAATTGAATATATCAGGGGTGTTGATGTGGGAGGGATTTTGAGATCCCTTGCGGATAAGAAATTAATCAGAATTTTAGGGAAAAAGGAGGTTCCGGGAAGGCCTCTGATCTATGGAACATCTAAAAGGTTTCTGGAAGTATTCGCACTAAAAGATCTGTCAAGCCTTCCAACTTTACAAGAAGTTGAGGAATTGTAAATCAATGAAAGATATGAAAGAACGGCTTCAAAAGATTATTGCAAAAGCCGGCCTAGCATCGCGCCGACAGGCAGAAAATCTTATTAGAGACGGCATGGTAAGAGTTAATGGAATAGTCGTAACTGAGCTAGGTAGTAAGGCCGATCCCGCTGAAGACAGCATCGAAGTTAATGGCAAGCCTATAACCAATCTGGAACCAAAGGTTTATGTAGTGCTGAACAAACCCAAAGGATATGTTACAACGCTGAAGGATCCTCAAAAAAGACCCATAGTTACAGACCTCTTAAAAGATATAAAATCAAGGGTTTTTCCCGTTGGAAGATTGGACTATAATACCGAAGGTCTACTCCTCTTTACTAACGATGGTGACGTAACTCAAAGGTTGATCCATCCTAGGAATAAGGTACTAAAGACATATTTGGTTGAGATGCATGGTATGTTAACCTCCGGTGAAATCGATAAACTTGAATCTGGAATTGAACTAGACGATGGGTTTACCGCACCTGCTAAATTGAAATTCATAAAAAAGATAAAAGATAAAAGTTGGTGGGAGATCAGTATCCACGAAGGGAAAAAAAGACAGATTAAGAGAATGTTTAAAGGCATAGGGCATTCGATTTATCAATTACGTAGAATAAGATTTGGCCCTTTAGAATTAGGAAAACTGGCACCTGGAAAATACCGCTTTTTAACTGATCAAGAGATCAGGGAACTGGTTGGCTCAGCCTGAAAAAGCATAGAGCAAGAAGTATTGATTCTTACAGCTATTCAAAAACTTTAGGATAAGAGAGTACATAGTATTCCCTTTGATATTTATTTTTTAGAATCCTTCTTGATCTTAGAGTTTTTCTCTAGTATAATTTTGTCTCTCGAAAGTGGTTTTTTGTTAATCTTTATTAAGAATAAGGAGAAAGGTTATGTCTATTATTACAATTTCAAGGGGTTCATATAGTAGGGGGAAAGAAGTGGCAGAGAAGGTGGCTAAAAAGCTTGGCTACGAGTGTATCGCTAGAGACGTCCTTCTTGAGGCATCGGAAGAATTCAATGTTCCTGAGACAAAGCTCAATCATGCCATCCAGGACGCTCCTTCCTTTCTGGATCGCTTCAACTATGGAAAGGAGAGGTATATCGCTTATGTCCAATCGGCTTTGTTAAAACATTTGCAGAAAGATAACATAGTCTATCATGGTCTTGCTGGTCACTTCTTCGTCAAAGGCGTATCCCATGTGCTCAAAGTTAGGATCATTGCCGATCTGGAGGATCGTATCAGACTGGTGATGGACCGGGACAGAGTTTCTAGAAAAAAGGCATTGCAGTCTCTAAAAAAGATTGACGAACAACGAAGAAAATGGAGTATATCCCTCTATGGGATCGATACCTCGGACCCTGGCCTCTATGATATGGTTCTACATATCAGAAAAATCACTGTGAATGATGCAGCAGACATCATATGCCATACTGTGGGGTTGAAGGATTTTCAGACGATACCTGAGTCCCAAAAGGCGATGGATGATCTTTTACTTGCTTCTGAGGTTAAGGCTACCCTGATAGACCTGAAACCCGATGTCGAAGTCTATTCTGATAGTGGAAAGGTATCAGTAACAACCAGCGCTCGACTATCCCAAGAGGAAAAATTAATTCAAGATATAGAGGGAGTTGTTAAAAACATTCCAGGTGTTAAAGAGGTGACTGTTCATATACATCTGGACCCGATCGAGACATACGACTGAAGAACTGAGGGTCACCGACCTTTTCCAATCTTTGGTGCGCAGTTCCGAATCATTTTAAATTAGAATATCTTTTTCCATTCTATACCCCATATTAGTAGAGCGTTTCAATAATACCGTTACAGTATTGTCATTTCGAGCAAAGCGAGAAATCTGATTGAAATTAATGAATTATTAAGATCTCTCCCTTCAGTCGAGATGACAGGAAAATAATGAAACGATATACTAGATAATCCTCCATTAGTCCATTTGGGAACCCTCGAAGATAATCCCCAAAAAAGCAAGAGGATTCAAAGAGGAACTTTATGAACAACGAAAGGGAACCGGATTCTAAAGATGAATTGAAGATAGTCAAGGAGACTCTCAAGAACTGGGAAGGAGATAAGAATATGATTGCCATGCTCCTCTCAATTCAGGATCACCTTGGCTATCTTCCGGAAGAAGGTATGATAGAGGTAGCCAGATATCTGAATATTTCAGAAACAACCATTTATGGAGTGGCTACATTTTACAACCAATTTCGCTTTACCCCACCGGGCAAGAATCATATCCAGGTATGTATGGGTACAGCATGCCATGTAAAACGGGGTAACATCGTTATGGAATCGTGGGAAAGACGTCTGGAAATAAAGGAAGGGGAAGTAACAGAAGATCGGGAATTTAGCTTGGAAAGGGTGAATTGTGTGGGATGTTGTGTCTTGGCACCTGTAACGGTTATCAATAAAGAGGTGCGTGGTCAAATGGATCCTACCAAAGTGGATGGTATCCTTCTAAAATATCAATTGGGAAAAGAAGTCGAAACGAAAAGAAAGAAAGAATCTGAATCAAGGACAGAAGAAGGTTGCAAAGAATCAAATGATGGAAAGAACAGTTAGTGAAAGGTTCGAAGAACTTAAGAAAAACGCATTAAAAGATTTTCCAGGCATGTATGGAAAAAAAGGGATAACTATCTATGTGGGGACAGCTACCTGTGGAAGGTCAGCCGGTTCTCTTGAAGTGCTTTCTTCTTTTGAAGACATTTTAAAGACCCTCAATATCGAGGCCAGAATAGTTCAAGTTGGATGCCATGGGCACTGCTATGCTGAACCAATGGCTGTTGTTTCCAAACCGGGATGGCCTCCCATAATGTATGGTTACCTCACCCCTAACCGAGCCCAAATACTCATAAAGAGATTTTTCAACGAAGAGGATCCTGCCCTTGAATGGGCTTTAGGTGCGATGGAAGAAAACGATATGGTCCCCACAGTTTACGAAACCCCAAGGTGGTTCAGGGAACAGAGATGGCTGCTGAAAAACTGCGGCTGTATAGACCCAGAGGATATTAATCATTACATAGCAGTAGGTGGATATGAAGGGTTAACTTGTGCTCTGAAGATAGAACCCTTAGAGATAATAGAAGAGATAAAAAAAGCAGGTTTAAGGGGACTGGGAGGCGCGGGTTTTGAGACCTGGAAAAAGTGGGATATATGCCGAGACACCCCTCTATTCCCGAAATATCTTATATGCAATGCTGATGAAGGGGACCCTGGTGCCTTTATGGACAGGACAATACTGGAAAGCGATCCTCATTCCATTATAGAAGGAATGATTATAGCAGGTTACGCAATCGGAGCTGAGTCTGGTTACATATACGTTAGAAAAGAGTATCCACAAGCAGTATCCGTATTAACAACGGCAGTCTGTCAGGCAAGAGAACTGGGGCTTTTGGGGAAGAATATCCTGGACAGCAAAATCAGCTTTGATATCAAAATAAACCAGGGTGCAGGGGCATTCGTTTGTGGTGAAGAAACGGCTCTGATAGCATCCATAGAGGGGAAAAGGGGGATGCCAAAACCCAGGCCTCCTTATCCGGCAAATAGAGGACTCTTGGGGAAACCTACCCTGATAAACAATGTCAAAACCCTTGCCTCTATTCCTAAAATACTCGCTTATGGAGCTGAAAAGGTCTCCTCTGTAGGCATGGAAGGATGTATGGGTACAGCCGTCTTTGCCCTGGCCGGTAAGATAAAAAATGCGGGTTTAGTGGAAATTCCCTTTGGAACTACTTTAAGAGAAATCATATTTGATATTGGGGGTGGAGTTCCCTCCAGAATAAAGGTTTCAAACGTTGCAGGGGAACTCCCAAAAACCATTAAGAAACAATTTAAAGCAGTTCAAATAGGGGGGCCGTCAGGGGGGTGCCTTCCGGAATCACTTCTGGATACACCCGTATGCTTTGACACGATAGTTGATACAGGAGCTATTATGGGTTCCGGTGGGATGGTAGTCATGGACGAAGACAACTGTGCTGTGGAGACTGCTCGGTACTTTTTAGAATTTACCCAGAAAGAATCCTGTGGCAAGTGTACCTTCTGCCGTATTGGAACCAAGCATATGCTGAATATCCTCGCTGACATCACAAGAGGAGCAGGCATTATGGAGGACATAGATCTGCTTGAGGAATTGGCTGAAACCATTAAACAAGGTTCTCTCTGTAACCTGGGGAAGACCTCCCCTAATCCCATACTTACAACCCTGTGTTATTTCAGGGAAGAATACGAGGCACACATCTTAGACAAAAGATGTCCTTCACTGGAATGTAAGGATCTTATTGCATATTACATTATGCCTGAAAAATGCCAGCGGGCGTGTGATGCCTGTGTTGGCAGTTGTCCAACAGAGGCTATCTATACCAGAAGAGATCGCCTGAAGGCTATAGATCAGGAGAAATGCGTTAAGTGTGCGAACTGTATGGATGCCTGTCCTGCCCAATATGATGCAGTAATAAAAATATCACCTATATCTCAGCTTCCTGAATCTGAACCTCGGGATGATGATGGACAGAAAAAATAAAGTGCATCGGAATGAAATATGGAAACAGTATCTTTAACGATTAACGGCAAAAAGATAGTAACGGAAAAGGGGAAAAAGGTGCTATGGGCTGCCCTGGAAAATGGCATATTCATTCCTCATCTTTGTTCTGCCGGAGAAAATTCTCTGCCCTTTGGAGGCTGTAGACTCTGCTTTGTTGAGATAGAAGGAAAAAAAGAGCCCGTGACGAGTTGTACTGAAGAGGTAACCGATGGGATGGTCGTAAATACAAGGACAGAGTCTGTATTGCGATTGGTACGAATGGGATTCGAATTGATCATGTCGAGACATCCGATAATATGCAAGGAGTGCCCGGCTAATAAGAAGTGTGCCCTTCAGGACATCTCCCGTGAGATGGGGTTTAAACTCAAACCTAAAAAGCTGCCCCAAATCCTCCCTGACTTACCAGTAGACGATAGTCATTCTCTCTTTACCTATAACCCCAATCTATGTGTATTGTGCGGTCTCTGTGTCTATATCTGTAATGAAATTGTCAAAGAGGCGATCTTGGACTTTAACTTCCGAGGTTTTATAACCAAAATAGGAACCTTCCAAAACAGGACACTTGCTGAATCTAAATGTAACTCCTGTTTAAAATGTGTAGAAGCATGTCCGGTAGGTGCCTTATCAAAGAAGTGACTAACGAGGTTGAATTCTGTGTATGAAAAGATAATAACTCACAGTGATTTTGATGGTATTGTAAGTGGAGCAATATGTTCAGTTGCCCTGGGTGTAAGAAAGATATATTTTGCAGGACCATCAACAATAACAAAATCCCTTATTCCAATATCTGAGAATGATATTGTCTGCGATCTTCCTTACCCACTTTGTTGTGGTCTCTGGTTCGATCATCATGAGGGTAATCTTCAGGAACTCCATCACAGGAAAATTGATCCGGCAACTATAAGAGGGAGAGCTGGTGCATCAAAAAGCTGCGCAAGAATAGTATTTGAGTATTTTTCAGAAAGGACAAGTCTCCCTGAATTCATAGAGGATGCCGTAAAGGAAGCTGACATAATTGATAGCTTTGAATACAGATCGATAGAGGATTGGAGAAAGGAGTCACCAGGAAAGATAATTGATAACTCATTGAATATAAAAGAGTCATCAAGGCATGCAATGGACTCGTACATGAGGGCGATACTCTTTCTTCTTACAGAGAGGTCAATTGAAGAGGTTGCCAATACACCGAAGGTAAAAGAGAGGTTCGAGAAGTATAAAAGAGAAGAGGAAGGTATGCTGAGGATAATAAAGGAGAGTTCAACCTTTATGCCAACTGATCAAGATTGTGAGATTGTTCTGCTTGATCTTACAAAATACAGCAGAAGGACATCACTCATAAAGAATCTTGCCTATCTTGTTTACCCTGATGCATTGGCTGTACTTCAAATATCAAACCTTTTTGAAAGAAATATAAAGAAAAATGATCTCAGCTTTTCGATGTCGTTAAGTATAGCCTTAAAATCCACTGCTCATGGTAAAGATGTAGGAGAAATCATGAGAACACTGAATATAGGTGATGGACACAAAGGGGCAGGAGCAGGCACTGTATACAGTAAGTCAAAGCAGGAAATGCTTGAAAAGAAGGCATTGATGACAGAGAAAATTTTCAGATTATGGAAAAACCAGTTGGACCAGGGTGTGCCTTTGATCCAAACCAATACCCCCCAAGGATATGAATAGTGTATACCATGTTCCATATTATAGTGAATGGCTTAAATAAGTTGATATTTAATGACTACTTTCTTTTGTCATTTACTAGATAAAACGGCTAAAATTTGTGTAGCTGAACCATGGTATTGAACCTCCGTTTTTTGCTCCAAGGCTGCAACATTTCAAGTGTCTACTTTTCAAGTTTGATTGACTCGTAAAAAGTCTTAATTCCGTCACTCCGGCGTAAGCCGGAGTCCAGAACTCCTTGAAATTACTGGATTCCGGCTTACGCCGGAATGACAAAATAGGGAAAACTCGACTTTTTACGAAGCCATCAAGTTTAGATTCAGGAAAAATAAATAGTTGACAATTTTACAAATAATGGAGAGAATGTCTTCGTATTATTCCAATGATTTTTTTAAGGAGGTGTTCTATGGCTAAGCGTATCATTGAGGATCTGGAAGAGCTGAAAACAATGGTGGGACAGGAGATTGGCGTAAGTGACTGGATTAAGGTAACGCAGGAAAGGGTTAATACATTTGCCGAGGCGACCGGGGACCATCAGTGGATTCATGTGGACCCGGAACGGGCTAAGAAAGAATCACCCTATGGGGGACCAATTGCCCACGGGTATTTAACCATGAGTTTGGCCCCTTATTTTCTTCAGCAGATTATGGAGATAAAAAAGAAGCGAATGGGGGTCAATTATGGGTTGAATAAGGTGCGTTTTCCTGCCCCTGTACCTGTTGGAGGTAAATTGCGGATGAAAGCCGAAGTGGCTGAAATTGAAGAGATCAAGGGAGGGATTCAGATTGTAATCAAGATGACCTTTGAGGTAGAAGGTCAGGAGAAGCCCTGTTGTATTGCCGAGGCCATCTATCGTTATTACAGCTGATTAACCCATTTCTTAAAAAAACAAAGACGAAAGGAGTAAGACTATGTATGTAAAAGACATTATGACAACGAATGTTGTCACTGTTCCCAGTACTACATCTATTGCGGATGCAAAGAGGATAATGCAGGCCCACAGGTTTCGCAGGTTACCAGTGGTAGACAAGGGAAAGCTGGTAGGCATGGTTACCGAGCACAGATTGGAGAGTGTTTCGCCTTCCAAGGCAACATCCCTTACCGTTTGGGAAATTGGTTATCTTCTTGAAAAGACGACCGTAAAAGAGATTATGGAAAAGCATTTAATCACAGTAAAACCTGAGATGACCGTTGAGGAGGCAATCTCTCTATCCCAGGAGAACAAGGTAGGCGCCTTGATAGTGCTTGAGGATGGTAGGGTAGTGGGAATACTAACTACCAATGACGTCTTTTATAAGATTGTGAACAAGGTGTTGGGCATAGGTAGTCCAGGTAGTCGGATCGAAGTCAGCCAGGCAGGAGAGGGGAAAGCCCTGGAGGAAGTGATTTCTTGCATCAATAAGCACGGACTGCGGATCATAACACTTCATGTTATTACTCCGCCTGAAAAGGGGAAGAATGACCTTGTTATTCATGTAGATAGTGAAGATGCCAGCAAGGTTGTTGATGAGTTGAAAGGGAAGGGTTATGAGGTAACCTTGAGGAAAAGATAGCCTATTCTTTATCAAAGGAGTTCAAATAAACTCTGTTAAAGATGCCATCTCTGACGGGGCAAAAAATGAAAGCGGACTATTGAACAAATAGTCCGCTTTTTTATTTATATATTCCTGCCTATATATAGTGTCAATAAAAACCCTGGGTGGCTACATTCCCAAGTTCAATATCAACACTATATATTGTGGTATAAATATAGCTGTATACATTTTGTTGTATTTTTTTCCTTTACAAGGGGTAAAATTAATGCTAGGCTAATTAAAATTTTTGTAGGTAAATTCAGATGTTAGTAATTAACCGGCTGTATGTAATTTAATTGTATAGGAATTTCCCTTTTGGACGCAGATGAACGCAGATTTTAGAGAGATTTTAAATATAAAGAGCTAACTGAAAAGATTATTAAAAACTTATATTACCAAACGTTGGAGGCTTATTGGATTGCTAATGAAGGTTATACCTGAATTCATCTATAATAGAATATAAAAAAATGGCTTCTAATAAATCACTACAGGACAGCGTATAATGCTGCACGTGATTTCAGGCATTCGGCAGATCAAGAAAATAGAAAAGGTCATAGGCACATAGATGACACAACAGGCAGCAAAATCGGCAACAATGAAAAGATCGAACAATGAAAGTGCTGCGCCTGTCGTATCTGAAGCAATCACTTGCGTAGAGAAGTTGAATAGTGAAGCCGAAGCACGATGGGCAGACAAGTTACGGGTTGATAACTCTCTAACTCGCGCAATGGTAAGTTTTCAAGCCAACAAGGGTAATGCCTTCTATCGTTGGTTCAAATACAAAGAAGCCTTCTCTGCTGGTCTTATTGAGCACTTATTGGAGAGATACCAAATCGTTAAGGGCACCGTGCTCGATCCATTTTCAGGAATCGGGACGGCTTTGTTTGCGGCAGGTGGTCTGGGGATGAAGACCGAGGGCATCGAACTGCTTCCGATAGGCCAAACAGTTATTGCAACTAAGCAATTAATTGATTGGGAGATTACGGATGTGGATGTTGAAAGGCTTATCTATTGGAGAGACAACCATCCTTGGGAAAATAGCAAGTTTGCCAAATCCATAAACGAACTCAGAATTACTCGTGGAGCTTATTCAGTAGAAACGCTTGATGCAATGGGACGATTTCTCGACGTATCCGAACAAGAGGGGCAGCGAGTAAAATCTGTTCTGCTGTTTGCCTTACTTTGCATTCTTGAAAGTATCAGTTACACGAGAAAAGACGGACAGTATTTGCGATGGGATTATCGTTCTGGTCGACGCCAAGGCAAAAAGATCTTCGACAAAGGTAAGATTTTGAGTTTTAACCAGGCAATCACAAGCAAACTTAACGAAATAGTTGTGGATTTGCGCTTTACTAACATGCCCATAGATTTATTTGGCACAATCCGTTCAAAGGCAGAGATTAAATTGCATAGTGGTTCATGTCTCAATATCCTGCCGAATCTCAAACATCAGTCCTACGATGGCTTGATTACATCTCCGCCATACTGCAATCGCTACGACTATACGCGTACCTATGCGCTAGAACTTGCTCTCCTTGGTGTTGATGAGGAAGGGTTGTCCAAACTCAGGCAGGAGATGTTGAGTTGCACAGTTGAAAACCGGGCAAAAGATCTTTTGGCGATGAATCCGAAATGGAATGCCGCCGTCGCGGCGGCTGACCAACACCCGTTGCTCCAAAGCATCCTTGCCTACTTGGATTCACAGAAAGAACTTGACTTACTCAATAATAACGGAATCCCCCGTATGGTGCGCGGTTACTTCTGCGAGATGGCATGTGTCATTTTTGAGTCAGCGCGTGTATTAAAGAAGCATGCACCGCTCATCATGGTAAACGACAATGTACGATATGCTGGTGCAAGCATCTCGGTGGACATCATTCTATCGGAGATCGCCGAGCATTTAGGTTTCAAGGCAGAGCAAATATTGGTACTGCCAAATGGCAAAGGAAATAGTAGCCAGCAAATGGGAATACATGGGCGAGAAGCGTTGCGCAAATGCGTGTATGTCTGGCGAAAGGAATAACAAAATGGCGAAACCGTATCTTCAACACCTCACATCTGGCAAAAGCCTTGAGACAACCTACGAGGCTGTCCGCGCGGGATTTGTCGCGCTTGCGCTGGAAAAGAATCGGCGAGCTACGCCCTTTGTAGCTCAGGCACGAGCTTTGAAAGCAGCCGCCGGTAAAGCCAAGTCGCCTGCTGGTTTACTGAAGATTTCCGACATTCAAGCCGCCTTACTCACGGCTGCCGGTGTGTCGGATAAGACGGCAAACCACTTACAGGACTCAGATAAACGCGAAGCCGTTAACGGTCTCATCAAAAACTTCCTCGAACCTTCAGGTGTCAATTTTGTTGAGGAACTCGTCTTCCGTTTTCTCCTGACTCGCGGCGATACACTTGGCGGTTCAATGCGAAATGTCGGTGGCTTCATGGCTCAAAAGAAACTCACACAGGCGAAACAGAATACAACATTAGCATTGAACCAGAACTTAAACGTAAGGCATTTGATAATTTGAGAAAATAGTTATCTGCGGGTATCGGCGAAAATCTGCGTCCTAATTAATTGAATCCTTAGGTTGGGATAAGACTTGAGGGGTTACCTGAAGAAGAAAGGCTTTTGGGTATGAAGATAAAAGAAGTGAAGGTTTTTGGGTTTAAGTCCTTTGCTGAAAAAACAACCCTTTCCTTCCAACCCGGTATTACAGCTATAGTTGGACCAAATGGCTGTGGAAAGAGCAATGTTATAGATGCCATACGGTGGGCTATGGGAGAACTTAGCGCCAAACAGCTCAGGGGAGCTTTAATGGAAGATATCATCTTCAACGGAAGTGAGGGGATAAAACCAACAGGAGTTGCAGAGGTTTCGTTGATCTTCTCAAACGATGACGGCATAGCTCCACCTGAATATCATGAGTTCAGCGAGATCCAGGTAACCAGACGTCTCTTTCGATCAGGAGAAAGCGAATACTATATTAATAAGATTCCCTGTCGTCTCAAAGACGTCGCAGAGCTTTTTATGGACACGGGGCTGGGTACCAAGACTTATTCTATGGTAGAGCAGGGAAAGGTTGAGATGATTTTGAATTCTAAGCCCCAGGACAGAAGATTTCTGATTGAAGAAGCAGCCGGTGTGACAAAATATAAAAATAGAAAAAAAGAGGCGTTGAGTAAGATTGAATCTACAAAACAAAACCTGATAAGGTTGTCTGATATCATTGGAGAGATCAAAAGACAGATTAGTTCACTGAAACGACAGGCCAAAAAGGCGGAAAAGTATAACTCTATTAAAAAAGATATAAAAGAGGTCGAACTAACCCTGGCATTAGGAGATTACAGAGAGATTTTAAGAGATAAGAAGGATAAAGAAGGCTTACTAGAGATATTAAAGGCTAAAGATGTTGAAATTTCTGCAAAAATACAGAGTAGTGAGAATCGAATTGAAGAAACCAAGATCGGATTGTTGGAAAAAGAAAAAGAGTTAATCGCTATTCAAGAGAGGCTTCATGGCGTAAATAACTCAATCCAAAAGGATGAGAACATTATAGAATACGGCGGCAAGGAGTTGGAGACCCTTAGGAAACAGCAGTCCCGCTTCGGAGAAGATACTAAAAAGCTTAAGTTCCAACTGGACGGCACAGAAAAAGAGATTCAGGAGTTAGAGAAGAACGAAAAGGGTTTACAAGATGCCCTGGTCACTGAAGAATTTAATCTAACCGAGAGAGAAAGCCAGTTTAAAAAGCTGGAAGAACATTACGAAGCTGCACTAGAAAGGATTGAATCAGAGAAGACCGATCTTATTGATATACTGACTGATATAACCCATATAAAAAATTCTATAACTAATTTGACAGATCAACAGGCAGGCTTCCTTCGAAGGGAGGAGAAGAGTAAGGAAGAATTGAAAAACGCCACAGGAATGGTTGAAGAACTGGAAGGTAAGGCATCTAAGTTAAAGAAAGAATTGGATGAGTTAAGCAGGTTGAAAGGGGTATTAGAGGAAGAGAAGCAAAAGAGGCTTGAAGAGATAGACAATCTTAAGCTGACGGTGGAAGGAAAAGAAAAATCCCTGAATGATCTCAAAGAGGAACTTAACAGGAAAACTGCCCGATGGAACTCTTTAAAAGAGTTCCAGAAGAACCTTGAGGGATACCAGGAAGGGGTTCGTTCAATAATGCTTAAAAGTGGCGACAACAATTCAAAGAAGAATGGGATCTATGGAGTGGTAGCCGACATAATTGAAACTGCGCCAAAATACGAGACAGCCCTGGAGGCCATTCTGGGAGAGAAGCTCCAGTATATTATTGTCAAAAGTCAAAATGAAGGTGTGGAGGCTATTGAGTATTTGAAGAAAGAGGCTGCCGGCAGAAGCAGTTTTATTCCTCTCAACCTCAGAGAGGAGAAAGACTCTTCACCGGCTATTTATTCTACAGAGACTAATTATACCCCTTTGGTAAGTGTAGTTAAAGCAAGAGAAGGGTTTTGCAATATCGCCAATTACCTGTTGGCAAATGTACTGGTAGTCGAGGACTTTGATAGGGCTATAAAATTCTGGGAAAATAATGGCTACATAGGCACTTTGGTTACCCTGGATGGGGATGTAATAGACTCCTGTGGGGTTCTGACCGGTGGGAGTAAGTCTGCTGTTTCGAGTGGAGTGCTGCAAAAGAAGAGAGAAATTAGAGAATTGGAGCAGATAACAGAAAGGATAAGAGAAGAGTATAATAGAATTGAGAAGGAGTATAAACAGATTGTTGAGGAGACATCCTTAATACAAAAGCGTATAGAAAAATTGAGCCATGAGTTATACGCTGGGGACGTTAAGATTCTTGCCCTTAAAAATGAACAGACCCAGGCTTATTCAGAGTTAAGCCGGCTTAAGGAAAAGATAGAGATATTAAATTTTGAGAGAGAGCAATTGCAGGTAGAGAAGGAAAAAACGAAGGTGGGCCTTTCAGCAAAAGGAGAGAAGTTACGGGGTCTAAACAACTTGAAAGACGAAAAAGAAAGGCAGGTAGGCAGCCTGCAGGGGGAAGAGAAGAAGATAAAAGAAAAAATAGATGGGCTAAGAGCCGGTCTTACCAATTCAAAAATTACAATAAGCTCTGTTAAAGAAAGGCTGAAAGGCACATCTTCTAATATAAACCGCTTAAGGAGTGTTAGAGAAGAACTTATCAAAGGTATTGAAGAGAAAAGAAGGGAAAGTGAAGAAAGCGAAAAGGAGTGTCTTAGAATCGCTAAAAAGATAGAGGATTCTCAAAACAGGCTTGATGGATTGCTTAAAATCCATCAAGACCTCCATGACTCTTTAAGCATAAAGAAGGCTGAAACGGAAGAAGATGCCGAGGATTTAACAAGAGAAGAAAGTGCCCGCAAAACTTACCTGAAGGAACAAGAAGATATCCATAGAAGGTTAAGTGATTTGAATCTTAAAATAGTTGAGATAGGGCTAAGCATCTCACACCTGAAAGACAGGGTAGAGGAAAAATACCGTATTAAGTTAGAGTCTATAACCAGCCTTCCTGTCAATAGGTTCTCTGGGGAAGAAGCAAAAGAAAGGCTTGCATATCTGAAAGAATCTCTGGAAAATATGGGTGAAGTAAATCTCTTGTCCATCGGTGAATACGAAGAATTGAAAGAGAGATACGAGTTCTTGACAGGTCAACAGGATGATCTGAACCAGTCTTTGGAATCTCTTCAGAAGACTATAAACAAAATTAATCGAGTAACAAGAAAAAGGTTTAATGAAACTTTCTTGGCTGTCAATAAAAAGTTCAAGGAGATATTCCCTCGTCTCTTCAGGGGTGGTATGGGAGAACTTGTATTAACTGATGAAGATGATCTGTTAGAAACTGGAATAGAAATAGTCGCTCAACCTCCGGGAAAAAAGCTCCAAAATATCAAACTCCTCTCCGGTGGAGAGAAGGCATTGGCAACTATCGCATTGATCTTTTCTATGTTTGCCATAAAACCCAGCCCTTTTTGCCTTTTGGATGAAGTGGATGCTGCCCTGGACGATGTAAATATAAACATATTCAATGAACTGCTTTTAGAGACGTCTAAAAACTCCCAATTTATCCTTGTGACCCATAACAAACAGACCATGGAGATAGTGGATACCCTTATAGGTGTGACCATGGAAAACCCCGGGGTATCCAAACTGGTTTCAGTTAGAATGAACTGAATCTGTCAAGAGATTATAAGTTGATTTGCAACAGAAACTTGTAATCTTTCTGTATATCACTATGGATGTGGGGATATACAGAACTATAGAATAACTTATTCCCCCCTCCGCTTCGCTCCGGGGGGAATGCGGCAGTTGAGCAGACTATGCTTGGCCCGCAGAAAATGATATGATAACTAAACCCGTGCATATACTTGACCACGTTCGCAAATCGTTCAACGGCAGAACAAGTAGATCTGATCGCTCTGAGATCGGTCAGTTCCTGACACCTGTAGCGATAGCTCAGTTTATGTCGTCTATGTTTGAAACCGGACCGCAAGAAGTAAGGGTTTTGGACCCTGGTGCTGGGGCAGGAGTACTTCTTGCGACGTGCGTGGAGACCCTGATTTCACGAGTGAATCGTCCTCGTTCTATAGAGGTTGTTGCCTACGAAACAGATAGCGCCATCCTCCCGTATCTGGAAGACACCTTGAAAAAATGCCAATCGCTTTGTAT
>Ga0265296_1002246_pt1 | contig 19904 bp, 19 predicted proteins | sample MunlanPumphouse1_FD_189073 | JGI IMG/M metagenome (GOLD analysis project Ga0265296, IMG submission 189073) | Groundwater microbial communities from a municipal landfill in Southern Ontario, Canada - Pumphouse #1 | ecosystem: Environmental > Aquatic > Deep subsurface > Groundwater | place...
GTGCTATCAGCTACATTTTTTAAATAACCGCCCCAGCCCTCTGTTTCAAACATTGGCAGTTGCCCTTTATCGCCAGTAGCTAAATAAGTCGCCGTATCATAAGCCAAAGTATCCAAAAAGGCTTTTAACGCTTTTCTCCAGGCTATGTCGCCGGCTTTCATTAACGCTTGCCAGGTATCATTTAAATCCCAATCTTTAATTTTATCCATAGCTCTTTCCAAATCTCCTTTTTTTTGCGCGTTTGCAACTGCTTCGTCAATTGTTTGAATCGATTTTGCGCCTGCTGCTGCTTCGTCCGCCCTCATAGAACCGCCCACTGTTTTTCCATAAAGAGAAGCACCAGCAGCTGAAACATTATTTGCAATTCCAAAAAATAAAAATATACTGAAAATTAACAATAATAAAAAAGTAAATAATTTATTTTTTTCTTGACAAATTTTCATAAATATGATATTATAATATTCATAAATATTGTTCCTACAAAAACTATAAATTGCATTAGAGGAGGGTAGCATGAAAAAACTGTATTTACTTTCGTTGGTTGCAATTATGGCAATGACATTAAGTGGTTGCTTAGGCACCGCGCTCTATGCTACGCAGCTAACCATTGGCGCGGCTCAAATCGTTTTGCCGCTTCTAAAAAGCGACAATTCCGATTCAACCTCAGAGAGGCCGGAACGATTATGGGATTCTGTAACAAAGAGATATTATCACTATGACCGACACGGCCAAGCGATATACGAATAAACATCTCTTTGGAAAAGACTCCCCGCTCCGACTTCGGCTCCGCATTCAATTACAAATTGATTGATGCGGAGCTTCTTTTTTTCCGTCATGCCTGCGTCTTTCCGTCATGCCTGCGGCCTTTAGTCCTCGCGAAAGCGGGGAAGGGATCCAGAAATTCCACGAATGTTTTATCTGGATTCCCGCCTACGCGGGAATGACGTTATTTATTCTTTCTGGATTCCCGCCCGCCAGAATGACTTCGTCGGGCTGGCAGTCGGGCGGGCTTTCGCGGGAATGACGATGTAACTTTTTTCTTTTCCGTCATGCCTGCGTCTTTCCGTCATGCCTGCGCAGGCAGGCATCCAGAAATTCCGCGGGAATAACGTTATTTTTAAAATAGCTTATCAGATAAATCTTCCCATCCCGGATTATCTTTTTCAATTAATTTTATTTTCCAGTTTCTTTTCCATTTTTTTAACTGCTTTTCTCTAACAATCGCCTCTTTGATATCGCCAAATACTTCATGATATACTAAATTCTTTATATTATATTTTTTGGTAAAACCGCCGAGCAGACCTTGTTTATGTTTACAAACTCTATCCTGTAAATTTGAAGTTATGCCAATATATAAAGTTCCATTCTTACCGCTAGCCATTATATAAACATAGGATAATTTTTCTTGATACATCTTAATTTTCTGGATTCCCGTTTTCACGGGAATGACGTTATTTATTCTTTCTGGATTCCTGCTTCCACGGGAAATGGCTATCTTAAATTTACTGTCCGGCGCTAAAAATTTCTCCGTAGCTTTTCATTAATTCCGCGTCGCTGATCTTATCAAGAACTTCTTTCTGCATGCCGGCCTTAATAAGCAGCTGTCTTAAGCTGGCCGCGTCAATATTTTCAAAAACATCAAGCTGGCCGCTGCTTAAATCGGCTGAACCGCTGTTGGTCGGCGCGCTCGGCTTGGCCGCGCCGAACTGATTTAACAGATTATTTAAAACATTATTAGCTGAAGCCGGCGCGGTAGAAGCCTGGCCGCCTCCGCTTTCTTCAATTAAACCGGTTTCCGTACAAGTCCGGCCTTGCGGGCAATTCGGATCAAAACCTTTTTTTATTTCCTCGCCGTCCTTAAAACCGTCCGAATCCGTATCTTCTAAATAAGGCGAGGTTTTATAAATATTAAGCTCGTCATAATCGCTTAACCCGTCCCTATCCGTATCTTTAGTTTTTAAAGCTTCATCGCTGTTTTGCTCGTCAACCGCCACTTGATTTTGGCTAACCGACCCATTAAACGGACCGTAAATATTGCTTCTTAGCTGAGCGAACCATAAAACTAAAATAAAAACAGCAAAAACCGCCAAGCTCGCGGCCGCGATTTTCTGGTTTTTGTTTAATGGCGGAAGCGATTGTTCGGGCTTTTCCCTAAAACCGCCGCCGATTTCATCAAATTGTTCGTTTTCAGGCATGGGAAATGTATTATTATTGCGAGCGTGGCGTAGCGAAGCAATCTCGTCTTGTGTCTGTCATTGCGAGGAGCGTTCGCGACGAAGCAATCTAACGTACTATTTATTTAAATTATGGATTGTTTTGCTACAAAAGTTATTCTATATCAAATTGTTCGTGAGATTGCCGCGTCGCCTGTCCGCCAGCTGGCGGAACGAGGCTCCTCGCAATGACAAGACTATGTTGGCGGCCCGCAATGACAAGTAAAAATTAGGCTCCTCGCAATGACATATTATTTTTTAAAAATCCCTTATTTTCGCCTCAAATTTTTTCTCTAAATATTTAACTAATTTCCCCTGTGTTTCATCCGCTTCTTTAGACGTTAAAGTGCGCTCGGCTTGATAAATAATATGGAAAGCCAAGCTCTTTTTCCCCGGCCCCAGCTTTTCTCCCTGATAGACGTCAAACAGTTCGGCTCGCTTGATCAAATCGCTGAATTTTTCGATTTCTCTTTTGATATTATTATACAATAATTTTTCATTTACCACAAACGCCAAATCCCTTAAAGCTTCCGGATACTTCGGCGGCTCCCTAAACTGCCTAACCGGCTTGTTTTCAGTTAACTTGAACAGCTCTTTGAAATTAATTTCCGCTATGGCCGCGGGCTTTTTAATGCCAAAAGATTGTTTAAGGCTTTTTTCCGGTTCGGCTACCCGGCCGATTGTTTTATCGTTAACAATAATTTCAGCCGACACTTTTGTCATTTCGACCGAAGGGAGAAATCCCTTGTACTCGGCGCTTTTATCTTTAAGCGATTTCTCCCCCGCCAAAAGCGGGGTCGAAATGACAATCCCCGGTTCAAAAGTTGCTTCTAAATTTAAAAATTTCAGCAAAAATTCTATGACGCCTTTTAATTTTCTAAATAAATCTTCTTCCTCGCCGCCGGCTAAAGCCAAAGCTAAACGTTTTTCCTGAAATGGCAGCATCTCTTTATTACTATCGTCTTTGGTTATCTCGCCGGGCTTATTTAAAAATATGCTGCCGATTTCATAAATCCCTATTTCGGCCTCATTCGCCTGGTTGATTTTTATATTTTCTAACAGGCCGATTAATAAGCTGGGGCGGAGCAGGGCTAAATCCTCGCTTAAGGGGTTAGCCAGTTTTATGGCTCCCCCCTTGACAAAGGGGGCTAGGGGGATTATATTTTTCAGCTGCTTTGCGCTGATAAAAGAATAATTGTAAACTTCGCTTAAGCCCGCGCCGACCGATAAAATATTTTTTATTTTTCTTTCCAAAATTTTTTCCAGAATAACCAAAGGCGGCGCCAAATCTATTTTCGGCATGATCGGCTTAATATTATTGTAGCCGTAAATTCTGGCCACTTCTTCGGCTAAATCTTCCGGCGAGCTTACGTCATGCACCGCGCGCCAGCTCGGTATAGTAACATTGAATTTTTCGCCCCGCGCTTTTAAGCCAAAGCCGAGTTTTTCCAAAATTTGCCTAACTTGCTTAGGCGTAAATTCATGGCCGATAAATTGGTTTAACCAATTTAAATCGAGCTCGATCGGGCCTAACCCCCTTCCGTCCCCCTTTAAAAGGGGGATTAAGGGGGTTTTTTTTTCATCCGCTAAATCGCCGGCTACGCGAGCGTCAGAGCAAATTTTAAGAAGCAGCTCAACGGCGCGAGCAAGCCCCAGCTCGCATAAATTCGGATCCAGGCCTTTTTCAAAACGCATGGAAGCTTCGGTGCGCAGACCAAGCTTTTGCGCCGTCTGCCTTACCGAATTAAAATTAAAATTAGCCGCTTCTATTATAATTGAGTCGGTTTGATTATTTATTTCGCTGTCGACGCCGCCCATGACGCCGGCAATGGCCACGGGCTTTCGGCCATCCGTTATTACCAGCATGTTGGTATCCAGTTCGCGCTTTTGCCCGTCAAGCGTTTCAATAACCTCGTTTTTTTTAGCCGGCCTGACGATTATTTCATTAATAAAATTTTTATCAAAAGCATGCAGGGGCTGGCCTAATTCAAGCATGACATAATTGGTTACATCCACGATATTATTGATCGGGCGCAGGCCGCAAGCAGACAGCCGTTCTTGCATCCACTTAGGCGAAGGCGCGACTTTTATGCCTTCAATGCTAATCGCCATATAACGCGGACATAAAGAAAAATCTTCAATCTTAACTTTAAATTTTAACCCCCCGACCCCCCTTTTGAAGGAGGGCTCTATGCGAGCTTTGTTCCCCTTGTAAAGGGGAATTAAGGGGGTTTTCATCGGCTTAAATTTAGTATTTAAAAATGCCGAGATATCGCGCGCCAGGCCGTAATGCGACCACAAATCGGCGCGATGCGTAATGCTTTTATTGTCAACTTCAAAAATAACATCATTCAATTTTAAATAATCGGCGAAGTCTTGCCCGATTTTAACCACCCCGCCTCCCTTTGAAAGGTGGGTTAAGAGAGATTTATCCCCCTTATAAAGGGGAATTAAGGGGGTTTTACCTAATATCATAATGCCGGCATGATCCTCGCCCAGCCCCAATTCGTCCTCGGCGCACAGCATGCCGCATGATTTTACTCCCCTGATTTCCACCGGCTTTATTTCCATGCCATTAGCTAATATCGCGCCGACTAAAGCCACGGGCACGAACTGCCCCGGCTCAATATTATCCGCGCCGCAAACGATTTCCAGGGACTGCCCTGAGTTTATCGAAGGGCCGATATCCACTAGCGCCAATCTTAACCTGTCCGCGTTCGGATGCGGCTTAACTTCCAAAATTTTTCCTATTACCACTCCTTTATATTTGTCCGCTTGAAACTCAACCTTTTCCACTTCAACCGTGTGCAGACTTAAAAGCTCGCCCAGTTTTTCCGGGCCGATTGACTTTGGAATATCCACAAAATCTTTTAACCAATTTAAGGATAGTAACATATTGCATTGTCATTGCGACCCCGCATTTGCGGGGGAAGCAATCTCACGAACACAAATCTTCGCTTAAATCTCGCCACTTTGGATTAATTGTTTTTATTAACTCAATTTTCTTTTTTCTTGAACCGCCTTTAATTTGTTTTTCTCTGGCAATAGCGTCATTAATATTATTATACATCTCATAATAGACTAATTTGCTTGCTTTGTATTTTGCCGTAAAACTTATTTTATTATCTTTATTTTTATGCTGATAATTTCTATTTAATATATTGTTAGTTACACCGGCATACAAAACTGAATTCCATTTATTTGTGTTTATGTAAACATAATAATATCTTTCTTCCTTCATATTATTACTCGTCATTTGTGGGATTGCTTCGCTACGCTCGCAATGACATATTTAGAATTGTTTTAAAAATCTCAAATCCCCGCTATGAAATAATCTGATATCGTTAATGCCGTATTTCAGCATGGCTAACCTATCCAGGCCGTAGCCGAAAGCAAAACCCTGATACTGGTTCGGGTCAATGCCCCCGGCCTTAAGAACGCCGGGGTGCACCATGCCGCAGCCCACGATTTCCAGCCAGCCGGTATTTTTGCATAAACGGCAGCCTTTGCCCGAGCACAAAAAACAAGTATATTCGCCATTGGAACCCGGCTCAACGAACGGATAAAATTTCGGCCTCATTCTTAATATGGTATCAGGCCCGAACAATTTTTTGCCCAAAACTTCAAGCACGGCTTTAAGATGGCTAAAATTTATGCTCTGATCTATCATCAAGCCTTCTAACTGGTAAAAAGTATGTTCGTGGCGCACGTCAGTAGCTTCAGAACGGAAGCAGCGCCCGGGCACGATGCATTTAAGCGGCGCGCCGTATTTTTGCATGGCCCTGATTTGCATGGGCGAAGTTTGCGTGCGCATCAGCATGTCATATTCTTGTTCCTCTTGTAAAGGGGGATTAAGGGGGTTTTCTCTTTCAACATAAAAAGTATCCTGCATGTCGCGCGCCGGATGGTAAGGCGGAATGTTTAAAGCGGTAAAATTATAATAATCGCTTTCCAGTTCCGGCCCGTCTAAAACCATAAAGCCCAGTGAAGTGAATAAATCCTCAATTTCATTTTGTATAATCGTTAGCGGATGCAGATGGCCGGTTTTAATTAAGAGGCCCGGCAAAGTCGCGTCAACGAAAACCGCGCTCGCGGTTTTTTCCAAACCGGCCTTAATTTCCGCGAATTTATTAATCAGCTCAAATTTTATTTCATTGGCCAGCTTGCCTAAAATCTTTTTTTCCTCCGCGCTTAAATCCGCCACGCTTCTTAAAATTTTTGTCAGCTCGCCCTTGCGACCAAGATATTTTATTTCCAAATCGCGCAGCGCCTCCGGCTGTTTAATATTTTCCAGCTGATTTAAAATTTCATCTTTTAGTTTTAATAATTTTTCTTGCATAATTATTGTAATTTGTCATTGCGAGCTTCTCCTTTTTGTCATTGCGGCCGGAGCCTGTCCTGTACTTGATACAGGATGCCGCAATCCAGGGGTAAATCGCAAAAATTATATTTCATTAAATAAATCGCGCCAGGTTGGGTTGTCTTTTTCTATTAGTTTTATTTTCCAGTCTCTTTTCCAGTCTTTTAACTGTTTTTCTCCAGCAATTGCTCCGTAAGCATTATCATAAGACTCATAATATACTAATTTTTCTATTTTATATTTTTTAGTAAACCCGTCGTACATTCCTTTTTTATGTTTATCTACTCTATCAGCTAAATTTGATGTTATACCTATATATAATGTACCGTTTCTTTTGCTAGCCATTATATAAACATAATATTGTTTTTCCTCCTTCATAATATATTTATCTTCATGCCGCTAACTCCTGGATTGCGGGTCAAGCCCGCAATGACAACTAGAAATTATTTGCTTCGTCGCTTCCGCCCGCTGGCGGAGCTTCCTCGCAATGACAATTAAATATTATCTTTTTCTACTGCTCCCTCCTGGATTCCCTCCTTCCCTCGGCAAGGCTCGGGACAGGTCGCGGGAATGACAAGAGCAGAAGAGCTCCTCACAATGACAGTTGAGTTCGCCTTCCCGTAGCTTAATAAAAAAAACTCCAGCGCGGACAAACCGATTATTAGGATTGATAAATTCAGCCAACTTAATAAGTTTCGGGAAAGCAACATCAGGGCCGCCACTGAAAAGGCCGCGAAAAAAAATGACTGGCGAAAAGCGATTTTTACCGTGTTAATAATTAATTCATGCCGAAAAATCACAAACCTGGCGACAAAACCGATAATCGCCGCGGCGCCGATTATAGATAAAAATAAAGATAAGTAAAAAAGAAAAAAACCGGTACTGTTGGTAGTTTCCGGGTCAACCGTAAAAACGATATAGCCGAAAACCAGCCAGCAAAAAGCCGTCATAGCCGACATAACGAATAAATATAAACGCAAGGACATAATCTCAATCTGTCATTCCCGCGCTTGTCCTCTGGAGGGAAAGCGGGAATCCAGTAATTCGCCTTTGGTCAAATTACCATCAACCTGGATCCCCTCCGCCAGCTGGCGGATGCGCGGGGATGACAAAATTAAAAAATTATAATATTACCTTACCATTTTAAGCCGTATTTTTCAACCCCGATAAATAAATTGCCGCAGGCAAATTTCCGCGAAAGCGGATTTAACGTGGTCAGCCCCGATATTCGCAAATTCCTTTAAAATCGCACCAAGCGCACAGCGCTCCGGGCTTGGCCTTGAAGCGGCCTTGTTTTATCTCTTTAATAGTATTGATAATCTTGGCTTTAATTTTCTCCAAATCTTTAGCCGAACCGATAAATTCAACTTCGCTGTTGTTGTCAAGATAATAAAAAGCCAAGGCTTTAACTTCTTGCTTGAATAATTCCTGAATCGCCAGCTGATAAATCAATAATTGCTCTTTTTCTTCAAAGGTCAGCTTGTCTTTAGGCTTGCCGGTTTTATAATCCACTAATTTAAGGCCGCTCGCCTGCCCTGAGCCTGCCGAAGGACCAATTTTATCTATCCGGTCAACCACGCCTCGCACCACGTATGAATCTTGGCCGCCTGTCCCGAGCTTAACCGAGGGATCCGTAACTTTAAAATTAAAGCCTTTTTCCAAAAATAAAACTTCGGGCCAATTATCTTTATATTTTTCATAAAAAACACGCAAAATTTCCCGGCCTTGCTGCTTTCTCTCCTGTTTTTTCTTTTTGGATTCAAACCAATCGTCCACCCAACTCTGCTCATAAAGCTTTAAAATTTCGTCAAAAGTTATATTACTATATATTTTGTCATCCCCGGGCTTGACCCGGGGATCCAGAACGGTAGCAGTTTTATCTAACGACGGCATTCCTGGATTGTCGTGGCTTCGCCAGATCTCGCGTAGCGATGACGAGGTCGTAGCCCGCAATGACAATTCTATATTATATTGTCCGCCAAACAAGCCGGTTTGCCCCAAGCCCTTTTTTTCGTTTATCAGGGCAAATAATTTTTGCAAAGTCCCGTGCAAAGTTTTTCCGAAAGAAAATTGCTCTTTGCCCATTACCGGAATTTTTAAAATATGGGCGAAACGGTATTGATACGGACAACTGGAATAAGCCGCCAATTGCGAATAGGAAAAATGCGAGGGTACAATATTCCGTTTATCGTCCCCGCGCCATTTTTTGTCATCCCCGCGACCTGTCCCGAGCCTTGCCGAGGGAAGGCGGGGATCCAGGACGGTGGCGATTTTACCCGATGACGGCATTTCTGGATTCCCGTTTTCACGGGAATGACAAATTTTTGTTTGGACTTTTTCCACCAGCCCAAGCTCAATTAAAAATCTCGACGGTTTTTTATCTCTGGCTCCGCCGTAGTCCGCGGCCCAAGAAAAATATAAACCGGATTTAGCGCGCGTCATAGCGACATAAAACAAACGCCGTTCTTCTTCCAAATGCGCGTCGCCCTCCGGCAAAATTTCTTTAATCAAAGCATCCGGCAAACTTATCTGTTCGCTTCGCTCTATAGTCGGAAAACGCTTATCCACTAAATTAGCGATAAAAACATATTTAAATTCCAAGCCTTTAGCGCCGTGCGCGGTTAAAATTTTAATGGCTTCGGGGCCGGCTTCGAGATCAAGCGCTAAGCCGCCTTCTTCCCCCGCTTCCATTTCCAGATTCAATTCCGCTAAAAAAGCCTTAACGGTTTTATCGTTCGCGGAATTTTCAAAAGTTTTAATTCGCTTTAAAAATTGATTGAGTAAATTTATGGCTTCCGAATTTTTTCGATCGCCTAAGCCGGCTAAATATTTTAAGTAGCCGCTATCATTCATAAAAGCCAAAAAAACTTCGCTCACCGGTTTTTCCCGCGCCAAAATCGAATGTTTAACGATTAAAGCCAAGACCGGTTTTATTTTTTCTTCAAGGCCGGCGGAAAATTTTAAAACGCCGCCGCTATTTATCACTTCATAAAGCGACCAGGCCTTTTTGCTTGCCAAATGATTAAAATTTATCAATTCTTCGCAAGTAAAATTAAAAATCGGCAAATTTAAGATCCGCCATAAAGCCAAACTTTCATGATAGTTATCCAATAATTTAAAATAAGCCACCGTATCCATAATTAACGGTTTCCCGTAAAGGCCGCGCGAGGCGCCGAAAACAAAAGGCAGTCCCCGGCGCTCAAACTCGGCCATAAAATCATTGGCCGAATCGTTGGCCCGCACTAAAACCGCGAAATCGTTCCAACTCAAAATTTTTTCCTGTTTTTTCCCCGCCCTCGCCAAGCGAGGCGAGACAAGTAATTCAATTATTTTATCCGCCACCAATTTTACTTCTGCCTCCAAATCAGCGCCTTGCAAAACTTCAATTACGCCCACGCCGGCATTTTCGGCGATTAACTTTTTGCTTAACCTCCCTTGTCCCCCTCCTACAAGCGGAGCGGAATTTGAAAACCCCCCTCCCCCCCTTTGCAAGGGGGGCTTAAGACCGGCTTTATCCCCTTTCAAAAGGGGAACTAAGGGGGTTTTTGACTTTTGATTTCCCAGCTGCCATTCCAACCGATTCGGATTATTCTGCTTGATAAATTCATAAGATAAATCCAAAATGTTTTGCGCCGAGCGGTAATTTTTTACTAAAATTATTTCTTCAGCCTTTAAAAAATCTTTTTTAAATTGCAAAATATTGGACATGGAAGCGCCGCGAAAGCGATAAATTGACTGGTCGTCATCGCCCACAACGGTTAAATTATTAGCCGGCGCGGCTAAAAGTTTTATAAGTTCATACTGCGCCCAGTTAGTATCCTGAAACTCGTCCACTAAAATATATTTAAACTGCCGGCGGTATTTTTCCAAAATCGCCGGACGCTCACGGAATAATTTTAAAGTATAATTTATCAAGTCGCCGAAATCCAAAACGTTGTTATCCAAAAGTAATTGCTGGTAAACATGATAAGCGTTAGCGATCTCGTTAATACGAGCCGTTTCCTGCTCGGCAACCCCCTCTGTCATTGCGAGCCCGGCTCTTAAATTTGTCATCCCGGACTTGACCCGGGATCCAGAATTCTCCCCGCATCTGCGGGGCGGGGCGGGAATGACAGATGGCTTTTTACTTTTATTTCCCGACAACATTCCATCTAAATCCTGCTTTAATCCATCCGCGTATTCAAGATAAGCGGCCGGAGAAATGTCTTCGTCTTTGGCGCGGGAAAAATGCTTTAAAAGCGCGCGAATAAATTTAGCCGGATTGCCTAAGGGCCGATAATAATCCAGCTCGAATTTGTCCAGGTTTTTTTTAATAAGCGCCCATTGTTCAAATTCATTCAACAATTTAAAATCACCGGGCAGGCCGATGGAGAGGCCATGCTCTTTTAAAATCCGCTCGGCAAAGCTATGGAAAGTTGAAATCCATAAATCAAAGTAACCGATTGGGAGCAGCGAGGAAACCCGATCTTCCATCTCGGCGGCGGCTTTTTCCGTAAAAGTCAAAGCTAAAACTTCGTCCGATTTAGCCAGCCCTTGCTCGATTAAATAAGCGACGCGCTGCGTTATGACCGTGGTCTTGCCCGTGCCGGCTCCGGCCACGATTAAAAGCGGACCGTCTTTTCGTAAAACGGCTTTTAATTGCTCTTTATTGAGATTTTCTAATAAGTTATTCATAAATGACAAATTTCAAATACTTTTAAACCCCAATGTCCAAACTCCAATGCCCAAGCAAATCATAAATCCCAAATCCTAATTTTCAATTTTATCTGTCATTGCGACCCCGCATTTGCGGGGGAAGCAATCTCACGAACATAAATCTTCGCTTAAATCTCGCCATTTTGGATTAAATTTTTTTATTAAATTAATTTTCTTTTTTCTTGAACCGCCCTTAATTTGTTTTTCTCTAGCAATTGCATCATTAATATTATTAAACACTTCATAATAAACTAATTTGTCAGCCTTATACTTGGCGGTAAAACTTTGTTTATTTTCTTGAACTTTATGATAATAATTTCTGTTTAATAAATTATTGGTTACTCCAATATATAAAACTAAATTCCATCTATTGGTGTTTATGTAAACATAATAATATTTTTCTTGCATATCGCTTATTCATCATTCGTGAGATTGCTTCCCCCGCAAATGCGGGGTCGCAATGACAGAAAAGGTTATTTGTAAATTGATTCATTGGGATTTGCTTGGCCATTGGACATTGGGGTTTGGAGTTTAATATTAAGGTTGTTTGGAAATTAGAAATTGGTTATTGGAAATTATAATTGCAGCATCTTCTCAAACTCCCCCTTCTCTTTATACGGCCCGATGGCGGCTAAATTTAATTTTTGATTAACGAAAATTTCTTTGGCCACGCGGCGGATGTCTCGGGCGCTAACTTTCTTAATCCGGGCGTAATATTTTTCCGGCGTTAAGATCGTTTTAGCGGTCCGACCGCTCTGCTCTTTAAATAAAATCGCCTGCCGGGCGTACCAACTGGCCACGCTGTCGGATGATTCAAGGTTTAAGGCGGTGCGGCCGATCAAGCACTCTCTAACGCGATTTAATTCTTCGGCGCTGACTAATTTTTCAGTCAGCTTTTTATATTCAGCTAAAATTATTTTTACAGCCTCGGCTAATTTGGCTATGGGCACGCCGGCCTGGGTGGTTAAATAGCCGGAATCGGTGTACGGCTCGTTATGGGTCCTGACGTAATAGGCCAATCCCCGCCTTTCGCGCAGTTCGGTAAAAAGGCGCGAGCTCATGGTTCCGCCTAAAATTATGGAAATGATTTTTGCGGTAATTTCATCCTCCTCGGCGAAAGCGTAAGTTCTGACCCCTAAGGACAAATGCGCCTGGTCGGTCTTTTTATAAAATAAATTCAGCTTGGGCCGCGCCTGCCCGTCATTAGTTTTTAATTTTTCCCGGTAATCTTTCTTGGAAAAATCATTAAAATATTTATTAATTAATTTTACGGCCCCGGGTTTAAACCCGCCGGCCAAACTGATAATTATTTTATCAGAACTGTACTGCCTGCCCGCATAATCCAAAATCTGTTTTCTGTCTAATTTTAAAATAGTTGGTTTAGTTCCGATAGTGTCCCGGCCGGCCGGCGTATCGCCGTAAAGGCACTGCTCAAACAAATCTTCTATATAGATCAGCGGATTATCAAGGTACATATTCAGCTCTTCTATGATCACGCCCTTTTCGCGGTTGATTTCTTCCTCTAAAAATTTTGAATTTAACAGTATGTCGCTTAAAACGTCTAAGGCTAATGCCAACTGGCCGGCTTTTATCTTAACAAAATAACCGGTATATTCCTTACCGGTAAAAGCATTAAACTCTCCGCCCACCCGATCCAGCTCCGAGGAAATCGCCAGCGTGGTCGGGCGCTTAATTGTTCCTTTAAAAAACAGATGTTCCAGAAAATGCGAGATGCCGCTGTTGTCCTTATTTTCAAATCTGGAACCGGTGGCTACCATGACTAAAACCGTGATGGTTTTAGCGCCGGAAATCGGCGCGGTAATTACTTCCAACTGATTAGCTAGTTTAGTTATTTTAAACATAATATTTTTTTGATAAGCTAAAAGGTAATTTTAACCTATTATTAGATAAAAATCAACTAATTAATAATCATTAATTAGCTAGCTTAATATTAGGTTAATAAATTTTAAATATATTTAATTTAAGCCATTTTTATAATTATTAACTTTTTAGCATGATAAGGCAAATGGGAATTTTAAACTAATATTAAGATAAAAAGTCTGTCATCGCGGGTAATTGAGTCTCGCGATTTTGTCATTCCCGCGCAGGCGGGAATCCAGGTTAAACCCGCGGGGAGTTTGGTCTACTTAGATAATTATAAAATAAGATGTTCAAGTCGCTTAATCCTGGATCCCCGGGTCTCCCCCGCATCAAGCGCGGGGTCGCCCGAGGATGACAAAAAGAGGCTGAATGACAATCACTTCCTACTTCTCATACTGCAAAATCGCCTGAAGCACTTTTGAGTCGCTTTTTAGCGCTTCCAGATATAAAACTTGCGACCGCACCACGTTCATTGAACCGGCCGGGCCATGGGTTTCTTGGCCCCGCTTTACCAGCCGGAGATTGCCGGTTTCCTTGGCGGGGTTAGCCTGGTCTTTGGCCGCGCCGGCCTCTTTAGCCTGGTCGTAATTATAATAGACATTATCTATCACCACCGGGTCGGCTTTAACATCGGCGACTTGGCCGTAAAAAATCTCGCCGTCAACCAATTTGATGGCGTACCAATCTTTGGTTTTAGGGTTGATCGCCGCGCCTTTGCTTCTAAAAAATAAAAAATAAGCCGTGGCGCTAACGACTAAAATCGCCAAAATAAAAACTATAATTTTTATCAGGCCTTCGCGCGGCTCTCCGGCTTTGGGACGGCTGATTTTCTTTAAATCAGCTTTAAGCTTAACCTCGCCTTCGTCCCGGTAAATTTCTTCCAGCGGCGTAATCGTACTTTTAGCCACCGCGGCTTTTTTCTGCCGTTCCATTTTTTCCCTTAAATCAACAGTTTGTTGAAAATCGGACATAAAATTAAATTATTTTTAATTATCATTGCGAGCTTTTATTTCTTTTTTGTCATTCCCAAAGCCGCAGGCTATCGCCCCGCATTTGCGGGGAGGGGTTAAACGTATAGATGTTTTAATATCGTCTTGTCAACTTACATATTCCTACTGTTCCCTCCTGGATTCCCTCCGCCAGCTGGCGGATGCGCGGGAATGACAGAGATGGGAGATTCCCCGGGTCAAGCTCGCAATGACAGAAACTATTGTACCGGTGCCGGTTCAACCGGAGCTTCCGGGGCCGGGGCTACATTTTCAACCGGCGCTGGCGCGGGCAATTCAATAATATCTACGCTGTCCGGTTCGGGAATGGCCTGCGGCGAGCCCGCCGAATCCGACGGAGTTTCCGGAGCAGCCGACGTTTCAGGAGCGGCCGTATCAGCCGGCGCCTGCGGTGAGTCAGCCGAATCCGTTGGCGTATTAAATATATTCGGATGCGCGGCCAGGTAGTCATTATAAATTTGGGTTAAATTATCAGCTTGGGCTCGCCCCCCTTCTGAAAGGGGGGTAGGGGGGTTTGGCAAATTGAAATTTTCCGGCGCGAGCAATTCTCGTTTCACCACCGGCTCATAGCCGGGAAAAACCGCGGCCGCTAAATCAAGCGTGCGGCCGATCAATCCGCTGTACTCGGTTACTTCAACTCGTTTCTGTTCGCCTTGCGCCTCGGCCAGACTTTTTTCTCGCTTTAATTCTCTCATGCGCGATTCATAATGTTTGGCCATAAATTTAGCCGTGTATTCGCCGATGTCCTGCTTGATTTTCTTGCTGACTTTTTGCGTGCGCTGGCTTAACTGGTATTGCCAGGCGCTGTCCGATAAGGCCAAATCCAGAAAACTGTAGGTTACATAATAGTATTTTTCATCCTGCTGAACATTTTCAATCTTAAAATCCATATTAAATTTGTCCAAATCAGCCGCCAGCAAAGCCGTATTGTCAACGCCCGCTACGCTGGTTTGCTTTTGCCCGATGGCCTCGGGTCCGGCCGCTAAAGCGCCGCCGCCCAAGATTAAAACAATGGCCAGAATTATAACCGTGGCGTTGTTGTATTTTATGAATCCCGTTAGAGAATCAAAAAAACTTGACCTGTTGATATTAGGCGATTTTTTTTCATCGGCATTTTTTTTCTCTAACGGGGCGAACTGGAGGATTTTGTTCATATTATATTTTAAATTATTAGTTTATTCCCCTGCGGCAGAGACCGCAGGGCGAAATTATTATCTATTATTTGATTTTTTTACTTTATCTTTACCGTTCCCCTGATTTTAAAAGTGCCCAGAATAAACAATTTCTAAACTCCTATAAATTTCTTATAGCTATTTTTGTTTATAAGCTCCGCATCGCTGCCAACATACGCATCTAAAAATAACTTCGGTTTTTTGAATTTATCTTTTTGCCATTTCATTTCAAAACCCGCGATTTTCCCGTTCCCCTCTTCAATATAATCGATTTCCTGGCCCGAGGTCGTTCGCCAAAAATAGATGTTTTTGTCCAAAAAATTGTTCTGATTATATTTTACGCGCTCACTGATAATAAAATTTTCCCAAAGCGCGCCTACATCCTGCCTTAAATTAAGCGGATTAAAATTATTAATCAGCGCGTTGCGAATACCCGTATCATAAAAATAAATCTTTCTTAATTTTTTAAGCTCGTTTCTAAGATTCCGGCTAAACGGACCGAGGCGAAAAATAATAAAGGTTTTTTCTAAAAGTTGGATATAGCTGGCAACCGTATTTTTGTCGATGCCGATTATCTCGCTTAATTCGTTATAGGAAACTTCGTTGCCGATTTGCAGAGCCAGGGCGCGCAGGAGTTTTTCCAAAATTTCCGGATTTTTAATGTATTGATATTGCAAAATATCCTTATACGTATAACTAAGCGCCAAGCTCTTAAGATTCTGCTCCGGCTTCCCTCCGCCCTGAACAATTTCAGGATACATGCCAAAAACAATCCGCCGCTCCAAAATTCGATCTATCTCCATTTCGGAATATATGAATTTCAATTCCTCAAGCGAAAATGGATATAAATAATATTCATTTTTCCTGCCCGTGAGCGGCTCGGAAATTTTGTTGGAAAGATCAAAAGCGGAAGACCCGGTTGCCAGTATCTGCGTTTCGGGAAAATTATCCGCCAGCAATTTCAAAGTCAGCCCGATATTTTCAACTCGCTGGGCTTCATCAATTATGACTAATTTTTTGTTGCCCAAAAAAGACTTCAGCTCGGTTGAAGTTTTATTGGTAAGCGCGTCCCTAACGTCCGGCTCGTCACAATTCAAATACAAAGAATTCTCGGTGTATTTTTTTTGGATTTCTTTTGCCAAGGTGGTTTTCCCCACTTGCCGGGCGCCATAAATAATGGATATTTTACCTTTAAAAAGGTCTTTTTCTATTTTGGTTTGGATTATTCTTTTAACTGACATATCATTAATTTAAGTGAATTAACTAACCTAAATATATATCATTTTGATTAATTTGTCAATATTACTCCTCTGCCGCATCCATAGGCTCAGACATTATATATCTCTTGACAAATTTTTTTAACCTGATATATTGATAATAAGCCTCGGCGAAGGCCTGTCCGTATGGCAGAGATTGGTCCCGATTTATCGGGAATAGCCGAGATACTCTAACTCTAACCCCGCAAGGGGTTTTTGTTTTGATCAATTTTAATCAAATAACCGGTTCTCCCCGGCCGATTTTTCTTTGCAATACTATTTCTAAATATTTCATTCTTCGCTCATGGCGGGATTTATGCCATTTCAAACGGCCGGTGCCAGCCAATAATTCTACGCCGACAAGCGCATCGCGCAATAATTGCTGGTCCTTCCCTCTCTTTGAACTTGTAAAAAATCCTTACAAGTTGCCGCTTCATCCAATTCACCTTTTGAATAGATATTTTTGAGATGCTGTGTAATATTTTGCGGTGTCGTGTCAAAAAGCTCCGCCAAGCGCTTTTGCGGAAGCCAAATATTTTCCTCGGCGTAGAGGACTTCAATATTAACCGACCCGTCAGGCGCCTGATAAAAAGCGATTTGATTGTCTAATCTTTTATTTTTTTTCATTTGTAATTTTTTGGCTTGTTTTATTTTTTTCTTTTTATTCTTCTTAGCCATTTTTTTAGCTTAACAGCCATTTCCAGGCTGGAACAATTTTTATGGTTTTCGCCTTGATTTTTATTTCTTCCTCCCGGCTTTCGGCAATGACCAGGCCGGTTTTCAATTTAAACATTTCCATGGCCTCCAGCAGGCCGGCGATTTCTCTCTCGGCCGTTGCCGGATTGGATAAATCCAGCGCCGCCTGAATCGCCTCGGTTATTTTAAGGCCTTGTCTTACGAGAAAATCGCATTCTTTTTTGCCTTTATAGTAAAAAATTTCTCGGCCGCGCCTTTTAAGCTCCAGAAAAACTAAATTTTCCAGATTTCTTCCCCGATTCTCGGAAAATTTAAAAGCGACTGCGTTGGCCAGGCCGCTATCTATCGCGTAGACTTTACGGTCGTTAATAATCTGCTTTTTAATGGAATAATCAAATTTATAAAGAGAAAAAAATAAATACGCTTCCTCAAAAAAATCAACGTAATTTTTTACCGAGGTGACGCTTTTCGCTCCAACCATCTTACGGACATTATTAAAGCTCATGGGCGATGAAATGTTGGACAGAAGATATAAAGCGATTTCGCGAAAAATTTTTGTCTCCCGTATTCTAAATCTGACGATTAGATCCTTTATTAAAATATCCTGGTATAATTGCTTTAGCTCCTTGGCGCTGCCGCCGACAACTATCTCGGGGAAACCGCCATATTCAAGATATTGGTTGAAATTTTTCGCCAAGACGCTCCTCTCTCTGGTGTCATAAAAATCTTTGAATTGAAAGCGGTGATAACTTAAAAACTCTCCGAAGCTGAAAGGAAACAACTCCATTTTAAGATGGCGGCCGGAAAGAGCCGTCGCCAGCTCCGAGCTTAATAATTTGGCGTTGGAACCGGTTATGAAAATTTTTTTGCCGTCCTCAAAAAGCCGGCGGGCGAATTTTTCCCAGCCGAATATGTTCTGGATTTCGTCAAACAAAAAAATTTTTTGTTCGCCGTAAAGCTCCAAAAATAGTTCGTACATTGCGTTAAGATCTTTAAAATTAAAATCCAGCAATCTTTCGTCTTCAAAATTCAAATAATAATAGCCGGAAAAATCGCCCGCGATCTGTTTTAAGAGTGTTGATTTTCCGCTGCGCCTAATGCCGGATATAACGCTTATTTTTTTAGTCTTGATAAACTCCGCGTCAATCCGGCGCGGAATTATTTCAGCCGGTTGATCAAAGCTTTTTCTTTGCTCCAAAATTACCGATTTTATTATATTTTTGTCCATTTTAAATGTATATTATTAATAATTTTTATACATTATCAATGTATATTATTTAACACAGCTTGTCAAGCCTTTTATCTGTTTTAGCCTGTAATTATCAACTTTACTAATGTTGATATTATTAAATTATCAACCTTTCTGGTGCCGCGCTTGACGAAATCTCCGCTCTGGCAGTAGGGGCATTGCAGGGATAAGACTGACGTCCCCATGCCGATTTTGTCTTGGCCTTTGGCCTCGTCCCCTGGTCCCTTTTGGGACTTGCCGCAATCAGCCGCAACTTCGACGGCGGGACGCTCAATTTTTTTCTTCTTATCCGCCATATTTTAGTTTAATAATTTTCTTCTTGCGCTGTTTAGCAAAAAATTTTTACCGGTTACTATTTTCTTTCCGGTTTTTTCTTCTAGGGCGACTCTAGCATCTTTAGCGATTTTACCTCCCCTTTTCGCCGGAATTTTATTTTCTTCCAAGCCTCTCGTTTCCATGGTTTCGGCTATCTGGCGGGTGGAAAATTCGGCTAAAGCGGTAAAAATGAGCTCGGCTTCGCTCATATGGTCGCGCAAATTTTCCGTTTTTAAATTTTTCAAACTTTTATGTTCTTTAACCGTTAAATCGGTCCATTCTTGATGAATGATATTGGTAAGCATGGCGTATTCGTCCCGCTCTTTAACCTCGTTATTTTTCCAATAATCGGTAAGTTTATTTCTAGTTTCCTGCCCCATCATTCTTTGCTGGATCCATTTTTGGCTCCGCCCCATTCTTTGCCAATTCATTCTGCCCCGATTAATTGATTTTTCCGGATCAACGGTTTCTTGGATCCTTTCATAACCGACCTTAGCCAGCCATAATTTTATCGGCTCGGCCTTCGGGCTGGGAACCGATTGGACCAAACGCAAAATCGTTTCTACATCTGCCGCGTCGGTTTCATAAAATTTACCGTCCGCTGACTGCATTTTCAGTTGGTCACATTTTGTGACCAACTCACTTCCTTCATTCTTCAAGCGATTTTTAAGGGTTGACCAATAACTTTTGGCTTTTTTAAAATTTGCCTGATTTATCAAAGCGGCAATAATATCAATTACCGAAAAATACCAAGTCTCGGTTTTCTCGTCGTAATACCGGCGAATTTTAAAATTTTCAAAAATTGCCAGAGATTTATTATTTTTTGACATAAACTTTTATTTTATAAATTTTTTATTTGTCATTGCGAGGAGCCCGTTCCGCCATCCGCCATCCGCCATCCGCCAACTGGCGGAGGCGGAGGCGGAGGCGGACGTGGCGACGCGGCAATCTTTATTACTTCGCGCACCTGAACCCGATACTGGCGCTCTGCTCGCTCGGAGTATGCGATAAATCCAACCCATAAATTCCGCCCGAACCTCTGACAAAACCTTTTAATCCC
>Ga0265296_1002247_pt1 | contig 19898 bp, 16 predicted proteins | sample MunlanPumphouse1_FD_189073 | JGI IMG/M metagenome (GOLD analysis project Ga0265296, IMG submission 189073) | Groundwater microbial communities from a municipal landfill in Southern Ontario, Canada - Pumphouse #1 | ecosystem: Environmental > Aquatic > Deep subsurface > Groundwater | place...
AGTCGGTTCAAAGGACTCCTGAGAAGCCACCGAGGCATGAACAGACTGCATCGACAACGAGCCTTCGAATGGTTCTGCGTGAAGTGCCGCTAGCACCACAAAAAGTACATTAAGCCCATCCTGAGCGGAGCAGCAGCGCAGTCGAAGGACCTTTATCAGCTATCGGTTCATACGAAACTTAAAAAGGTCCTTCGACAAGCTCAGGATGACAGTAATTTTGATTCGTTATCTGATCACGTATCATCAAAAAAAGCCCCGGACAGCTCCGGGGCTTTTGAAGCTTGGAATTATCTGATGACTTTGAGCTTCAACGCGGTGAACGATGCGACTGTGCGCAGATCTTTGTCGCTTTCGATGCTGACGTAATCTCCCAGTTTGATTTCGGATAGACCGATTTCCTTCACGCTGAACGCGCTCGGCGGATTGCCCGAGCCTGGTTTGAAAGTAGCTGTCTCCTTGTTCAGTTGGTCGATCGGTTTGGCGGTATTCAAAGTCAAGTCGGTATTTTTAGTTATCTCGACGGTGCGCATGTTGCTGACATTGTCGATTTGCGCATCCGTGTCGAAATAATCTTGCGTGATGACGATTGAATTTTTTCCGACCTCTTCAACGCGTCCTGTGATGGTGCTGCCTTGTCGGTTGACCAGGGGACACATCTTTTGATACGTGGCGCGCGCATTCAAATAACCTTCTTTATATTTATCCGCCAAAGCTTGGTTGCCGGAATTGATGCGCCACATGTTCCAGCCTAAACGATTCTCCAAATCGAAGGCGTTCAGGGCGATGAGCGCCAGCGCGGTGACGACTACGATGATCGAAAGCGCGGTCAAGATATACCGACTGGTGGATTTTTGTTCCATAAAAAATAAGGTTCGCCGATATTATAGCACAAGACTCAAATAATGGTTGGTTGAGACGGATTCATGTTCAGAACCAGAAAATAGATTTGTACCTTCGTTTTTCGTCGTAGGCAATGCTTTTTTTAGCTAATTTTACATCATTACACTTGACAAAAAGGTGATTTTGTGCTTTACTATTTATTGTCAGTCATTCTATATCGGGATGACGGCTGGCTCATGGTGAGTCAGGCTCTTTAAAAAGGAGATGGAAAATGTTGAAGCAGACCCGGCGGATGGGAAGCTGGGCCGTCGGTGCCCTGCTTTTCGCAGTAGTGTCTACGTTTGGGTTCACCGGCTGCACAAGCGATGACGGACCTAACCAGGTCAACGTCGCGGGCAGCGCAGGCCAGTCCGGTTCATCCGGAACTGGCGGTTCCGCAGGCGCGGGTGGTACCTCGGGTACATCCGGCAGCAGCGGAACCGGCGGGACTTCGGGCCTTGGCGGAAGCTCGGGCAGCGGAGGAGCGTCCGGGAACGGCGGTTCGACGCCTGATGCCGGCGGTTCGGCTGGCGACAGCGGCAACGATGCTGGTGGCGCTGGCGGGAATGACGCAGGCGGAAGTTCCGGCGATGCCGGGACGGATGCCGGCGGCAGCGCTGGCGACGACGGCGGAGCCGGGACTTCCGGCACCGCGGGAACTGCAGGCAGCTCTGGCACGGGGGGAACCTCGGGCGCGGGCGGCTCGGCAGGAACCGGCGGGACCAACACTGGTGGAACCGGTGGCGACGACGCTGGAGTCGGCGGCATGGGTTCCGGATCTTCCGCGGGCAGCGGCGGCAGCGATGCTTGCGTTCCGCAAGCACTGACTTGCCCCGTGAACTCCTGCGGGACGATCACGGGCAACGACGGCTGCGGTACTCCGCTGTCCAAGGATTGCGGAGGTTGCGTCGGCAGCTACGAGTGCAAGTCGAACGTGTGCGCGGACATCAACGAATGCGCCGTGCAAAACGGCGGATGCTCGCAATACGCCAACTGCCTCAACACGCCCGGATCGTTCTCGTGCGCCTGCAAGCCGGATTACACCGGCGACGGCTACACGTGCTTGTACAACAAGGCGTGGGGCTGCACAGGTTGGGCACGTGACGCGTCCTTCGACGCGCTCAAGATCAACGGCACCGACGTCAAGCTCGTGGGTGGCATGTGGGGTTCGTCCTCGACGGACTACTACGTGACCATCGCGACCTACACCGAAGGCGCCGTCGCTCACAACCAGAGCGGCGTGTGGACGATCGAAAACCTGAACCCGGTACCGACTTCGGTCGGCAGCGTCTGGGGATCGGGTCTCAACGACGTCTGGATCGCTGCACGAAACTACTCCGGCTACTTGTTCCACTGGAACGGGAGTGCGTGGATCGACGATCCGAACAAGCCGACGGGCACCAAGCAGTTTACGGATGTATGGGGCGCAGATGCCTCGAACGTATATCTGCTCGGAGCAAACGCCAGCTGGGTTCCAAAGATCTGGAAGAAGTCAGGGAACTCGTGGACACCGATGACGCTTCCTGCATTCCCGTCAGTTCCCGTCGGAATCAGCAGGATCTGGGGTCTGGACGAGAACCACGTTTTTGCGCCTGGGTACTACGACCAGGACAACGACGGAAATCCGGATCACGGCATCCTCCTGTACTTCGACGGTAACGTCTGGACTCAAGTCCAAGTGCCGGCAGATGTCGTCAGTCTGGGAGAAGTCCACGGGACCTCGCTCTCCGACCTGTACGTAACTGGTCAGTTGAGTGGCGGTAACGGGGTCATCTACCACGTCACTCAAGGTCTCACGACCTGGACGGCACGAACGAATGGAACTGTCGTTCAGGGGCCAGCCATGTCGCTCCAGCCCGGTACAGTAATCAGTGCCGGAACACTGCCGCCTGCCGGAGCTGGTCAACTGCGGTTGACCACGCTTAACCAGTCTTCTCCGATCAACACGTACGCCGTGGACAACCTGGCGTATGGTCCGATGAAGTTCTGGGCCGAGCCGGGTACGGACAAGGTACACTTCATCCACATCTCATATCCAGGAGTGGTATCCGGTCACTACACCGGAAACTGCAACTGAAACACCGCCGCGGGTCGAGCGTTCTGCTCCCCGCGGTTTTCTTTTACTTGCCGAAGTTTTCAAGGTCTGGATTCCTGCTTTCGCAGGAATGACAACTAATGTGATATAATCTTTACAAATTATGAAACGCGTTCAATTTTGGATAGTTTCCGCGATCGCGATCGGCGGAATTCCTTTCGTTGTCCATGCAGGAAATTTTACAGGGCCTCCAACCTGTACTAATAACGAACCGTGTAACAACGTGCCAGGCGTCATCTGGAATGTAAATGGAACCGCAGCTACTCAACCGACAGCTCAAATCGACATCGGTGAGATAGGAAGAATTCAAAAAGTAAGAGGCGATATCGGACTTTCTGACACTGCGGCTTTCCGTGTTGATAAAGCTGGAGCTGCAATTTTTAACATGGGTAACTGGTTCGGAGGTCCTGCGCAACCCTTGACCTTCAGCATTAACGGCGATTTGCATGTAAATGACTTTGCACCAGGCGGTAATGGCGCGAAAGGTCGTGTTCAAGCAACTCAATTCTGCTTCAATCCTGGGAATCCCGCTGACTGTCTTTCTGCTTGGCCGGCTGTCGGAGGCGGCGGGACTATCTCGACCATCACCAATGGCGGGGGATTGAACATCGTTAATCCGAACGGCCCGAACACGACGCTTTCCGTGACGGATAATTATGTGAATACGACGGGTGATACCATGACAGGAACTTTGAACATCAATACTCCGGTAACTGCCATCATGATAAATGGTGGATCGAACGCGTTGACCGTGAACGGCGGCACCGCGGGTAACTCCGCTGTAGTTGGAACTAACACGTTGGGAGGTTTTGGGGTCAGAGGAAATGGTTCTGGGGGCGTTGGAGGCTATGGCGGATTTTTCACGGACAACATGGCTTATTCCTATGTCGGCGGACAAAGTTACGGTTTGTACACGAACGGCACCATCTACACCAGCGGTAACGTTATAACGTTAGGCGGGCTATGTCTTAGCGGAGTGTGCAAAAATGTTTGGCCAACGGCATCTGCCAGCGGCGCCAACGGACAACTTCAATTCAACAATGCAGGTGCGCTTGGAGCTGATGCGCAACTTTATTGGGACAACGCGGCTAAGACCTTCGGCGTTAACGCGGCACCGAGTTACGCCAAGATGCAAGTCTCGACCAGCGCGGATAACCAAGTCGCCGGAAAATTCGTAGCCACCGGAAACCTGACTGACGTCAACATGAAACCTTTTGGCGTGGCCGGAGTCTATGCCGAAGGCAACTACGGAGTTTATGCGAGCTCTAGTTACGATGCCGGCAGATTCGTCAACGGAACAACCGGACCGGTTTCGACGGATCTTGCGACGCCAGGCGGCTATGGTATCGACACCGTGACCAAGAGTCCGGTGGTTTACGCAGGATATTTCAGGAATATCGACGCAGCAGGAACGACATACGGTTCGGTGCTCTTGGGCGGACGCAACTACAGTTTGTATTCAAATAGCAGCCAACCTTCGACTCTCATGGGTAACCTGTCGCTCGCCCCGTCAAGCAACCCGACCGTCAACGGAAACTTTTTCCTCCCCACCACCGGCGCCATCGGTTTTGACGGCAATCGCGACAACACCGCGACAATGCAACTCTGGTCTGACAACAACTTTTATTGGGACATGGGAACGGCAGGTCACTTGTACCTCCGCGCTTCAGGCGGCGTCACCAAGTTCGACTTGGATGCCTCGACGGGCAACGCCTCGAAATCATCCGGCGGCGGCAGCTGGCTGGCTTATTCCGACAAGCGTCTGAAGAGCTCGATAACTGATTACGGATATGGCCTGGATGAAATCGGACGCATCCAACCGGTCAACTTCCAATACACAAAGAACAATCCGTTAGGACTGACCAGCGGCAAACAATACGTGGGCGTAGTCGCGCAAGACTTGCAAAAGATAATGCCCGAGGCGGTGACAAAAAACGCCAACGGATATCTTAACGTGGACAACGATTACGTCATCTGGGCCTCGGTCAATGCGATAAAAGATTTGAAAGCGGAGAACGAAGCGCTGAAAGCGCGGCTGGAGACGCTTGAAGCTAAAATAAAGTAAAATCAAAAGATCCAGAGATTGCCACGCGCCTTAAGTATATGCGCTCGCAATGACATGTCAGGACCCCCGCTTCGGCGGGGGTTTTGGATATCGAGACGTTTTTTTTGCAAGACGGTTTACTTTCCAGGAAACACTTTTACCGCTTTAACTTTTTGCGCCCCGTGTTTGCCGATGGCCCTTTCATCAACGGCGACTTCGAGGAACACGTTCAACTTTTGATCTTCCCTGCGCATCATCGAGACGGTATAACCGTAATAATCAGCTAATTTTTCATCCAGATAGGACTTTGTGACCATGGTCGACTTGATACCAGTTATCTCTCCCTTGGTTCCGGCTATTTCTCCTTTCATTTCTTTTATTTCGCCCCTAATCTGTCCAAATCCCTCATCGACGTGACAAGCAAACTCATTCATCGCTTCGTGCATATCTTGCATGTCGCCCTTAAGTTCCCGCGTGTCGTTTTTCAAGCCATGTACTGAAACCTTGAGTTCCTGCGTGTCGTTTTTCAAGTCATTTACCGTCACTTTAAGTTCCTGCATGTCGCCTTGAAGACTCTTCACGTTGCCTTGAAGACCCTGGAGTCCTTGCACCGTGCCTTGCAAACCTTGGACGGCAATAAAGACATCTTTGATTGTTGGCTCTTGGCTCATGTTCTAATGCTAACACTGACTTTTGTTTCAAGCAAAAAAATCTAAGTTGACATGAGAATTTGGATTATCCACACGCCGTAGAGGCTGTTTGATTGTTGCTGTCTTTTCGGATAATCTAGCCGCATGTTCAAACTCCATAATACTCTCACGCGGCAGATCGAGGAATTCAAGCCGCTCAAGGCCGGCGAGGTCGGCATGTATACTTGCGGCCCCACGGTCTATTGGGATGCGCATATCGGCAATTTCCGCACCTATGTCTTCGAGGATGTGCTGCAGCGCGTGCTGGAACTTGAGGGGTATGCGGTCAAGCGCGTGCAAAACATCACTGACGTCGGCCATCTGACTAGCGACGAAGATGAAGGTGAAGACAAGATGGAAAAAGGCGCGGCGCGCGAAGGTTTGAGCGTGTGGGATATCGCGGAAAAATATACGCAGCGATTTTTGGATGATGCGGCCGCACTCAACATCAAAATTCCGCCGAAACCGTTTTTGTGCCGCGCGACGGATCACATCCAGGAACAAATCGACTTGATTAAAACGCTTGAAGAAAAAGGTTTCACCTACAAAACCTCCGACGGCATTTATTTCGACACTTCCAAATATCCGGATTACGGAAAACTTAGCGGGCAAAAGAGCGCGGAAAAATCCGAAGGCGCGCGCGTAGCAGCTAATCCAGAGAAGCGCAACAAGACTGATTTTGCTTTGTGGAAATTATCAACCCAGAATAAAAAACGTTTGATGGAATGGGACAGTCCGTGGGGCGTCGGCTTTCCGGGCTGGCACGTCGAGTGTTCGGCTATGGCGCGTAAATATCTCGGCCAACCGTTCGATATCCATTGCGGCGGCGTGGACCATATTCCCGTGCACCACGAAAACGAAATCGCGCAAAGCGAAGCGGCGTATGGCGTCAAGCTGGCGAATTATTGGTTGCACGGCGAATTCCTTTTGATGGACAACCAGAAAATGTCCAAGTCGCTCGAGAACATCAGCACGCTGCAAGATCTCGTGGCCAAAGGCTTCGAGCCTCTTGACTTGCGTTACTTTTATCTTGGCGCGCATTATCGGCAAAAACAGAATTTTACTTTGGAGGCGTTGGCTGCCGCGCAAAGCGCTTTGCGCAAGCTGCGGAATTTTGCACGCGGGTTGGAGAAACCCCGTTCGGTGTTGGTTGATGTCGAAGCAGAATTCTTGTCTGCGCTGCATGAAGATTTGAACATACCTAAAGCGCTCGCCGTGGTGTGGAAGCTGGTGGACGGCGATTATCCGTCTGCCGACAAAGCCGCGACGCTGCTCTGGATGGATAAGACGCTCGGACTTTCGCTGGATAAATATGTCGCGCAACCGATCGAGGTTCCGGACGGAATCAAAGCTCTGCTCGAAGAGCGTCGTGCGGCGCGCGAGGGAAAAGATTGGAAAACCGCGGACGAAGTACGCCAAAAAATCGAAGACAGGGGATGGACGGTAGAAGATGACAAAGACGGACAGAGAGCGATGCCGAATGACTAATTTCTAATGCCCAGTCCGGAGATTGCCACGCGCATTCAGAATATGCGCTCGCAATGACAATCTTTCATGCTAATTAGTCATTAGAAATTAGACATTAGCTTTTTTGGCTACTCTCTACTCTCTCTTTTTTATATCCAATTTTTCTTCCTGAAGATCGCCAGCATGACCGAACCTAAGATGGCGATGGTGGCGAGGATTTTCAAGAAACCGTATGCGTCGCCGCGCCAGGGGACGCCGCCGACATCCATGGCGAAGAGCGCCGCCACCAGCGTCAAAAAATAAACCGTGACGGAAATCGCCGTCAGGCGTTTGATCGTGTCGGACGTGCGATTGGAGAGCAAAGATGAGTGCGCTTCGTGCAATGCGTCTATCGTCTCGCGCTGCAGCTCCAACGTGTCCCAAATCTCCTTGGTGTAATCCACGAGTTGATTGTAATAATCCTCCATGCGCGTGAGCGGGATGATGCCGGACGCGTCGCTCATGAGTTTGCGGATGACTTTTTTGTGCCCCTGCATGGCTTTGCGCACGTTGACGATGTTGGTCTTGACGCGCAACAATTCCAAAATCAAACCGCGCTGGTTGGAATCGAAGAGCCCGCGCTCGAGTTGATCGATGTCCTGCGACAAGTGGAGCGACATGGGGAAAATGGAACTCAAAAGCGTCGACAAAATCTCGTGCAAGACGTGTGCCGTATCCAACTCGCGCTTTTTCTGGCTTGAATATTCTTCATGCAACGCCGTGAGCGCGCCTAAACTGCCGTCGTTGACCGTCACTATGCGCTCGCGTGAGATGAAAAAATCGACTTCGGAAGTCGCGATGGTCTTGGTTCTGTAATCGTAGACCGGGAAAAGCAAAATCATGAAGACGTAATTTCCCCGCGATACGACCTTGGGACGCTGGATAGGCGGCAGCACTTCGGCTAAATCGACCGAATTATAATGAAAAGTCTTGGCCAAATAAGCCGTCTCGTTGCGCGAGTTCCTATCCAAATGCACCCACTCCAAACCCGCAGCTGCGATTTTTTTGACGTGCGTCTTCGGTCTGACAGACATGAAAGCATTTTAGCATAAACACGAGGCTGTAGGCAGTAGCGCTCTCGTAGGGGCGACCCGTTGGGTCGCCCCTACTTAATCAGCCATCGAAAGCTAAAAAAGGTCCTTCGACTGCGCTCGGCTCATCGGATGACAATATTTTTATTCGAGCTGGCTACCGCCTACTGTCTACAGCCTACTGCCTATCCTTGTGATACACTATCAGGACTTATGGCCGATCAGTTGGTGGAGAAAAAAGACCTGCTCCGGCCGGAGGCGGTTTTGGCGCCCGAAAAAAGCGAGGAGACAGTGGTGGAAACACGACCGGAAACCCCGACGGGAACCGCGGAAAAGGTCCCTGAAGCTGCCCCTGTCAGCAAAATCAGCCCGGCGCCAGCAGCGAGCGCAACTAAGCCCGCGGCGGCGCCCAAAAGCGAAGTGATGATTGAGGTGGAAAAAATCCTGGAAGAGGGCTTGGGTGATTTGTATCAAGGCATGCCGCTGGATGCGCAAAAAAAATTCCGCGAAAAAGGCGAGGAGGTCTCGTTGCAGATTTCCATCATGGTGCAAGAGTTCAAGATCCAGTTCAAGCGCGCGCTGCAATTGATTCGCGATTGGCTCTTATGCATCCCGAGCGTCAACAAATTTTTCCTGGAACAGGAAGCTAAGATAAAAGTCGACATGCTGATCGAACTCGCCGAGGTGCGCAAAACCGAAAAACAAAATCGTCCATGATGCCTTTATTCGCACTGCAAGTCGAGATGATCGGCGGAAACCCACTTGAGGCAGTGGCGTCGGATTTATCGGTCAACTCTTTCTTGAACGATCCCTTAGTGCTCATCATCGGCACGCTGCTTGGAGTCTTCGCACTCGCGGGGCTGATCCTGTACGCCATTCATTACATCTACGCCAAGCGCGGACGCGCCAAAGTCGCTTTTGACCTCAAGGTGATGCTGGTCAAAGTGCCGAAAGAGACCAAAAAGGAGGACATGGAACAGACCAAGTCCACGCAGCAGATCCAAGAGACGATTTCGGTCATGGAGACCGTGTTCGCGACCGTGGGTTCGCTCAAATCGGAACGTGGCATCATCCCCTGGCTCTTCGGGCGCAACAGCGTCTTCTCGTTTGAGATCGTGATGCACCGCGACAAAATTTCATTCTACATCGCCGTGCCGTCCAAATACCGCCAGTTCACGGAGCAACAGATCCACGCGCAATTCCCCAACGCCGAAGTCACGGATGAGCCCGACTACAACATCTTCACGCCCAACGGCTTGGTCATGGGTTGTTATCTCAAGCAACGGCGCTCCTCGGCTTTTCCGGTCAAGACTTACCGCAAACTCGAGTCCGACCCGTTGAATTCGCTGACCAACGCTTTATCCAAAGTCGAGGAAGGCGATGGCGTGGCGGTGCAATTCGTGGTCTCAAGCGCTCCGCCTAAATGGCGCCGCGAGGGCCTGCATATCGCACGCGCCATGCAGCAAGGCAAAAAACTTTCCGAAGTGCACAGCGGCGGCAAGATTTTGAGCGCGGTCGGCAGCGAGTTGGGACGCTTTGCGCAAGCCAGCCAATCAGCCCCAAGCAAGCCGGCGGAAGCGTACCGGCTTTCACCGTTGGAAGAAGAGATGGTCAAGGGGTTGGAAGAAAAAGCCTCGAAGGCCGGGTTGGACGTCAACATCCGCGTCGTCGTGTCGTCGGCCAACCGCGAAAAGGCCAAACGTTACCTGACCGACATCCTGGGCTCGTTCGGCCAATACAACGTCTACGAATACGGCAACTCCTTCGTCAAAGCCACGCCGCGCTTCCAGAGCGGACTCATCCGCCATTTCATCTACCGCCATTACGATCCGCGCTTCCGCGTGACTTTGAACGCCGAAGAGATGGCATCGCTGTATCATTTTCCGCTCGCCACCACGGAGACACCGAAGATCAACTGGCTTTTGGTGCGCCGCGCTTTGCCGCCGCCCAACTTGCCGTCTGAAGGCATCTCGCTCGGCGTTTCCGATTATCGCGGACATGAGTATAAGATCCGCATGAAGCCCGAGGATCGGCGGCGCCACATGTACATCATCGGCGGATCAGGCACCGGTAAATCGCAGCTCCAAGCTTCGCTGATACGCCAAGACATCCTGGCTGGCCGCGGCGTGTGCGTCATCGATCCGCATGGCGAACTGGCGGAACAATGCTTGGGTTATGTGCCCAAGGAGCGCGCCGACGACGTCATCTATTTCAATCCCGCCGATGTCGCGCGGCCGATGGGTTTGAACATGCTCGAATATGATCCGAAGTATCCGGAGCAAAAGACTTTCGTGATCAACGAGATGCTCAAAATCTTCGACAAGCTCTACGATCTCAAATCAACGGGCGGTCCGATGTTCGAGCAATACATGCGCAACGCCATGATCCTCATCATGGACGATCCGGCATCAGGTTCGACGCTCATGGAGATCCCCAAAGTCCTGTCCGACGAGGAATTCCGCGCTTTTAAACTCACCAAGTGCACGACCCAAGTAGTCAAGGATTTCTGGACAAAGGAAGCGCAAAAAGCCGGCGGCGAAGCCTCGCTCGCCAACATGGTGCCTTACATCACATCCAAACTCACGCCGTTCATCGCCAACGACATCATGCGGCCGATTATCGGCCAGCAAAACAGCGCCTTCAACGTGCGCCAAGCCATGGACGAGGGCAAGATCCTGCTCTTGAACCTGTCCAAAGGCAAACTCGGTGATTTGAATGCGTATCTCATCGGCATGGTCTTGGTGGGCAAGATCCTCATGGCCGCTTTATCGCGCACCGACATGGATCCGCAAAGCCGCAAGGATTTCTACCTGTACATCGACGAGTTCCAGAACTTCTTGACCGATTCCATCTCGGCCATCTTGTCCGAAGCGCGCAAGTACGGACTTGATTTGATCGTCGCGCACCAATACATCGGACAGCTTGTGGTCAACAACGACACGCGCATCCGCGACGCCATCTTCGGCAACGTCGGCACCAAATGCGTCTTCAGGGTGGGCGTCGACGACGCTGAATTCCTGTCTAAGGAGTATGCACCGGTATTCGGCCAGTTCGACATGGTTAATGTCCCCGGCATGCACTGCTTGATGCGTCTTTTGATCGACAACACCGCCTCGCGCCCGTTCATGAACAAAGTCATCCCAGCACCGTGGCCTGACGCCAAGAGCAAAGAGCTGGCCGCCATGATCACGGAACTCTCGCGCTACAAGTACGGACGCAAGCGCGAGTTGGTGGAAGCCGAGATTTTGGAACGCCAACGCGAGCAAGAGGCTAAAGCAGGCGAGACGACGAGCGGAGACGACGACTTTTTCAAGCTCTGACCGCGTGATAGACTGTTAGGTGGATGCAAGAATGACTAATGACTATATCCTGACCGTGTTTAGACATTAGAAATTAGACATTAGAAATTTACACTTACCATGTCCCAAGATATAGACAACAACCAAGATACGGAAGAGGCGCCGGAAGAAAAAACGCGGGTCAACGCGTTGGATACCAAACTCGGACTCGCGCGCAAGCTGATCGCCGGGATGCGCGAGGAGCTTTCCAATCTGGAAAGGCTTTTGTCGGCTTCGGACGAGGCCGGCATGGATGATATCGAGGCTTTGGTACGCCGCCAAGAGTCAGCGGAGCGCGGCGAATTCATGGGACCAGCGAGCGAGGGCAAGATAGTCGAAGGCGTCTTCGACGGGCAAGGCATGGTCGGATCGGACGGCAAGCAATATCAAGTGCCGCCCAACTACGCCTCAAAATCAAAACTGGTCGAAGGCGATATCCTCAAACTCACCATCCAACCCAACGGCACGTTCCAATACAAACAAATCGGACCGATCGAGAGGCAGCGCATCGTGGGCATGCTGCACCGCGACGAAATCACGAACGATTGGAAAGTCGCGGCCGGCGGAAAAAAATATGCCGTACTCACCGCCGCCGTGTCATACAACAAAGGCGATGCCGGGGACGAAGCGGTCATCCTGGTACCCAAAGCCGCCCCCTCGCGCTGGGCCGCGCTGGAGAATGTGATCAAGAAACAGGAGTAGGGGCGAATAATCATTCGCCTTTCTGGACGAACGACCGTAGGGGCGCATGGTCATGCGCTCTTTTGAAATTAGTCAGCCTTAGCCTCGCATTGTGTCACGTTCTATGTGATCGAGCGCGGGGTAAACACCGCGCCAGCGCATTCGTAGGGGCGACCCGCTGGGTCGCCCCTACTAAAGCAATCAATTCAGCGGCCGCTGATAAAATTCCTTCGACAAGCTCAAGACGACAAAAATCTTTCCCTTTCTGACCAAGGGCGCATGACCATGCGCCCCTACTTGCCTACCAAGCCACAAGCCTACTATCATCCACTCGCTATGGCATCCATCAGCCGAACCTACCGACCCCAAAACTTCAGCGAATTCAACGGGCAGGAGTCAATCAAAGAGACTCTGCGGCTTGAGGTTGAGACGGGCAAGATCGGCAACGCCTACATCTTCGGCGGACCGCGCGGCGTGGGCAAGACGACCATGGCGCGCGTCTTCGGCAAAGCGCTGAATTGCCTCAACCCGTCCAAAGGCGAACCGTGCAACGAGTGCGCGGCCTGTGCCGAATTCACCACCGGCCGTTCGCTCGACTTCATCGAGATGGACGCCGCCTCCAACACCGGCGTGGACAACGTGCGCGAGGCCATCATCGAACACGTGCGCTTTGCGCCGCACGCCCGCAAATATAAGATTTATGTGCTGGACGAAGCCCACATGCTCTCGACCAGCGCTTGGAACGCCTTGCTCAAGACCATCGAAGAACCGCCGCCTTACGCCAAATTCATCTTCGTGACCACCGAGCTGCATAAGGTCCCGGCCACCATCTTGAGCCGCTGCCAGCGTTTTGATTTCAAACGCGTCTCGGACGAAGCGCTCACCGAGCGGTTGATCAAGATCTCCGGGCGCGAGGGTTTGAGCTTGGACCCCTCCGTCATCGCCAGCATCGTCTCGCGCTCCGACGGTTGCGTGCGCGACGCGGAAAGCTTGTTGGGTCAGCTTTTGGTCCTGGGCGAAAAAAACATCACCAGCGAAATCGCCGGACTGGTCTTACCCGTGACCCAACTGCCCATCGCCGCGCGCATCTTGACCGTCTGGTCACAACGCCATCTCGAACCGGCTTTGAAGATCGTGGAAGACACGGAGGAACAAGGCATCCAACTCACCAACCTGTTCGACGACATGATCCGTGCCGTGCGCCTGCTTTTGCTCGCCGCTGATTCGCAAAGTTGGCGCGCCAAGATGGAAAAAGGGGATGAAGGCGAAAAGATCCTCGCCGCTTTGCGCGTCTTCGGCGCTGAAGAGCTTTCGGACATGGCGCTCATGCTCATGGAACGCCGCCGCGACGCCAAACAAGGCGCCGACCCGCGCTTCTGCATGGAGTTGGCCGCCGCCGCCGTTTCGCTCGGTCTTTTGCCGCACGCGCCTAAAGTCGAGACGAAAAATGATAAGCCACCCGAAGCTAATAAAGATCCTTCGACAGGCTCAGGACGACAAAATAATTGTCATCCTGAGCCCCGCATCGAGTGCGGGGTAAACTCCGCGAAAGCGCAGTCGAAGGACCTTTATAAGGGTGAAACCTCTAGCGGCTCGAATGTCAACCTCTCTCTCGGCTCAATCCTGCAAAAATGGCCGGCGCTCATTCGTCTCATCGATCAAAAAAGCCCGTCCCTGACTTTCATCTTGAAGATCAGCCAACCGATTGCGATTGAGGGTGAAGTCGTGACCGTCAGATTCCAATACTCCTTCCATCGCGAAAAAATCATCGAAGACATCAAAATCAAGCGCTTGGTCGAGGAATGCCTGCGCGAAGCCGTCGGCGACAGTCGTTTGCGCCTCGAAGGTATCATCGGCAAAGCCGACGAACCGCTGGAAAGCAGCGGCAAAGACGCCGTCAGCACGATTCTAAACGCCTTCGGCGGCCAAGTCGTCGAAGAAGGCCAAGTGCCATAAACCAATTGCCCAACTGAACCATAAAATTGATTGTCATCCTGAGCCTGCCGAAGGACCTTTATAAGCCTTTAGCGCCCTTTCTGTCATCCTCCGTCCCCGCTTTCGCGAGCATAAACTCCAGCAGGGGATCCAGAGAGAAAAACCTTGACTCCATTCACGAAAACATCTATTATCCACGCGCATTCCGGGGTCGTCTAATGGTAGGACAGCTGACTCTGAATCAGCTAATCGGGGTTCGAGCCCCTGCCCCGGAGCCAAAGAAAATTCCGCATAAACAGCGGAATTTTTGTTTAGGATGAAGAACGAAAATCGGATGTATCCACCAAGGAACCAACCGATTGACAATCAACGCGCTTCAGTGTAATTTCAGCTTGACAATAGTGCATCAGGATTGCGTCACGGGTATTTATATCAGTTTTATATGAAAGTCGGGATATTAACGAGCACGCAAGGCAAAGAAGCAATCCTTTCTAAACGAACGGCGGAATTCATTCTATCCGAATGCAGCGAGTTGGAAGATTATGAGTTCGAGATTATAACGGTATCCGATCTTATTTCAAAAAAAGTTTCTCCTGATGTCGTCATCAACATTCATTATGGGTTACTTGGTGATGGCGGGGCCGTTCCCGGTTTATTGGATTTAATGGGCCTTCCGTATACAGGTTCAGGCGTTCTTGCAAGCAGCATCGGAAGAAACAAAATCATCACTAAGTATATCGGTCAACAGGCCGGCATTAATTTTTCGTCTCATCTGACCGTTAATCCGCAGGATGAACAGATCGCGCTCGATACCATCATTTCTCAATTGGGTTTACCCGTGATCATCAAACCCGTAGACTCAGCCTCAAGCATCGACGTTCTTTATGCAAACAGTGAGCAAGAGCTGAAAGATGTTTTTTCAAAATTAAAGACTTATAATCTTGTAATGGTTGAACCTTTTCATCAAGGGCAAGAGGTAACTGTCGGTGTCCTTGAAAAAGATGGGGAACGATTGGGCCTTCCGGTCATCGGTCTCGAAATAAAACATCAGCCATATCAGAATTTTCAGGCAAAATACGGTGAGAATGAAATGGAATTCGTCATTCCTGCAAAACTAAATCAAACAACGTCAGAACGGGTACAGGAAATAGCGACAAGCCTTCACCGAGCCGTAGGATGCCGTGGGTATTCGCGAACAGACATGATCATCAAAGCTTCGGGAGAAATCGTGGTCCTAGAAATCAACACATTCCCCGGGATCGGCCCTTACAGTGAATTCCCTAAAGCCGCTCGCCTGTCGGGAATATCATATCAACAACTCATAACAAGTCTTATTCAAACGGCGCTTTGTGGCTATGACATATCAAGATCTCTTGCATAAAAAAATAGGTGTACTCTTTGGCGGAAAATCCACGGAACGCAGCACCTCACTGCGCTCTGGCGAGGATGCCTATCAAGCGTTACAGGAACTTGGATGTACGAATGTCTTGAACATCGATTTGGGCGATCAACCGATTTTTCAGATTCTCGATTCTGGGATTGAATATGCTTTTTTGGCCTCACACGGCGCGGATTATGAAGACGGGAAGTTACAAGGTGCATTGGAGTTGCTAGGCATTCCATATACAGGCTGTGGGGTCCTTTCGAGCGCGGTCGGTTTTCACAAAGTCAGTACCAAGATGATAGCCCGAGGTATCCATATCCCAACCCCGGATTGGTTTCTCCTAAACGTCCAAAATCATTTGGCGGAATTGTCGTTTGACGGCCCATATATCATCAAACCGCCAGCTCAAGGCTCCAGCATCGATGTTTATAAAGTTGAGTCTAGGGAAAAATTGTCGAAGCTAGCGGATTCGATGCTTCAAACGCACGGCGAAGTTCTCGTCGAGGAATTCATCCCAGGACGCGATTTGACCATCGGCGCGGTCGGCAACCCCGGAAAGGTGCGAGTCTTGCCGATTTTAGAGATTCATACGCCTTCTGGCATTTATGATCGACAAGGAAAATTCGGTGATGAAACGACCTATATCGTTCCGGCCCAGGTCGAAGAAGACGTACGAAAAAACGCTGAAGAAATGGTGGCTAAACTTTATACCGCGCTGCAATGCCGCGCCGTAACACGAATGGATTTCAGATTAGATGGTGACGACCTTTACTTCATCGAAGCGAACACCATCCCCGGCATGAATCGAACATCAAGCAACATGAGCCATATTCTTAGGGCCGCAGGCATTACGTACCATGACTTCGTAAAAGGAATTCTTCTTGACAGCTTCTGTACCGAATAATGCGTCTGTTCTTTTTGCTATGCGCAACCGAGTCAGGAGAGCCACCATGTCCTTTCAAAAAAAAATTCAAGGCCGTGTTCGCGATCTTCTTTCTTGGCTACGACTGCTCGGGAAAGAGATGCACGGCAAGACCTACGATATCGCCTACCTGAATCAGTTCGGTTCATGCGACCGTGTTCGTGACGTCCTCGACGGAAAGATACGACCCTCGGTCAATTTTCCAGACTGGAAACAATTCGGCGCCCAATCTCCGGAGGAATTCGACCAACTCGCATACGAGAGTTGTGGCATGACCTGCCTTGCCATGATTCTGCGCTTCTTCGGACGGTCAACGGTCGCGCCTATCGAGCTTTTCAAGCAAGCGTTCGCCCACGGCTGTTACCAGATGATGCCGAACGGAGAAATGAAAGGACTCTTTCATCTGCCGTTCGTTGAATTCATTTGGGACGCCTTCGGTCTACGAAGCCAAGCGTTCCAATATGTCGGGCTGAACGTAATCGCGGACGAAATTGCGTGCGGTCGCATCGTCATTGCCTCCGTAAACTGGGAAATTCGCGAAGAAGAACCTCGCCCGAAACGACGCGGCGGCCACCTTGTTATCGTAACAGGCGTCGAAAAAAACCGGTGGCGAATCAAAGGTTTCACCATCCATAACACTTCAGGCACCACCCCGGAAAACCAACGCCACCACTTCGCTTCCGCGAAAAACTTCGAAAAGTGTTTTTCCGGAAACATCATCTCCGTCCTCAATCCAGGATAGACACGGGGTCAGCGCCTCGTGTTTTTGTTTTCCTTGCAAATATGTAAATATTGGAATATACGTCTATGGACATCTTCGACCTGCTCGAACAAGAGCATCGTGGCATCATCGCTTTGATCGAAAAATTGGAGAAGACCGCGCAGCCGGAACAGCGGGTGGTTTTGGTTAGGGAGTTGGAGCTTTTGGTCGTGCCGCATGCCCGGGCGGAGCAGGGGAGTATGTATCCCTTCCTCAAACGTCGCGATAAGATGCTGGGCGAAGTGGTTGAGGCTGAAGCCGAACATGAGCTGGCGGAACACTTGCTGCACGATTTGAGCACCTGCGACCCGGCGAGCGAGATTTGGAATGACAAGTTCCACGCACTCAAGGATCACTTGGTGCAGCATTTTAAGTTGGAAGAGACGAGCTTGTTCGTCGCGGCGCGGAAAATCTTGGACACGAACGAAACAACCATGCTCTCGGAACAGCTGCCGCGAGCCAAAGAAGGTTTTTTGAAGGGGATGAGATAGGGGAATATAAAAAATTGTCATCCTGAGCTTGCCGAGCCACGTTCTACGTGGTCGAAGGACCTTTATGAGCAATCTCTGAACCGACGGCTGATAAAGGTCCTTCGACTGCGCTGGCGCGGAGTTTACCCCGCACTCGATGCGGGGCTCAGGATGACAGCGGTTTTTTATTTCGACATTCTAGGCGATTTCGCGCTATCATTCGGCGCATGACACTCTTTTGGGCTGCGGCGATTGTGGCTGTTGATGCGTTGCTCCTCTGGCTTGTCTTGAGCGGCGCGCCGTTTGTGCCCTCGAAAAAATCGGCGGTGGAAAAATTTATCTTCTTGGCAGAAATCAAGCCCGGGGATAAGGCGACGGATTTGGGTTCAGGCGACGGGCGGATCGTCATCGCTATGGCCAAGGCGGGGGCTGAAGCGCACGGCTTTGAGATCAATCCCGGTCTGGTCTGGTGGTCACGGCGCAAAATTCGCCAAGCTGGCCTCGGCGGCAAAGCTTTTATCCACCAGGCGAATTTGTGGAAGGTCGATCTTTCACGTTTTGATGTCGTCACGCTTTTTGGCGTCTCGCATATCATGCGTCGCTTGGAGAAAAAACTCGAGACAGAACTCAAACCCGGCAGCCGCATCATCTCGCTCGCCTTCAAATTTCCGCATTGGCAAATCAGCGGACGCAAAGAAGAAGTTTTTTTATATAAAAGGTAACGAGGATCACGAACTAAAAAACTCCTTGTCATCCACCGTTTTCTTTCTCTGTCATCCTCCGCCCCCTCTGTCATCCTCCGCGAAAGCGGGGGATCCAGAGAGTAAAGCTTTGGGTTTGTTTTCTCTCTGGATTACCCGGTTGAACCGGGTAATGACAAAGACGAAGGTGTTTGATATTTTCTGCGCTTTGGTTTAAAGTCCGCAAGGATAGATCGGCCTTTTGAAAAGGGAGAGAAGATCATGGATTTGAGTGACTTGTTCAGCCGTTTTCAGGCAGCGTGCGAGCACGAAGCCCAGAAACCCGAAAGCAAAGCGGCCAAGATCATGGCCGAGCTTCAGGCGGCGCTCAAGAATGGCGAGACCACGGGCGACAAATTGCGCGACCACGTCATCCTTCGTTGGCGCGGAGATCCTGAAATCGAAAAGACGCTGCGCGGGCTCCAGGATCGCCTGACCGGCAAGCGCGGCCAGTCCGTCCTCCTCGGGGAATTCACGACTAATACCGCGGATAACGACCACGGCGGCGGATTTTTCCAGCAACACACGCAGTGCGACGCGCGGCTCGGGATCTTGGACGGCGAGCAGCTCGATTTCCATGAAGACGGTTGGTCTTTGCCCACTTCCGTCTACGGCTATGCCGAGTTGCCGGACCAAAAGGTGGTCGCCGCCAAAGGGGTCATCAAGGTCGAGTGGCAAACCGCGCTGGCCTTCCATGGGGGACCGGTGCCTGTATTCAACCCGCGTGTGGCAGCGAACTTGATGGGCCATGAATACAGGAGTTCGTTGACGGCCGACTTGGTCGCCGGAGACGACGGGGTCGCGGATTGGTTCGAGAGATTGAGCCACCTCGCGCGCGAACGTTTCATGTTCATGACTCCGGACATCGCACAGCTATGCTACCTCAAGCTGGCGGTCGCCACCGGACGCGACGTGATGGGCGTCCAGCAGCTCAAGGAAATCGCCCAAGCCATTCAGGCGGAAAGCATAACCAAGCTCATCACGCTCGTGGTTCTTCATCGGAAAAGCATCGAGCAATTCGAGACAGCCATCGAGATGGCGTTCCTGCCTGCCAGGGAAAAACCCAAACCGTTCGACACGACCTCGTTGCTCGCGACGGCGCACGAGCTGGGCGTCCGCCTGCGTTACGCAGACGAAGTCGGCCTGCACGACGACGAACGTATCGCAGCCTGGCGCAAGGAGTTTCTCCCGGAAGACGTCAACTGAACCGACTCGCGCCCCGCGGAATCTCCCGCCGGGGCGCTTTTTTTTCACAAGAAGGTAGAGAGCAGAGGATAGAGGGTAGCCAACCAGGTAATTTGTCATCCTGGGCTTAATGTACTTTTTGTGGTGCTAGCGGCACTTCACGCAGAACCATTCGAAGGCTCGTTGTCGATGCAGTCTGTTCATGCCTCGGTGGCTTCTCAGGAGTCCTTTGAACCGAC
>Ga0265296_1002248_pt1 | contig 19895 bp, 17 predicted proteins | sample MunlanPumphouse1_FD_189073 | JGI IMG/M metagenome (GOLD analysis project Ga0265296, IMG submission 189073) | Groundwater microbial communities from a municipal landfill in Southern Ontario, Canada - Pumphouse #1 | ecosystem: Environmental > Aquatic > Deep subsurface > Groundwater | place...
ATACCAAAAGAGTCCATTACGCTTTCCAAAACAAATTGTCTCCGATACAATTTATGATATCGTTGTCAACAAGGTCGTTGTCTGTTCCAATAGCTTCGGAGTCCAGAATAGGGTGGCCTTATACAGTAAATTGACATTTTGTAATTGTTATGTATACTTTTCTCAAAAATATATTCCCGCGTTGGCGGAAAAGGTCGTGAGGCATGTTGTTTATCAAAAGACAAAATGAGTATGAGAGAATTAGTCAATTTAGAATTAAGAGTGAATGAGGATGGGATCTATGACGATGAGGATCTTATGGATGAAGATGACGGTCTATCAGATGATGGAGACGGCGTCTCCGTTCCAAAAGAGGAAAAAGAGGAAGATGTTGGCGAAGAGGAAGAAAAAGAATACTAGGCCATATGAAAACCGTCGCCACATAAGTAATCTGCCGTGGGTATGATGGCGGGAAAAGTATCGCATAAAAGGTTTCAAATGGTTTATTAAATAAAATAAAACCTCCGATGAAACAGCGGAGGTTTTATTTTATTTACTAAAAGTATAAAGTTATAAGAATGAGCATACAAAGAAAAAAGAAAGTTATATTAAAACGCCCTCAAAAGAAGGGCCGTTTTGTGTCTGGGTTGTTTGTTTTTTTATCAATATTTTTTGGCTTTATAATATTAGGATCTGCGTACACGCTAAGTTTTATCCAAGGCCTCCCTTCTCCAGAACAATTTGCGACGCGGCAAATAAACCAGACAACAAAAATATATGACAGAGCCGGGGCGGTTTTGTTATATGAAATACACGGCGATGAAAAGAGAACTGTTGTGCCGTTTTTAGAAATACCGGACTCGGTAAAAAAAGCGACGCTCGCCGCGGAGGACTCAAGTTTTTATAACGAGCCCGCGTTTAATTGGAGGGGAATGTTGCGAGCTGTTTTTGCAAACATAAAAAGCGGAAGTTTTTCGCAGGGAGGATCAACAATAACCCAGCAGCTTGTTAAAAAATCTCTCCTCTATTCAGACAAAACACTTATTAGAAAATTAAAAGAACTGGTGCTTGCCATAGAACTTGAATCGAAATATTCAAAGGATGAAATATTATATTATTATCTGAACCAGATTCCATTTGGATCAAACGCGTATGGGGTTGCCGCGGCAAGTCAGATATATTTCAACAAATCAATAAAGGACTTAACTATTGGGGAGTCGGCCATTCTCGCTTCGCTTATCAAGGCGCCATCATACTACTCTCCATGGGGTGAAAACAAAGAAAATTTAATAGCGCGGCAAAAATACGTTCTGGAGAGAATGAAATCTCTCGGTTTTATATCAGATAAAGAATATGACTCCGCGACAAAAGAAAAAATGGTCTTTGCCCCACAATCACTTGGTCTTATAAAGGCGCCACACTTTTCTCTTATGGTCAAGGACTATCTCATAAACAAATATGGAGAAAATATAGCTCTTCAGGGTGGGTTAAAAGTAATTACAACGCTTGATATGCGCCTTCAAAACATAGCAGAAAAAGCAGTTGATGAAGGCGTAAAAAGGAACAAAGAACTTTACGGCGGCACAAACGGAGCGTTAGTCGCTGAAGATCCTAAGACGGGTCAAATACTCGCGCTTGTGGGCTCTAGAAATTATTTTGATGACACTATTGACGGAAAATTCAACGTTCCAATACAGGGACTGCGCCAACCCGGTTCCGCTCTTAAGCCATTTGTTTATCTTACGGCGTTTGAAAATGGATACTCTCCCAAAACGGTGATTTTTGACGTAAAAACAGAGTTTGACACAAGGAACGATCCGAAAACGAGTTATCAGCCGGAAAATTTTGACGGACAGTTTAGAGGACCTGTTTTAATGGAACAAGCGCTTCCACAATCACTAAATATCCCGGCGGTAAAAACATTGTATCTTGCCGGAATGAAATCTGTTTTAAAGACGTTGGGAGATTTTGGTATTACAACACTCAAAGACCCCTCGCGTTACGGGCTTTCTCTTACGCTTGGAGGAGGGGAAATCAAACTTATAGATCTTGTAAAAGCGTACTCAACGCTTTCTCAAGAAGGTGTTAAACACGAACAAAAAATTATATTAAAAATAGAGGATAGTTCGGGAAATATAATTGAGGAATATAACGACAACGCGCAAAGAATTACCGACCCGCAAAATCCGCAATTAATAAACAAGATTCTTTCAAGCGCGGACTTAAGATCGCCGCTTTATCACTCGAGTCTTCCACTAACGATATTTTCTGGATATCAGGTTGCTTTAAAAACAGGAACAACACAGGACTATCGCGACGCGTGGGCTTTTGGATATACTCCGTCGCTTGTTGTTGGTGTCTGGGCGGGAAACAATGATAATAAACCAATGAAACAACAAGGATCGAGCATCCTTGCCGCAATACCTATGTGGAACGCATTCCTAAAGGACGCTCTACCGTTTTTTCCACAAGAAACATTTAATGACCCGAGACAAATTATACTTTCAAATAAACCAATGTTAAATGGCGAGGGGGTTTTTTCTCCCGTCATAAACAAGAAGACATATCCCCAAACGCACACGATATTGTATTATATAAATAAGTCCAATCCTCAAGGGTCAATTCCCGAAAACCCCGCAGAGGACCCAGAGTTTTATAATTGGGAAAGCGCCGTTCTTGAGTGGGGGAAAAATAATATTCCAAATTTCTACGAATACAACAAGCCAATTCTTCAGAAAATTCCTTGATAATTGGTATATCGTATATAGCGTGGAGAAAGAGTTAGAAAAAAACGCGGAAAATAAATTAATTTCAACATTGGTACACTAACTATATTATTGTATGTTAATGTACCAATGTTGTTTTGTCTCTAAATTTCTCCTGATCCGAAAATAGAGAATACTTGATTGCTACGCAATCTGGTTGTTTGTTGTTAGTCGTTAGTTGTCTGTATCCTAGTTCCTTGTCGTTAGTTGTTGGTTGTATGTTATTTTCTTATCGGCATTACAACATATATAATTGATTTGTCTGATGTGTTTTTTATTATAGCTGGACGATCCGGAGAGTTTGTTCCCAAAACAATATCTTCGCTTGTATATATTTTCAGTCCATCAAGAATATATTTCCAATTAAACACAGCCGAGAGTGACTCACCTTTCAGTTTTATTGGTATTTTATATTTATTTTCTCCTATAGACCCGTCGGAAGAAAAAATCTCTATTGCTTTTTTATTTTCACTTATAGTAAGACAGACGTCGTTGGTTTTTCCAGAAAAAGAACTGGTGAGTTTTATCGCGTTAATAAATTCTTGCCTATTTATTGTAATCTCTGTTCCTGTTTCTTTTGGAATAATTGCCTGATAGTCGGGAAATCTGCCATCAATAAGGCGTGTTGTAACGTTTTTTGTTTTTGTTGAAAAAAGCGCTTGATTCTGATCTATAAAAACGCTTATTTCCCCATCAGAATCGCTTATAACACGCAAAAGCTCTTCCGCCGTATGAAGTGGTAAAATAAATGAAACACTTTCAAAATCAGATGAAATAGAGGTAGAATTAATTGTTTTTTCCGCTAAGCGAAAACTATCCGTAGCGACAAAAACAAGTTTATCTCCAGAATAGTTTATATATACACCGCTTATCTCGGGGCGAATGTCTGAAAAATGCGTAGCGACAATGACTTTCTTCATTGAGTCAAGAAATTCTAATGATTGTATTTTTATTGAATTTTTCTTATTTGAAATATCAGGAATAATTGGAAAGTCCTTTGCGTCGAGTCCTTGTATTGTTGCTTCATAATTATCAGTGATAACAAAAAGACCATTTTCTTTTGTCTCAAGAGTTATACGTTCAGAGTTAAGGTTTTTTATAATTGCGTTGAAAATACCAAGAGGAACTGTTATTGAACCACTCTCAATTATTTTTCCAAGTATTATGTGTGTAATTGCTATATCAAGATTCGTCGCCGCTATCATAATTTTATCATTTTCCGCTGAAATAAGGACGTTTTTTAATATAGGAAGATTTGTATTAATTCCTATAGATCTTTCCACAGAAAAAAGTCCTTCTATAAGATTATTTTTTAATAAAATTAATTTCATATAATTAGTAGTAGGGAATGATAAATGTGTTGATAAGTATAAAAAAATAGGTTACTTCTTTGTTTTCTAAATTTTTATATGTGGAAAACATTGTTGATAATTTTTGTTTTTTTTATTTTACCGCAAAAACATCAGAAGTTATACACAAATTATGTTTTATATAGTCGTTCTTTTATAAGGAGTATTTTTTGATTTAGCGACGTGTTTTGTGTGATTTCTTTTGATATTTTTTCATAAGCGTGTATAACGGTAGTGTGATCTCTTTTCCCCAACTTCTCCCCAATATGAGGATAAGAGAGTTTTAAAATATCCCTTAAAAGATACATTACAACGTGACGCGGCTCAACAACCTCTTGTTTTCTACCCTTGTTTGTTATATCTACTTGGGAAATCTCATAAAAATCAGAGACCGTTTTTATAATTTCGTTTGGGGTTATGTTTTTTGGTGAAACGTGAATTGTTTCTTGAATTATTTCATCCAATTTTTTAGTGTCTATTTTCGTGTTTTTGTATTGTTCATAAAAAATAACTTTATTAAGGACTCCGTCAAGTTCTCTGATATTTTTTTGTACTTTTGTCGCGATGTGCTCAAGTGTTTTATCATCAAGATCAAATCCTTGTTTTTGGCACTTGTTTTTCAAAATAGCAAGACGCATTTCGTAGTCGGGATAACTTATATCAACAATCATTCCGCCCTCAAATCTTGATCTTAGACGTTCCTCAAGTATTGGAATTGCCGCCGGCGCCCTATCAGACGACATAATAATTTGTTTGTTGTTCTCATACAGCGCGTTAAATGTATAAAAGAATTCAAGTTCTGTGGTTGGTTTTCCTCCTATAAATTGAATGTCATCAATAATAAGAACATCAATATCTCTATATTTCTTTTTTGTATCCTCCATCCTTTTGTTTCTGACCGCCCATACAACATCATTTATAAATTTTTCAGAAGTTACATAAAGAACATTGAGTTTTCCTCCATATTTTTCTTTTATCGTGTTTCCTGCCGCCTGAATAATGTGTGTTTTTCCCAAACCAACCCCGCCATAAATAAAAAGAGGGTTATATTTTTTTCCAACACTTGAAATAACCGCCTGTATTGCCGCGTGAGCAAGCTCGTTTGACGAACCGACAACGAAAGAATCAAAAGTATATTTAGGATTAAGATTTGTTTTTTGGTCAATTAAAGAATCAGTGAGGGGAAGTTGATCAACTAAGGAATCGTCTTTTTGTAAAATTATTTTTTGCTGTTTTAAAACGGCCGCCGGCGCGGCATTGTTTACTACGGTATAGTTTACCGACCGCACAGATCCATCAAAATTTCTAAGCGATCCGAGAATAAGTTTGTGATAGCGATTTTTAACCCACTCCTTCGCGAAATTATTGGGAAGACCAACGAGGACAACGCCGTCTTTTTCGTCTTTTTCAACCAATTGACTGCTTTTTAACCACGTGAGAAAATTTGGTCGCGAAATTTGAAGCTCTATTTCTCCTAAAACATTTTGCCAAAGGATGTTGTGGTCCATAGTTATAATTATGGCTAAACTCATCTGAATCATCCAATCAATTGCGCGGCAATTGATTTATGGCTAAACCCATCCGGGTCGCCCAATCAATTGCGGAACAACTGATTTAAGAGTATACGCATTTCAAAAATTTTCAACACCCTAAAGAATTATAAAAAAGAACTAATTGTGTATGACCTGTTGATAACTCTGTTTTGAGACAATTTGCTATTGATTTTATTTTCTTTTTAGGTATAATTTTATAACAAAACACATGAGCAGGACATATCAACCAAAAAAGAATAAAAGAAAAAAAACACACGGGTTTTTAGTAAGAAAAAGATCTGTCTCTGGTAGAGCGGTTATTAAAAGACGCAGACAAAAGGGTAGAAAAAAGCTGTCGGTTTAGCATTATTACATTGTCTAATTCTAATCTCTTCTTAATAAAAAAAAACAACAAGGGCTCCCAAAAGAAGCCCTTGTTTGTTGTTGTGGGCAAGGTTGTTTCTAAAAAGGCCACAGAAAGAAATTGCATAAAAAGAAAATTGAGATATATTTTGCGGCCGATTATAAAAGATTTAAATTATGATATTGTTATTATCGCTAAAAAAGGGATTGTTAGCGCGAAATTCAAAGACGTAAAGTCAGAAATACTGTATACTCTTAAATATGAATCCCGTTAGAAATATACCCCTGAATTACGAAATGGCTTTTGAGTTATTTCTTTAGGCAATTTTAGACGAGACGAAGAGAAAATCTTGAGGCATATACGGCGTATACGCTGAAAGATTTTCTCAAAGTCGCAGTCCCGCCCGCGGCAGGCAGGCAAAATTGCCAAGAAAGGGTCAAAATTGCATTTCGTAATTCAAGGGTATACCATAAAATCCGTACAATATTATGAAAACAATATTCGCACTGATAAAAAAGGTCTCGCTATCAATACACGGAAATGTAAACATTTCCTATTTATAACAGGATGAAAGAATTATTTTTTAATGTCATTCAGAACCCAATCTTTTCAGTTCTCCAATATATATATAACACAATAGGAGTGCAGGACTTGGGGGTTTCTATAATAATACTCACCGTTCTTATTAGGATTGTTTTGTTACCCGTTTTTTATAAGGGAGCAAAAGATCAATCGTTGATGCAAAAACTCCAACCAAAAATAAAAGAAATTCAAGAAAAACACAAAGAAAACAAACAAGAACAGGCGCGAGTTTTAATGGAGCTCTATAAAGAACACAAAGTAAACCCATTTTCTGGTTTTCTTCTTTTACTTGTACAATTGCCTGTTTTTATCGCGCTATTTCAGATTTTTACAAACCAGGCGTTGGGGCTGGCATTTGACAGCCACTCGTTTTTAGGACTAATTAACTTAGGGACAAAAAACCTGTATTTAGCCGCTTTTGCCGCGATACTTCAATACGCGCAAAGTAAAATGATGCTTCCTAAAAAACAAGGAAACACAGGAAAAGGAAACCCAATGGAGTCAATTGGAAAAACAATGGTTATCGTGGGTCCGGTGTTTACCATAATTATTCTTATAAACCTCCCCGCCGCCCTCGGATTATATTGGTTGGTCTCAAACGCATTTTCACTTGCTCAGCAGTTCTATATAAACAAAAAAATGAACGCAATATAGATTATGGAAACAATAATTCAAAAAACAAAAGAATTCTTGCAAAATATGGGATTTTCAAATGCCGAAGTTATGGTTGATGAGGAACATAAGAAAATTTCGATTTTTATAGACAATGAACTTGTAAAACAAAACACTTCAACAATTCTTCCCGCGCTGGATCATATTTTAAATCTAATATTGCGAAAAGACGCGGATCAATTATATATTATTGACCTCAACCATTATAGAAAAGAACGCGAGCGCATTATTATTGATCTCGCGCGGGCGGCGGCGCACAAAGCGATGCTTACGAAGTCAGACGTGGAACTTCCTCCGATGAATTCGTATGAGAGACGTCTTGTGCATATGGAAATAACCACGCACCCGGAACTCAAAACAGAAAGCATTGGCATTGGAAAAGACAGAAGGACGTTTATTAAACACTTAAAACTTTAGTCATACGGCTCAAAATACCGCGGCTCTTCCGGTTTTTTTATGCCAGAGATCATATAAAGAAAGCCGTCGTATTTGTTTATAAAAAACAAACGATTTCCAAGCGCGCGCGGGTTTTTCGCGTCAATCGGGTTCCCGCTGTTTAGGTCTGAAACAACAATTCTATCTAAAGATCCGGAACCGGAGTCCTCTGTGTATAAAACATCGTCCGAGTAGTTTTTGTTTAATATATAATCTTCAAAAAGAGTCGGACTATTTTGTTGTGGAACAAAACAATATACCAAAGTAGAAGCGCCCGCGCATTTTTGCGGGATGGTTGAAAATGGAACAGGGTTAGGATCGGAGATGAGAGGATTATTAAATATCCCAAACCCGGAGTTTTTACCAAAAGAAAATACGACGCCTTTCTCGTTATTCCATTTTAAAAACAAGTCATTTTCTCCGGATCTTATCGTATTAAAAGACAGTGTTTTTGTGTTTAACAGCCATGCTCTGCTCAAGTAATCAGAAGATGGGAGTTCGGTTATAAAAAGATCCGAGAGGGGGAAAAAAGAAAGGCGTATGTTTTTGAATGAAAAATCAGAGACAATATTTTTGAATTCCGGAGGTGTTTTTGTAAGGTTCAAAAATCCAAGAGAGTTGCTTGATGTATTTTTTTTTATAATAACAAGCTCATTTTCATTACTTCCCCATGTCGCGGTTACTATGTTTGACGGGAGCGGCCTCCAGACCCTATCTATTGAGTCAAATATGCCCCATTGAGGAGATTGCGGGTTTCCGAAGGCAACAAGCGTTTTTTCTCCGGAAGAACTTTCCTCAAGTGAATTAAGCGCCTGTATTTGCTGACTTGAGATATTCTCGTCCTTTCCTTCTTTCGCGACAAAAACCCCTCCGTCCTGGGCAAGATAGAAAACGTCGCTTGTATTTTTATTTATCCAAAAATCAAAAACAGGCGCGTCGCTTAATTTTATAAGACTGATTATTGATGTTTTCTGCTCTGAAATTATTTCAGAACCGCTACCTGCATTTGGAATTTCTGTTGATGTGTTGTTTTTTATACCTCCTTGAGGAAGCTCTGTTTGTTTAGGTATTTCTCCAACGGATGTTTTTTTAATCTGTCTCCACACAACATAAATTCCGATGCCCAAGAGAGCAATCAAAATAAAAGTAATTATTGTTTTATATGATTTTTTCATAAATAGCTATCCTTTACATGGGCTAACACTTATATGTAGATGATCCGCCTTGCCAGAAGAACAACTAACCGGCTCCCCTGCCTCGCAAGATGCATACGCCCCTCCATTATATTTTTTGGCGATTTCAAGAATTTTTTGCCATATTTTATATTGACAAACAGCGGCATTAACACCAGCGCAAACACTCTTGTTTAATTCGACTCTAATAGTAGAATTGTTAATTCCTGCAGACGCATTACCAAAATCTACGGCCATGGCGCCGTCTTTTCCATATTTTTCATCTTTTCCTCCATAATGGCACGAATATTTTGAGTGAGCGCACGTAGGCTGGGTTACAGTAGGAACGCCTCTTGTTTGGTTACACAGGTTATAGCTCACGCCGTATGTTGACATTCTTCCGTCTCGGTTATTTGTATTTTGTTTATATAATTTATCAAAAAGATCTCCGCCAAAATCATTCCTTATTTTTTTAATTAGGCTTGTTAATTCCGGGCTATTTTTATCAATTGGCGATACGCCAAATTTGGCCGCGCATTCCGTTTTTGATGAACATTGCTCAAGCGAGGAAGAATCAACCTTTGAGCAGAACCATTTTTCCGGCGTATAGTCCCCAAAATTACCAAGTTTATCTTTAACGCTCTGCTGGAAAGTTGTTATATCTGTAGAAATTTTGTCGTGATCACCCGCATCTTTATAGTTAAAATCAGCGTTTACCGGAACTGGCCCAAGATCCATTATTGATCCATTGTCATTGTTTTTTACGCGCAGCTTCCATTCTAAACAAGTTCCATAATAATATTCACCACCCCTCCCTACCGGCTGTCCTTGTACATTCATAACTTGTTGGTCGCTTAATTGGCAAACCCCCAATCGCGGATCAAGGTCTATAAAAGTTACAGAACTTTTTATGTCTTCATCGGGTTCTTTATACGCGTATACGAGGCATTTGGCGGTTGATGCCGCGTCTTCTGTTTTTATAAAATACGGATATTGCCACACCGTTGATCCAGATGGCACCGTCTCGTCTTCGTCATAATATTTTTCTCCTTCGGATGAATTGTCCTCTATTCCAATATCCTTCGTTGCTATGAATTTTCTATATTTACAGTCGCTCTGCCCGCTATCCGCAGGAAGCATAGATTTTATAAGAAGTGGATCTGTGCTACTCGCGACAGACCCACAGAACGCGCTTGCAAACTTTTTACCAAGCGCGTCAATAGCTCCTTGATCTACCGTGGGCTTTTTCTCATCCATAAACGCGCCGGGATCTTTTAGATTGACAAGATCGGGGTTTATTGTTCGTAGAATTATATAAGACCCAAAGAGAAGCGTGATTCCCAAGATAGCCGAAGTTATCATCTCTTTCCCCTCGGATTTTTTATCAACCGCGCCAGACATTGATATGTATATTCCTCCAGCGACAATCATACCAACAGCAACAATGCCGACAATCGCTATACCAAATTTATAAAATTTTACTATATACTCAATGATGCTCGTTGAGTTGGAAATATCGCAGTCAACGCACGGAAAGTTTATATCAACAATTTTTTCGCCCGGTTTTGGGTCTTGGGCTAAAACAATCCCAAGAAAAGAAAAAGAAAACAAAGACATCACAAGAAATATAAAAGATATTTTTTTTATTAAGTTCATAATCTGTTATTTTACAACAAGTATTGTGTTTTTATTCATATATTCCAATAAATTATCTTGATTTTGGACAGACGTGGTAATAAATATTTTTTGTCCGGATGTCTGTGGGGTTCCAATATTTAATAAAATAACGTTGTCTCCCATATGTTTTTCAACAACATTTCCTATTTGCCACATAAATAAGAGTTGATTGATAGATGAGTTGTTGAAAAAATACGGAACCGCTTTTAATATAATTTGTCCTCCCGCTGGGACGACATTCCCGAGATAAGGCGTTTCTACAACTACCAGTGGGTCAGTAACTGGTATGTTAATTGAGTAGTCAAGAGACGATTCGCTGGTTTGTATTTTAACTCTCACCGTGTGTTTTCCAGAATTATTTCTTTTTGCCATAAAAGAGAATTTTTTCTCGCCCGATCCTTTTCGCATAAAATCGCCATCAAGGTACCATGTGATATCTGAAGAAGTAATATCAGAAAGTTTCCCGGATTTTATGACTTCCGCGGAAATAGCAACGGAACTTCCGGGTGTTGGAAGCGGTTTTCCTTGAAAATCGGCGGGATAAAAATTTCCGGTCTCCCATGTAAATATAATCTGACTGTCGGAATTTGTCGCGGAATTTGTTGTCTGCGCGCCCGTGTTTTGCCAAAAACCAGCAAAAGACAAAACAAGAAGACCAATTAGAAACGGATATATGTTTCTTTTCATACAGCTAAAGATAGGAAATGTTTACATTTCCGTGTATTGATGGCGAGACTTTTTTTATCAATGCGAATATTGTTTTCATAATGAAAGATTACGTCTGTTTTATTATTATACTTTGAATTACGAAATAGATAAAATTCAATATAATGTGGAATTTAAGGAGCGGGGTTATTATATCTTTGCCGCACCCGGCTTTAAACCCGCCGTCTTAGTTGCGATTTTCCCAGCGATTTTAGGATGATTATGCACATAAGCGCTCACGACAAACACAACAAATGTTGTGGGTATTATAGGAAGGGCGTTTGCGGCGTATTTTGCAACCTGTTTTCCAATATCGCCGCTTGTCTTGTCGCCCTTGCTTTTAAACCACATCCACATTGAAAATGTTACACCGCCTTGTATAACGGGACTTATGACAAGACCAACGGCAAATGCGTCTAAAATTGCTGAAATTCCATCAATCATAAGCGTGAAAAGTCCGCCCAAAATTATTTCCGCCTCGCTGAATTTTTTTATATCCGATTCCATATTATTGAGATTCTTTTAATCCTTTTATTTCAAGCATCTGCTCTGGATTTGTGGTGATAATCTGGTCCTCCGTATATGAGGCGACAACTTTTATAGCGACGTGTTTTAATCCCGCGAAGAAAAGCCCCTCACCGACAGACGCCTCAAGTAGAAACGACTTTTCTCCCTCGGTAAGGCCAAATGCCTGTGAAACCGAATTAATGCTTGACGGCGACTGTTTCATAAGAAATTGAACCGAAGAATTGGTAATAATAGGGCGCCCATATTCCGACTTGATAAAATCCTCCACGTCTTGTGTGATAGTGCTGATGCCAAGGTAGTATTTTCTTGAGCGTTTTACGAGTCCAAAAAGGAACGAAGCGCTGTCGCGATATTTCATCATCCACCACGCTTCGTCTATAACAAGAATACGCTGTTTTAGTTTTGAACGGATAAGATTCCATACAAAATTGAGAACAATATACATCGCGATTGGGCGAAGCTCTTCTTCCAAATCACGAATAGAGAATACAATGAGACGATTTTTAATATCCACGTTTGTGGGGGCGTTTGTAAATCCCGCGTATGACCCGTGTGTAAATTTATCCAAACGCTGGGCGATTCCCTTTCCTCCGTCCGTGTTTTGGAGAATTGTTTGAAGATCTTCAAGAAGCGGAGGGTTAAGTTCTTTTGTTTTTCCAAAATTTTCCGATGTAATATCGCGCGAAGCGTATGTCTCGGTAATCACGCGATCCAAAAGTGAATCCTCTTCCGGGGTGATTGTTCCAAGCATCAACTTGACGAGTCCTGTGAGGTTTAGGATGTGCGACTTGAAGACATCCGCGGGTTCCTCTCCTTCTGGAATTACAGGAATATCAAAAGGGTTAATATGGTTTTGTGAAGTAAGCGATATTTTGAAATAACTTCCGCCAATCGCGTTCGCGAGGTTCTGATATTCATTTTCAGGATCAATCACAATGACATCTATTCCTACCATCATTGAACGGAGAATTTGAAGTTTAATGGCATACGACTTTCCAGCGCCAGATTTCGCGAATATTACCTGATTCGCGTTTTCAAGAGAGAAGTTGTCAAAAATAATTAAGCCGTTGTTGTGTAAATTAATTCCATAGAGAATTCCTTTTTCAGAGCTTAAGTCCGGCGAGATAAAAGGAAAAAGCGATGACGCGGGGCCGGAATTCAGCGGCGTGTGTATCTCAAGCTGGTCTTGATTGAGCGGTAAAATCGAATTAAATCCTTCAATCTGCCTGAAAAGCGCGGGTTTTGTATATACTAACTTGCTTTCAAGTGTATTTTCAATATGATTTTCAAGTTTATTTAACTCCTCAAGATTTTTGCCATAGAATGTTATATACACGCCGACTTTAAAAAGACGTTCTTGCGCTTGTTGGAGCGTATCGCGAAGATTTTCAACATCTTGAAAAGCGGTCTCAAGCATAGGATCTCTTACCATTCCCTTTTCTTCCTTCTCGTTTATTTCAACTTGTAATTGTGTGGTTTTTTTCTTTAGGTTTTTGAGAGCAAGCGCGGTATCCATTGGATGCGCGAAGATAGAAATATCCATCATCTCTGACATATTAATCACGGACGAAAACCACCCGCTTGATATAAAACGCGGATAGGTAAAGATAAAGACAGTCCTCGCGAAATAATCTCCAAGTTTTAAATAATTTGAATTTACTTCCAGTCCGGCGGGAGCGATGATATTAGGAATATCTTCTTCGGGAGACGCCTTATATGTTTGTGGAATTTTTATATTCATTTCGTTAGAGACGGGACACGCTTAGCGGGCGTATCCGCTGCTTATTGGTTAAATTGACCTTAACGAATTTTAACATTATTTTCATAATTATATATTTTATGACATAAATTATTTCTGATGGGGCTCATTAGTGTTTTATTTTTTTGCGGTTATTTTAAGATCTCTTTTCTCAACTAATTGTGGATTGTAAAGATTGTAGAAGAGTTCCACAATCTCATCGTCTTCAAGCGGCGTAACCCTAAGGCCAATTTGTTCAAGTCCTTCTATGACGTGGCTTACGCGGTGATTGAGTTGTTCTAAATTAGCGCGCTCATCCGTATTTTTTTGGGTCTGCGTGGTCTTCTTCAAAAAACCAAAAACACCCCCCGTTTTGTTGGTAATATTTACCGAGTCATAAGGAATTGAAACAAAAAACGATTTGTTAATAATGGCATTATCTTCAATAAACGATTTTATAAAATCTACATACTCTTCTATTTGAATTTTCAACAACTCATTTGGCTCTTCTTCTTTACGCACCACCATACGCTCAAGATACGCGTCAATGTTTACTTTCCTTGAGTGGATAAAAAACTGCACCGAAAAATCAAGCGAGTTTAGAAAATTTTGAAATATGTTAAGAATAAGAATCTGCTCATCTTCCGACTTCAAGTCAAAATTAATGCCGCTCACGATGAGAATTTTGCGTATGCCCCCTTTTTTGAGCATCACGACGCCATTTTTAATTTCTTTTATGTCTACAAATTTTTGTGTTGATGTTGTTGGTTCTGGCATATGTATATTGTATTAATAATCAATTTTTTTTGCCACTCGTTTTTCTCCCGTAAGATATGTAACGACCTGATACTGTTCTTTTTTATTTTCTTTTTCTCTCAACCTCTCTGGAGAAAATATTTTTCCCGTGGCAATATTTAAAGCAATTGACTGTAGTTTTTGTTGTATGCTCATGCTGTTTCTCACCGCTTTGATGCGCTCAATATCTGACGTGTCAAATGATTTTTCTTTCATTTCCCTTTGCCACGTGTATATTCTCGGTTTCCATAAATACAAAATACTCGCAAGTAATACCTTGGGCATTGATTGTCCGTTTATTTTTACAAACGCAAGGCCCATGACGAACGCGCCAATTATGACAGCGGTAAGAAGAGAAACAAAAAAGTTGAAGATATTAAACGTTATAAAAATAATGCCTACGCCCGCCGCGAGATAAATAAATTGCGGGAGTGTAAGAAAACCGACAATTTTCGCTTTTTCTTCAATAAACTGCGGAACTTGAAATGTTGACATACTAAATATTTCTTAGATCTATTTTATTTCCTTGAAGTTTTACTTCTTGTTGGATTTGTGGTTTTTGAGCGATGGTTTCCTGTTTTATTGTTGTGTGTATGGTTTCTTTTTCTATCGCGTATGATTTTGGTTTTAATTTTATTTCCAGTATTTCCGCGCCCCTCCCTTCTCTTGTGATGTTTGGTTCTGAAGAATTCATAGTTGAAGGAGCTGAGTCTTTTGGACGAATTCCCAACTTTTTGTCCAGCGCTTGCGGCGTTTCTGTTTTTTTAGATAATTTTAAATCTATGAAGTCGCCGCTCCTGTCAAACACAGAGATAGGACTTCTTAGTTCGCTATAATGGATCACTTTTTTTTCTTTTGGTGTTTCAACGCGCGCTCTTACCGGACTTGTTGATTCTGATAATTGTTTTGGAGAAAAAAAGCTAAATGCCTTTGAAAAATCCTTGAATTTGCCACCCCTTTTTTCTGTTTCCCCCGTAACAAATTTTTCTTCCACGAGCATAAAAGGACCGTTTTCATTAAGTGGTCGCGCAATCTCCTCGTGAATTGGGATGACTATTTCAGCATCTCCGGATAATTCTTTTTCCGGAATAAATTTTTCTGTCTCCGTCCCCTCTCTCGCGGTTTTTTGGTTAGAAATTTCTTCTTCAACGGGAGTATAGATTTGTTCTAAATCCAAGCGAATTTCTCTAAAAAGTTCCTGATCTAAATCGTTCGCGAGCGCAATGGTATGGTCATAATTTAAAAATAATCTGTCGCTTATCTCTCTTTTTAAGTTTCTTAAATGTATAAACCCCATAAGAATTAAAGTAACGATTTGTTCCAGTACTTCAATTTTTTCTCGGTTCATATAATGCGACTTTCCAATCTGGACGACAAGTTTTTGCGCCTGTTCAGAAGAGACCAGTTCTTGAATATGATCGGGAAGCGAGTCAAGTCGCTTCAATAATATTTCTTCTGTAAGTAGTGAGTAGTCCATAATTTATAAAAATCTAAATTCTCAAGATTGTCTATGATTTATATAATCTGTCAAATTGGTCTTGTTTCTTTTTTTTTGTCATCGTCACTCTTCACGCCAAGCGCCTTTGCTTTTTGTTCCTTATTTTTCTCTATATTTTGTCGTCCCTTAAGAAACGTGCCAAGTCTTACTTCTTGTTGTTTTATCTTATTGTCAAAATCGGAAGAATATTTCTTGAGATCTTTAAGAAGATTCTTATCATAGGATTCTTTCTTTTTCTTCTTTTCTTCTAAATTACTCGCTTTTTTATCAACCTGTTCTTTATATTTTGCAAGCACGGAAATATTTTCCACGGCGGGTTTTTCTGGTTTGCCGTCCTTGTCCTTCACTATTTTACCACCCCCATCTTTCTTCCCTTCCAGTATTTCTTTTACTTCGTCGCCAAAATCTTTTAGGTTTTTGCCAAAATCAAGATTGCCCGCCACAACTTCGGTTCCGTCAAGTTCTTTGATTTTCTCGTTGACTTCGTTCGGTTTTTCCTGAATCTCTAACTCAACCTCATCTCTAACTTTTTTATTAATCTGAATTTTAATATCTCTGATTTTCTTATCAATCTCCGGCGTTTCTCTGTCGCCCGCTTTCTTTTTCTTTTCTCTTTCTTCATCAAGTTCTTTTTCAAGCTCTTCTTTTGTTTTTTCTCTCCTCTCTTCCGGTTTTTTCTCTTTAATCCATCCAGTACCCTTGAGCATTCCGGACATAGTTGAACCAAGGAGCGATTGCGGCTTTATCTCTTTTCCTGTTGCTGTTTTTGTAATAGCGTCTCCCGCGCCTTTTGCTCCGCCGGCAAGTCCGCGAAGTCCAGTTACCCCGGTAACGGCGTTTGTGGCGCGCTTGCCAAATTTAGAATACCATTTATCGTCTGTCTTAATTTTAAACCCTCCCGCGAGCTTTCCGCCAAGCGAAGAGAGACCCTTTCCGGCAGCGGATCCTGTTTTTGATTGGGCCGCTTTTTGCGCGCCTCTTTGGGCTTTGTTTTTCGCGTAACTCTTTACTCCGGTTCCAATCCCCTTTGCGGCCCCCATCGCGGCTCCGGCTCCCGCGATTCCCGCTTTTTGAGCGGCAATAATTGATCCGATAAGAAGTCCGCCGACTACGAGCATATTTATGCCGTCGTTCATAATGCTTCCTAAGCTAAACGACGCATTTAGATTTTTAGGTTTTTGAATAAGTTCTTGTGAAGCGATGAGCGAGATATAGATAAAAAATCCGACAGTTGGAGCAAAAAATACCCACTTATTAAACGAAGTCCACCACTCATCCCAATATTTTTTGAGTCCGGGAAAAACATAAAAAAGGCAGACGATAGGAACAAGTATTAAAAGGAATATAAGAGCGAGATATCGCAGGAAGAGCATAAACGCAAACATAAGCATAACGATTGTCGCTATGAGAGTAAAAACAACTCCAAAGATAAGTTTTGTTATGGATGTAATAAACGCGGTTCCGATAGCCGAAAACCCACCTCCTTGGTCAGCGGGATCTGGCGGAAGCGGGTCTTGATCTCCTAATATAAATTTTTGAGGATTAAGAACGCCCGCAAGCGACGCTGATACGCCGTCTTTGTTTCCTGTCGCCTTATTAAGAAAAAATGATGTCAGATTGTTTGAAAATTGCACCAGAAGTCCCGCGCCCGCCAAACTGAAATTTACAATAATAGCCATCGCCACAAGCTTAGGCAAGAGTTTTCTCACTCCGTACTCCTCATATCGTATAACTGTCGCAAGAGCCATAATAATGGTGAGTAAAACAAAACCAAGATTTGCCATATCGCGTGTTATTGTCCATCCTATTGTAATAATTGATACTCCGCCCTCTGGAACGTTAAGAATATTGATGTTTAAATCAAGAACTAAGTCGGTGAGCGCTCCGGCGAGAAGGAATATGTTTCCGAAAACAAACTGCAGAACGGCGCCGATGGCGTTAAATATTGTAATAACCAAATTAATCGGACTTAAGAAGCCAAACTGCGCGTAAGCAAAATTAGGAGCAAAAAACAAAACTCCCGCAAAAACAAGTAACAACAAGGCCCTTTTATTTAACGGAATTTTCATGGTCGGTCATTTATACTGCATACATATGTTTCGGTTGTTTTTTCGCATTGGCTAAGATTTCTTTCAAAGTATTGTTTAGTTCTTTGAAGTTCTGACCTTAGGGCGTTAAGTGTTTGGATTCGCGATTTAAAGTTTTCAATCGCGGTACTTATTGACACGGTAAGCGAGATCAAATCATTTTCCGAAAGCGAATCAAGCGTCTCTTTTGTCTGATTAATGAGTGTTCTTACACTTTCTAAATTATTTTTTTCAATGGCGAGTTGGTCAATACGCAAGTTCGCGGATGTAATAGTTGAGCTTGTGTTTGAACATATGCCTTGTTGTTGACCAAATCTTGTTATTTCACATACAAAAAGTTTGTACCCAAGAGTTGTTGATGTTGAATTTGAAATATTCGTGTTTAAGTTAGTCACATCTTGAAGTGTTAAGTCCGCTTCAGAAAGTATTTCTGTTGAACTTGCGATGAGATTTCTGAGAGCGTTTCTGAGAGCATTTTTCTGGTTTATCGCGTTTTGGTAATCAGTACCCGCATTCACGAGCCTATCTCCAGAATTATAGGGAGTCGGATCCCTGCCTTCTCCGCTGTCGGATTTAAGCATACCATTAAATCCTTTTACCCCCGCCTTGATTAATCTATTAACTGCCGAATCAAATATCGCGGCAATATAAGGAGTTAAATCGCCCGTGTTTATAAGATAATCAGTATCCTGTGTAGTGGCCTTTGTCACTGCGGCGCTGACTAAAACCGTTGGGAATGTAATCTCTCCCCCATTTTGGCACGCCCACACAACAATATCGCCACTTTTTGCGGAGTATTTCTTTTGTAGCGACGGAGAGAGATTAAAACCTGACAGCGGTTGACTGGCGGGCGGGATATTTGGATCTGTAAGATCATTTTGCTCGCTTGTGAGTGGTGGAAGTATTTCAGGAATTCGTATCCCGTTTTTATTATTAAGACGAGCTTCCCATACGATGCATTGTTTAACGGGTTTTGTTCCTCCGACGCTCGTTGTAAGCTCCGATTGCTGTTTTTCAGCATTTGCTTGTTCTTTTTTCTGTAACTCCTGCTGAACCAAAAATTGCGCTCCAAACGGATTGTTTTGAGGTTTTAATGATTCTTCATAACCAATCCATCCGCCCGCTTTAAAATCTTTTTGAAAATTCTCAATATTATTGACAACACTGCTCAATGTACAACTTGTCTGTTGTGTGAATTTTGGTATTGCGTTGAGTTTTAAATTTAAATTAAATCTAAGCGGAGCGCATATATTGCTTCCTACAACGTCACTTAATGTATCTCCAAGCGCCGCGTCGGCAGAATCAGAGAAGAGTTTTCCAAAATCAGTAAAATACTTCGGATTATCTCCACTGATCCACGCGATCGTGTCGTCTGTTATTCTGTCTAAGAGTTGTTTTTTAAATTTTGCGAGAGCAACACGAAATAATTGATCTGAAATATTTTTTATACAATCTGTTATCCTTGCTTTTTTTGCTTCTGCTCTGACGGTTTTATCTTTGACCGCTGACTCTGATTTACCTATGCCAAATATTTTTTTAGTAAAATTACTTACAATATCTAAACCTTCATCAACAAGATCATCTAGCCCGATTGCCCCAATTAAAGCGCTTGAACATTCGGTAATCGCGGAATTAGATGATTCTGCAAAAGAATTTTGTGGAAAATAAGCAAAAGTACTTATGCTCACAAAAGATACAATAAGCAGAAGGGCGATGTATTTTTTTGATTTTTGTTCCATTTTAATTCAAAAATTTCTTTAATTTTTCTTGAAGCGATAACAACAAATTATTTTCTTCGTCAACAGAACCCGATATTTCTTGGATTGCCACGGTGGCCTTCATGGGGTCATCATCGCTTTGCAAGATCGCCGTTCCGAGCGCGAGCCGTTTTTGCCACGCGTTCACGATCCTCAAGTGAATATCCAACAAATCAGACGGAGCGGTCGCGCTTAATAGCCCATCAATTTGTTTAGAAACCAATGAGAGATATGTTTGGAGTTTATCCGAGTTTTGATTA
>Ga0265296_1002249_pt1 | contig 19890 bp, 23 predicted proteins | sample MunlanPumphouse1_FD_189073 | JGI IMG/M metagenome (GOLD analysis project Ga0265296, IMG submission 189073) | Groundwater microbial communities from a municipal landfill in Southern Ontario, Canada - Pumphouse #1 | ecosystem: Environmental > Aquatic > Deep subsurface > Groundwater | place...
CACCCACTCAACGAGCCAATGGCGCGGTTGAAGCGTGTAGCGTAGCCCATGTTCCGCTTATGTCCGAGAAATCGTTGTCTGGCGAACAAACCTTGAGGTGACGCCAGCTGGCGCGGCCCGCGTGAGCGAAATCATCGTCCATCGCACCGACGGGGAGGCGCTGCCGGTCCGCACAGCGCGCGGGTTGGTCGAGCCAACCGATGCCCGCGTCACCCGGTTGCTGGGTCTCGCGCGGCCAGCTGAAGCCGGCCCTGTCAGCGAGGTCGGTTTTGCCGCGCAGCTTGGCGCTATGGCAGCAGCGAGCAAGGCGGCACTGGCTTCGGACCTGGCCTGCTATCTGCGCTGGTGTGAGGACATCCGGGTCGCGCCGCTGCCGGCCGAGCCCGAAAACCTGGTCCGCTACATCGCCATGCTCGAGGCGCGGGGCGCCAAGCCCGCCACCGTCGCCCGGCGGGTTGCGAGTCTCGCCACCGCACACGGCCTCTCAGGGCTGCAGGAGAGGGGGCATGCGCCCACCAGCCACGTCATGGTGCGAGTGGCGCTCAAGGGCCTGCGTCGTCGTCGTGGCGCTGCGCAGCGTCAGGCGGCGCCGTTGCGCTTCGGTGCCTCGCTTGATCCCCACACCAAGGGGTTCACGTTGACCGCGCTGCTGGGGGCTTGTGGTGGCGATTTGCAGGGCTTGCGCGACGCAGCGCTGCTATCACTCGGCTATGACGCGGGACTGCGCGTCAGCGAGCTCGTCGCGGTCACCGTCGCGCACATCGATCCGCACAGCGATGGCTCCGCGCTCCTGTTCATCCCGTCGTCCAAGACCGATCAGGAAGGGCAGGGGGCCTGGGGCTGGCTGTCCGCGGACACGATGCGCAGGGTCGGCACCTGGCTGGTAGCGAGTGCCATCACCGAGGGGCCGGTCTTCCGCCGTGTCGGGGTCGATCGGCGCCGTCTGCGGGCCGCGGTTCCGCCGATGGCGTACGAGGCGATTCCCGGGCACACGCGGCACTGGCAGGAGAAGCTCCGTGGCAAGAAGGCCGAACCGGCGAGGACGGTCTACACTGTTGGGACCGCGTCGCTGAGCCGGCAGGGCGTGAACGGGATCTATCGGCGGGTGGCGCTCAGTGCCTTCGACCAGGGGCTGGTGGAGATGCCGATCGCTAAGGTCGAGGAAGCCGCGCGCGCACTGTCGAGCCACTCGCTGCGAGTTGGGCTTACGCAGGATCTGTTTGCGGCTGGCGAAGACGGCGTCGGGATTGCGCAGGCGTTGCGCTGGTCGTCGCCGTCCACCGCTCTGCGCTACGGTCGTAAGCTCGCCGCCCGCAGCAATGTTGCCGCTCGCGTCCTGTCCCGGATCCGAAGCTGAGCAACTACACAACCTAAGCGGCTAGCCCGTCGCAGGAGCACAATAGGCCGAAACGCGATGGATTGCTTGCGCTGTCGGACGGGTGGTATCTACGGGTCAGTCGATTTACGATGTCGCAATGATCCCGCTCGTCACCGACGCCGCCCTGACCCGGGCGATCTCAACGCAACGGATGCTGGAGGCCGGTCGAGACTATTGGCGTCGCGGACGTGTCGGGGACCTGCATCTGGAAGACAGTGAAAGCGTCGTACAAGCAGCGGTCGCGGGAAGTGCCCGTTCACCGTACCAGGTGGAACTACGCTTCCGGTCTGATGCGGTTATCGCGATCTGTACATGCGCGGTCGGGATCGGCTGCAAGCACGCGGCAGCCGTTCTGTTTGCGTTGCAGGCACGCCAAGGCGCAGGGCAGCCGCCTCGCGCAGTGCCGACAGTCCGTGAGGGAGGGGCGGTGGTAGCACGCTCACCGACATTACTGGCGACGGACCTGCTACCGGCGTCGATCGCGCAATGGGCGACCGCAATGAAGCCCTTGGCGGAACGCCACGGGGCGGCAGCGCCTCCGGCACTGCGTGCCATCATGTACGTCGTGCGGGTTCAGGCGATGGTCGGCAATATGCGCCTATCAAAGAAGCGGCCATTGCTATCGCTGACAACACCGGGTTGTGCGTTGCGCCTGTTCGTCGAGGCGCTCGACATCGGACTCGACGAGGACGGTAACCCGTTGGGCAATGGTGCCAAGGCTCAGCCTGCTGGCCTTTATGGCGGATACGCCACTCCCGCGCATATGACGGACGATGACCAGATCATCCTGCGACGCCTGCATATGCGGATTGGCGACACTGACCATGAAGGGTGCCTGACGGGCGTCGGGGGCGCAGACCTGTTCGAGAGAATTCTTGCGACCGGCCGGGCGCGATGGGCAACGGCGCGCGGCGTATCCCTAGACCGGCACGTCGCCAAAAAGGCAATGCTCGAATGGGTTCATGATGACCTGGGACGTACGCGGTTGTCGGTCCAGGATGTGCCTGCGGACAGCGTGGCGGTCGCGTTGGCACCGCCTGCATTGATCGACACCGGTAGCGGTGCGGTCGCTCCTCTAGATTTCGACGTCTCGCCCGCCATGGCCGAGCATCTGCTGCGCCTGCCTCCAGTCGACGCGGATGTGGTTGCGGCGTTGTCGTCACGCTGGCGTGATCTCGTGCCGGGCCATGTACCGCGGCCAATTGCACCGACGGTGCGCGATCTTGGCACTGTCACACCGGTTCCGGTCCTGTCGCTGTGCATGGACAAGGTTACCATGCAGACATGGCATGGCGGTCGCTATCGCTACTCAGGCAAAATGCAGGTCGCAAGCGCGCTAGCCCGCCTGACATTCGATTATGCCGGCACGATTGTCGGGGCTACAACTGCAGAGCAGACGGTACTGGTCCGGGACGCTGACGGGCTTGTCCGCTTCAGCCGCGATCCCGACGACGAAAATGACGCCATGGAGCGCTTGTTCCTGGAGGGCCTCATGCCCCTGTTCGAATTTGAGGAGGCCGAACCGGCACCGCGGCAGGAATGGGATCATGCGCCCGGATTACCGGCGAGACCGGAAGATTTTACCCCTTTCCTGATTTACGACGCCGATACCTTGCGAGCCGAAGGCTGGCGGATCGAGGTAGCAACCGACTTTCCGCTGCGCGTCATTGAGGTTGACGCAGCGGATCTGTCAGCTGCGGTCGTACCGTCCGGGATTGACTGGTTTGACATCACGCTCGGCGCGAATGTTGATGGCGAACGCGTCGATCTGGTGCCGGCGTTGCGCCGGATGCTGGCAACGATCGGCGCAGACGATCTCGAGACGCTCGGTTCTAATCTTGCCGAGGAGGACGATGTTATTCCGGTCGCCCTTGGCGACGGTAAAGTCGTGGCGATAAAGGCGGCGAGTGTGCTGCCAATGTTGCACGCGCTGATGATGCTTGCCACGAATGATCAGGCGGCCGGGACAACCGGAAGCAGGCCGGGCTTTTCGAAACTTGATCTCGGGCTGCTGAGTGCGGTAGAAGCTTCGGCGCCCGGCATGTCATGGACCGGGGCAGAGCCGCTGCGGCGACTTGCCAGTGAACTAACCCAACTCCGGCTCGCACCGACGCCGCTCCCTCCGGGCTTCGAAGCGACCCTGCGGCCGTATCAGCAGACCGGGTTCGACTGGCTTGAGGCGCTGGCGCGGGCCGGGCTCGGCGGGCTCCTCGCCGACGACATGGGTCTCGGCAAGACCGTGCAAACGCTCGCACATATCGTGTCGCAGAGAACTGCAGGTGCACTTGGCGGCCCCGTTCTCATCGTCGCACCAACGTCGGTGCTGCCGAACTGGCAGGCCGAGATTGCCAGATTTGCGCCGACACTGACGGTGCTGTTGCTGCACGGCTCAAGCAGGCACGACCGCCACGACACCATTCGTGCTCACGACATTGTCCTGACTAGCTATCCGCTGCTGGTGCGCGACGAGGACGTGCTCACTGCTGAGAAGTTCGGCCTCGTGGTGTTCGACGAAGCGCATGTGCTTAAGAACCCCAGAACGGCAGGTCATGCGGCTGCCCGCAAACTGAAAGCGGCGCGGCGGATCGCCCTGAGTGGAACGCCGGTCGAGAACCAACTCACCGATATATGGTCATTGTTCGAGCTGATCGTGCCCGGCCTGCTCGGCAACCAGCGTGACTTTGTGCGCATGTACCGTACGCCGATCGAGAAACACGGTGACAGCGAAGCGCGGGCACGGCTGGCACGCAAGCTGAAACCCTTCATGCTGCGTCGGACCAAGGATGCGGTGGCAGTCGATCTACCGGCAAAGTCGGTCGTACCTGTCATGGTTGCCCCAGGTGCCGCACAGATGGCGCTCCACGAAAGCCAGCGTATCCTGATGCAGCAGCGCGTCCGCGACGAGATCGCCCGGGTCGGGCTCATGCGCGCTCAGATCATAATGCTGACAGCCCTCACGCGGTTGCGACAGGTATGCTGCGATCCGCGCCTGCTGCCGGGGCAGGGGACGAAGCCACCACCGTCTGCCAAGCTCGAGCGATTGCTGGAGCTGCTCGACGAATTGATCGCAGAAGGCCGGCGGATCATTCTGTTCAGCCAGTTCACAAGCATGCTCGATCTCATCAAACCGGAACTCGACCGACGGCATCACGCCTGGGTCGAACTGACCGGCAAAAGCCGAGATCGCAAGACGCCAGTAGCCCGCTTTCAGCAAGGCGAGGTGCAGCTTATCCTGGTCAGCCTGAAGGCGGGCGGGACAGGGCTCAATCTGACGAAGGCCGATACCGTCATTCTCTACGATCCATGGTGGAACCCGGCCGTAGAAGCGCAGGCGATCGACCGTGCGCACCGGATCGGTCAGAGCAAGCCGGTCTTTGTATACCGGATGATCGCGACCGGCACGATCGAAGAGAAGATCCTGACATTGCAGCAGCGCAAGGCGGCGCTGGCGGACACATTGTGGAGCGAGGACGCGGCAGCTCCCGCCCACCTAACCGAAGATGACATTGCCTTCCTGCTGGGATGAGTGCGTGTGCATGCAGCGGTGGCAATTAGAGACGCGTGATCAAGGGGGCGGGGGCGGGATATCGTCGTTAGGTACCCTGCTGCGCCCGCCCATCAGGCCGTTAACATCATCTCGCGCTAAGTGGCTGTGGATAAGCGCGGACGGGGCCCCGTCTGATTACGGCGGAACGTATTGCGAAAATTGATATCTTTCAGTTTATCGGGGATCCCGATCAGCTCCGATTGGGACCCCCTCTAATCTCAGCTTTCTCAGCTTTTACAATTGCCTAGTTCGATTTTGGCGGCGGTCACGCTTCGACGCCTATTCACAAATCAGGGCTCTCGGCTGACCGCGATCGTGCCTCATGCTGACTCATAGTGATGGACCGGATTCGCCAGATACGGCATCTGTTTAGTCATGGAACGCCAGATCTCCCATAGCTGCGGCCATAAAGCCACGCACGACCTGTATGCTGCGTATGCAGCGGACTATGATCGGCAGGAAATTCGTCTTGAACGTCAAAAGTGCGCAGACTGCCGTGGGGCGGTCAAGCAGGCGCGTGCCGAAGCCGATGCGGCGCTTATTGCGAAGCTCATTGTCGCGGACTTGGAGGGCAGTCCAAAGCAGATAGCCTGGGCCGCGACGATCAGGGCTGCGCGGCTTGCCCGGCTTCAGCGGGCGGGAAGCGATGGAATCTCGCAACTGGCTTTTGTCAGTGATGCAAAATGGTGGATCGATACCCGCAATACCGACGACGTCGTTTTGTTGGCGCAGCACCAGATTACGGGTGCCCATGCGGGCATGGAGACTTGGTCGAACACTGAAGAGCCGTATAACAGCTCGATTATCAAGCAGTAGTTTCTGCTACAAATGCCCCCTGTCATGGCACACGCGCACGTCGTGTCAAAAAAGCGCGATCAGCGCTCCGGCGGGAATGGCGAGGGCAATAGCAAGCTTGTCTCGTACCTGATTCCCGCTGTTCAGTCCTCGTTCGATACTGGATAGGCCGGTAAGACTTACGCCTGCGGCATTCGCCAATTCGGTCCGGGTCATTTTTCTGAACAGTCGCCAGGCGGCAGTGGGTGAAGCGCCGCCAAGTAGCGCGTACACGACGTCGATTGGGTACCGCGTGTCGCCAGCAACATGGACTGCTGCAGTAGTGAATTCGCTTGGCGTCTGGGTTGCCTTGACCTCCCACAGATCGTCAAGCTGCCGACGGGTGATCGGATTTACGTCAAGATACTCCAGATTCACGACCACCGCCTTCACAATCACCAGCTTACCGGTGCCAGATCGGTTGTGTAACGCGAGGTCTGGAAATTCGATCGGGTCGTGATCGGTAAGTTGGTGCCGGGGCATGCCCCGGCACCAACTGCCCATCTTCGGCATTCCATGGAGTTACAACACACCCGTGGAGAGAACGAATGGACAGCAAGCATGATACGGCGATTGAGGCAGTACTGGAACAGCTGATTGAACATGGCCCCGAGGGAATTGCCGCGGTGTTCGCGCGGACCTTCGAGATGGCGATGCGGATCGAACGCGAGCGCTTCCTGAGCGCAGGGCACTACGAGCGCACGACCGACCGGCGGGGCTATGCCAATGGCTACAAGTCCAAGCGGATCGACACGCCGGCTGGCACGGTGAACGTGGCGGTGCCCAAGACTGCCGGCCACGGCGCCGAGCCGTTTTTTCCGCAGTCGCTGGAGCGCGGCTGTCGCTCGGTACGCGCGGTGATGCTGGCAGTCGCCGAGATGTACGTGAAGGGCGTATCGACCCGGCAGGCCGAGGCGGTGCTGCGCGAATTCGGCATCGAGAACCTGTCTTCATCCCAGGTCAGCCGCGCCGCAGCCCTGCTCGATGAGGAGCTGGAGGCATGGCGCAATCGCCCGCTCGGTGAGATCCGCTACCTGATCCTCGACGCCCGCTACGAGAAGATGCGCGCAGGAGGCATCGTGCGCGACGCAGCCGTCCTCTCGGCAATCGGTATCGGCCCCGACGAACGGCGACGGGTGCTCGGCGTCAGCGTCGCCCTGTCGGAGGCCGAGGTCCACTGGCGTGGCTTCCTCGACGACCTGGTCGCACGCGGCATGCGCGGTGTGGAGTTCATCGTCTCCGACGATCATGCCGGTCTGCGTGCCGCCCGCCGCGCCGTGCTCGGTGCCGCTACCTGGCAGCGCTGCCAGTTCCATCTGGCCGCAAACGCCGTCCACCATGCCCCCAACATCGCCATCCGCGAGCGTATCGGTGCCGAACTGCGCAGCATCTGGAATGCACCGACGCTCGCCAAGGCCCAGGTCGCGCTCGACGAGCTCGTTGCAGGATACCGTGACACGGCCCCTGGTCTCGCGACATGGCTGGAAAACGCCGTTCCCGAAGGCCTGGCTGTATTCACGCTGCCCGAGCATCATCGCCGACGCCTGCGCACCTCGAACCTCATCGAGCGCGCCGTCCAGCAAGAGCTCAAGCGCCGAACCGTCAAGGTCCGGGTCTTCCCCAACGACCAGGCGCTCCTGCGCCTCGTCTCCGCCGTTCTCGTCGAGATCGACGAAACATGGGCCTCCGATAATAAGGCCTATATCAAATGGGAATGCCGGAATGGGTGATCATGCCCCGCGGCAATTTCCAGACGTCAGGTTGCACAATCGGTCTGGAAATTCGATCGGGTCGTGATCGGTAAGTTGGTGCCGGGGCATGCCCCGGCACCAACTGCCCATCTTCGGCATTCCATGGAGTTGCAACACGCCCGTGGAGAGAACGAATGGACAGCAAGCATGATACGGCGATTGAGGCAGTACTGGAACAGCTGATTGAACACGGCCCCGAGGGCATCGCCGCGGTGTTCGCGCGGTGATGCTGGCGGTCGCCGAGATGTACGTGAAGGGCGTCTCGACCCGGCAGGCTGAGGCGGTGCTGCGCGAATTCGGCATCGAGAACCTGTCTTCATCCCAGGTCAGCCGCGCCGCTGCCCTGCTGGATGAGGAGCTGGAGGCATGGCGCAACCGCCCGCTCGGTGAGATCCGCTACCTGATCCTCGACGCCCGGTATGAGAAGATGCGCGCAGGCGGCGTTGTTCGCGACGCAGCCGTCCTCTCAGCTATCGGCATCGGCCCCGACGAACGGCGCCGGGTGCTCGGGGTCAGCGTCGCCCTGTCGGAAGCCGAGGTCCACTGGCGTGGTTTTCTTGACGACCTGGTCGCACGCGGCATGCGCGGCGTCGAGTTCATCGTCTCCGACGATCATGCCGGCCTGCGTGCCGCTCGCCGCGCCGTGCTCGGCGCCGCTACCTGGCAGCGCTGCCAGTTTCACCTCGCCGCAAACGCCGTCCACCATGCCCCCAACACCGCCATCCGCGAGCGTATCGGTGCCGAGCTGCGCAGCGTGTGGAATGCAGCCACGCTCGCCAAGGCCCAGGTCGCGCTCGATGAGCTCGTTGCCGGCTACCGCGATACGGCCCCCAGTCTCGCGACATGGCTGGAAAACGCCGTTCCCGAAGGCCTGGCTGTATTCACGCTGCCCGAACATCATCGCCGACGCCTGCGCACTTCGAACCTCATCGAGCGCGCCGTCCAACAAGAGCTCAAGCGGCGCACCGTCAAGGTCCGGGTCTTCCCCAACGACCAGGCGCTCCTACGCCTCGTTTCCGCCGTTCTCGTCGAGATCGACGAAACATGGGCCTCCGATAATAAGGCCTATATCAAATGGGAATGCCGGAATGGGTGATCATGCCCCGCGGCAATTTCCAGACGTCAGGTTGCACAATCTCGCGCGCGGCCAGCTTCAGCCATTCGTTCAAGGCAAAGACTTCGGCGGCCGCCGTCTTGTCGCCCTTGATTTCCTTCAGCCTTGCCCTGGCGGCCTTGTCGCTAATGAGCAGCTCACCGTCTTCGGCCAGTTCGGCAAACAATCCGTCCTCACTGCCGTGCTCTTCTTCCATTGCGAGCATGTCGGCAGCAACCCGCGGATGAGAGCGTGATCAATCGTCGTCGATCAGGCGCCCGCGGCACACCCGCCAAGGTCAATGCGACCGCTGGTCTTGTGGCCAGCGAAGGAATAAACTCGGCCAGCGTCTCGGATGGCAGTCATGAGAGCGTACGTTTCCGAACATCCTCTCACCGGCCCCCTCTGAGTGTTTGCGCCATCGTGAACTGGTCGCATCGAGCCCGCGCAATGATCGTCATCATGAGGCCGAAGGACCGGGAACGCCGTGGCAGGGGTCGTCGTGGTCATTCAATGCCGGGTCACCGGAACGTGACGGTAGCGGATACCGCGGCGATGATGGCCTGGAATGCCTCGCGGTCCAGACTGGCGCCACCGACCAGCACGCCGTCGACATCCTGTTCCCGGGTAAAGGCCGCGGCGTTGGCCGCATCGACCGAGCCGCCGTACAGGATCGGCACCGCCCTCCCGGCGACATCGCCCAAGGCCGCGATCAATGCCGCGCGCAGGGCGGCATGGACCGATGCGACGCGCGATGGCGCGGGTGTCCGCCCCGAACCGATCGCCCAGACGGGTTCGTACGCGACGACGATGCCCGCCGGCGCACCACCGGGCAGCGACGCGCGCAACTGCGCCGCGACCGTGCCGGGATCCTCCCCCTCGTCCTCCTCGCCGACGCAGATCAGCGGGCCCAGCCCTGCCGCCACGGCGGCGGCCGCCTTGCGGGCAACCAGCGCGTCGCTTTCGTTGCATTGGCGGCGGCGCTCCGAATGGCCGACGATCACCAGCCGCGCGCCCGCCTCCGCGATCAGCGCCGCCGAGACCGCGCCGGTATGCGCCCCGCAAGGTGCGGCGTGGCAATCCTGCGCGCCGACGACGATGCCCGCGACGCCCCGGTCCACAGCCAGCGCGATCAGCGGGAACGGCGGACACACCGCCACTTGGACACCCGGCCCCGCCGCCGCGGCAAAGCGGGGCAGTGCCGAGAGAAGCTCACGCGATCCGTTCATCTTCCAGTTGGCGACGACGAGCTTATTCATGCTCATGCCCGCGGCCCGGTCAACGTCTTCGCCAGCGCCGCGTGCCAGCCGGCGACCAGGGTCGCACGCGCGGCCGGACCCATTCTGGGCTCGAAACAATCGCCGCGCACCCAGGTCCTGGCCAGCGCATCGAGGTCGGGCCACACGCCGGTGGCCAGACCGGCGTGGAACGCCGCGCCCAGTGCCGTCGTCTCCAGATGCCGCGGCCGCTCGACCGGCACGTTCAGCATGTCGGCGAGGAACTGGCACAGCCAGTCGTTGGCGGCCATGCCGCCGTCGACCCGGATCATGGCGGGCGGCGCGCCGCCATCGGCGATCATCGCATCGGCCAGGTCCATCGTCTGATACCCGACCGCCTCCAGCGCCGCGCGCGCCAGATGCGCCTGGGTCGTCCCCAGCGTCAGGCCGAAGATCGCGCCGCGCGCATCCGGATCCCAATGCGGGGCGCCTAGCCCGACGAACGCGGGGACCATGAAGACGCCGTGGCTGTCGGGCACCTGCGTCGCCATGTCGTTGGTCTCGCGCGCATGGGTGATGACGCCGATGCCGTCGCGCAGCCACTTCACCGCCCCGCCGGCGATGAAGATTGATCCCTCCAGCGCATAGGTGATCCTGCCGTTCAGCCGATAGGCCGGCGTGGTCAGCAGCCGGTTTCCGGAGGCCACCGCCTGTTCGCCGGTATTGAGCAGCATGAAGCAGCCGGTGCCGTAGGTCGATTTGGCCATGCCGGTTTCGAAACACGCCTGGCCGAACAGCGCCGCCTGCTGATCCCCGGCGATGCCCGCCACCGGGATCGCGGCATCGAACAGGCCGTCGGCGGTGTGGCCGAAGATGTGGCTGTTGTCGTGCACCGCCGGCAGCAGCGCCATCGGCACGTCGAACAGGGCGCATAATTCCGGATCCCAATGCTGGGCATGGATATCGTACAGCAAGGTGCGGCTGGCGTTGGTCACGTCGGTGGCGTGCACCGCGCCGCCCGTCAGCCGCCACAGCAGGAAGCTGTCGATCGTGCCGAACGCCAGCTCGCCTCGTTCCGCGCGCAGACGGGCACCGTCGACATGGTCGAGGATCCAGGCCAGCTTGGTCGCGGAAAAATACGGATCGAGCAGCAGTCCCGTCTTCGCGCGCACGGCCGGTTCATGCCCTTCCCGCTTCAGCCGCGAACATAGATCGGCGGTCCGCCGGTCCTGCCACACGATCGCGTTGTGGATCGTTTCGCCGGTCGCGCGGTCCCACACCACCACGGTCTCGCGCTGGTTGGTGATGCCGATCCCGGCGATGCCGGCCGCGCCGACGCCGCTTTGCGCGATCGCGTCCCGCGCGGTCGCCAGTGCGTCGCGCCAGATGTCTTCCGGATCGTGCTCGACCCAGCCGGGGTGCGGATAATGCTGCGCGAACTCGGTCTGCGCGGTGGCGACCGGCTGCGCATCGGCATCGAACACGATCGCGCGGGTGGAGGTGGTGCCCTGGTCGATCGCCAGGATGTGCTTGGGGCCGGCCATGTCTCTCTCCTTGAAGGTCATGCCGCGACGCTCGTGCGCGGCGGCAGATAAGGCTTCACCAGATACTGGTACATGCCAGCACCGATCACGCCGCCCAGCAGCGGTCCGGCGATCGGCACCCACCAGTAATTGTCCGGTCCCGGCAACGCGGCGTCGCCCCACCCGGTCAGCCAGCAGAACAGCCGCGGTCCGAAATCGCGCGCCGGATTGATCGGCCAGCCTTCCAGATAGCCGGCCGCCGCGCCGATGCAGGCGACCAGCAGTCCGATGACGAGCGCGCTGGCGTTGGCCATCGGAGCGGAGGTATTGAATTCGTCGGTGATCGCGAAGATGCCGAGCAGCAGAATGCCGGTTAGGATCACCTCGTCCCAAAAGGCGTGGAGCGGCGTGATGTGCGCGCCGGGCGCGGTGAAGAACACGCCGGCGGCACCGCCGCCCGCACGGGTCAGCCCGTGAGTGACGTTGTAGGCGTCGATCACCGGCCCGAACAGCTGATGGACCAGCGCCGCACCGATCATCGCCCCCACCACCTGCGCAACGACATAGGGCAGCACCTTGGCGCGCGGAAAGCCGCGGAACAGCGTCAACGCCAGCGTCACCGCCGGGTTGGCATGCGTGCCCGATACCGCGCCGGTGACGTAGATCGCGATCGTCACCGCCAGCCCCCAGGCGATGCAGACGCCCCAATAGGCGGTGGCATAGGGACTGGGATCGTAGAGGATCAGCATCGCCGCCGCCGAATCGCCCAGCGTGATGATGATCGCCATCGCCAGCGCCTCGGCGATCAATTCGCCCCTCAACGTGGTGCCTGCCATTGCCTGCCGGGTCATGCCGCTCTCTCTCCCACATCGAGTTCGTAGCTCGTGACCGGATTGTCACGCTATTTCGATCGAACGTCAACACTTTCGTTTGAAAGTTCGTGTTGGCAGGTGCATATTCGTTTTCAGACATCCCTGCCGGTCGATCCGGCGATGAGGAGGCGATCAGTGGTTTACCAGACAGCATCCACACAAAGTTCACGCGCACGGCACGACGTCGATCTCCTGATCGTCGGCGGCGGCATCAACGGCGTCGGCATCGCCCGCGATGCGGCGGGGCGCGGCCTGTCCGTCGCGCTGGTCGAGAAGGACGATCTCGCCAGCCATACTTCGTCGGCATCGACCAAGCTGATCCATGGCGGACTGCGATATCTGGAATATTACGAGTTCCGGCTTGTGCGCGAGGCGCTGATTGAACGCGAGCGGTTGTGGGCCATGGCCCCGCACATCATCTGGCCCCTGGAGTTCGTGCTGCCGCAAGGCCAATCGCCGCGTCCGGCCTGGATGGTGCGGCTGGGGCTATTCCTCTACGACCATCTCGGCGGTCGCAAGAAGCTGCCAGCGACCCGCACCGTCTCGCTGGATCGCGATCCGGTCGGCAACGGGCTGAAGCCGGGTTCGCCGCGCGCGTTCGTCTATTCGGATTGCTGGGTGGAAGACAGCCGGCTGGTCGCGCTGAACGCCCGCGACGCGGCGGATCGCGGCGCGACGGTGTTGACGCACACCCGGCTGGCCGCGGCACGCCGCGAGGGTACAGGCTGGATCACCACGATCGAAGATGCGCACGGGACGCGCGATCTGACGGCGCGCGCGATCGTCAATGCCGCGGGGCCATGGGTGGCCGATGTGCTGGGCGACGTGCCCGACGCGCGCCGGGATCGCGGCGTCCGGCTCATCAAGGGCAGCCATATCGTCGTGCCGCGGCTTTACGAGGGTGCCCACGCGTTCATGCTCCAGAACCCCGACCGGCGGATCGTCTTCGCCATTCCCTATCAGGAGCGGTTCACGCTCATCGGGACGACCGACGAGGCATGGGAAGGCGCACCGGGGCGCGCGACGATCGGCCAGGGCGAGATCGATTATCTGCTGGAGACGGTCGCGCGCTATTTCGAGCGGCCGGTCGCGCAGGCCGATATCGCCTGGACCTATTCGGGCATCCGCCCGCTGTACGACGATCATGCCGCCAACGCATCGGCGGTGACGCGCGATTATGTGCTGGATCTGGACGGCAGCACCGATCGCGCGCCGATGCTAAGCATCTTCGGCGGCAAGATCACGACCTATCGCAAGCTTGCCGAGCATGCGATGGGCGAACTCGCGCCCTTCTTTCCCGAAGCGGGCAAGGCGTGGACGGCGGGCGCCGTCCTGCCGGGCGGCGACATGCCGGACGCCGATTTCGATCGCTACGTAACCACGCTCGTGGCGCGCTATCCGGCGATGCCGTCCGCGTTGCTGCGCCGGCTCGCGCGCGCCTACGGCACCTGCACCGAAACCGTGATCGGCGATGCGCAGACCCCCGCTGATCTGGGCGAAGATTTCGGGGCCGGGCTGTACGCGCGGGAGATCGACTATCTGCGCGACCGCGAATGGGCGACCAGCGCGGAGGACATATTGTTCCGCCGCGGCAAGCTGGGCCTGCACGTCGCCGAAGGTACCGCCGAACGGATCGACGCCTATCTGGCGGATCGGCTAGGGTCGGGTGCGAGCAACCGGATGTCGGCTGCATCCTGACGGAGAACATGTGTGGAAACGACCGGTCGCGACGAGCAGGACGTAACCGCGGACGGCATTGTCGCCCGGCACTTCCAGATTCTCGAACTCGCACGCAGCGCCGGGAAAGTCGCGGTGGAGGAACTGGCCGACCGGCTTGGCGTCACGCCGCAGACGATCCGCAAGGATCTGAACATTCTCGCGCGCAAGTCGATGCTGTCGCGCGTCCATGGTGGCGCAGTCGTAACATCGGGTGTCGACAATATCGACTATGTCACCCGCCGCGCCGTCGCTACCGGGGCGAAGGCGGCGATCGGCAGGGCCGCGGCCGCGCTGATCCCCAACGGGGTGTCGCTGTTCATCAACATCGGCACCACGACCGAGGCGGTGGCTAACCACCTCGTCCACCATCGTGACCTGATGGTGATTTCGAACAACCTCAACGTCGTGGATATCCTGGCCGACCGCGACGGAATCGACATGGTCGTGGTCGGCGGCCAGGTCCGTCGCCACGACCGTGCGGTCGTCGGTGCGCTCGCGATGAACTTCATCCGCGCGTTCAAGGTCGATTATGCGCTGATCGGCATCTCCGCGATCGACCCGGACGGCAGCCTGCTGGATTTCGCGGTGGACGAAGTGCAGGTCACGCGAACGATCATCCAGCACGCGCGCAAGGTGATCCTGGTAGCTGATTCGAGCAAGGTCGGGCGTCCCGCGCCGGTGCGTGCCGGCGATCTGCACGACATCGATTATCTGGTGACGGACAATCTGGTCGGTCCCGCGCTGACCGCGGCGTGCGGGGAAGCGGACGTGAAGGTCATCGAAACGGATGATCGTTGAACATAGCAGCTGGACCACGCTGCAGTCATGACGATGTATCGCCGAACGCACATCGTCGCGATGATATGATTATGGTGACGATAGGGGTCGAAGGCGGACAGCACTGCCGACGCGATGTCGCTTTTCGACAACTCGGCGGGTGTGGCTTGACCGTCGCGCTGCTGCGGCAAGTTCGTGTCGTAGGCGGTCTGGATGCGACCGCCCCCCCGTGCCGCTGCGAGCGTTGCCCATGCGGCATCGGCGGCGCGCGTAGCTTCGCGTACCGCGGTATCGATCTGGAACCGTTCGGCGCGGTATATCGCCTCCGCTTGTGGTACGCGGGAGGATACCAGCGCGCCGGTCAGCAGGGGAACACACGTTACGCAGCGGCGACGGTCGCCAGCATCTCTTCGCATCGGCAAGGTTGACAACGACGCTGGCGCGCTGCGCCTCCAGTTGCGCCACGTCGCTACGGGTGGCCTGACCCAGCCCCCAGCGCGCGCGGATTGCGGACACCCGCGCGTCGAGCCGGTAGATGCCAACCCGCGCGACCTCGACCGCCTGCGGGTTGTAGAGTAGATCGGCATAGGCGGTAACGACACTTTCAATGATGACGCCTCGGTATCGCGTTTGCCGCGCTTCTCGCCGGATACTCGGTGCAGGGCTCTGTTGCAAAAAGCTGGCGGGTCTGAGCGCGGCCGTTGCCCCGATCGGTTTCAGGTGGTGTATACGTTGAACTGTCTCTCGATCAGACGCACTTCTCCCATGATGCCGCCGCCATATTGGAAGATGGCCGCCTGACCTTTGCGAAGGGCGTGCATGACCTCGAATCCCTTGATCGTCGCATAAGCCGTTGTCAAAGTCTTGAATCCGCGCACTGGCTTGATCAGCTGTTTTAGCTTGCCGTGATCAGCTTCGACCACGTTGTCGAGATATTTGACCTGCCGGTGCAGCGTCTCCTCCGGCAGCTTGCCTTCCTTCTTGAGGTCGGCGATCGCCGGACCATAGGTGGGCGCTCTATCGGTGTTGATCTTCAAAGGCTTTTCCCAATCCTTCAACCGTTGAGGGCCTTGCCCAGGGTCACGACTCATTGATCAGAGCCAGAAGATGACGGTGGCGGCGAGGGCGATAGCGGAAAAGAAGACGGTCGGGCATCGATCGTAGCGGGTAGCGACGCGGCGCCAGTCCTTCAGACGACCGAACATAATCTCGATACGGCTCCGGCTTCAGTAGCGGCGCTTGTCATATTTGACGGGGATGATCAGGGATTTTCGCCCCGGAATGCAAGGCGTTATGCCCTTTGCCTGAACGGCATCCCTGTACCATTCTGCGTCATAGCCGCGGTCGCCCAGCATCCACTGCGCCTTGGGTAGATCGTCAAGCAGCGCGGCAGCGCCGGTGTAGTCGCTGACCTGGCCCGCGGTCATGAAGAAGCTGAGCGGTCTGCCTTCTGCATCGGTGACGGCGTGCAGCTTCGTATTCATACCGCCTTTGGTGCGACCGATGAGGCGCCCAAGGCCCCCTTTATGGATGGCTCGCCCCTTATCCGAATCGTTGTCATCCTACGACAGCAGGTCGTTTGAGGAAGGAGCAAAGGTCATGGACGTATCGGTTCTGGGAATTGATCTAGGCAAGAACAGCTGCAGCGTGGTTGGGCTGGATGCGACCGGCAAAGTCGTCGTCCGCCGACGGATGCGCCGCGACACGGTCATCACATACGCCGCAGGCCTGCCGGCTTGCGTCGTAGCGATGGAGGCCTGCTGCGGAGCTCATCACATGGGACGGGCGCTGGCACGACAAGGCCATGCCGTTCGGCTGATGTCGCCGGAATATGTCCGTCCATACGTTAAGGCGCAGAAGAACGACGACCGCGACGCTGAGGCAATCGCGGAAGCGGCAACACGGCCGACCGTGCGGTTCGTCGAGTTGAAAACCGAGGAACAACTCGACATGCAAACGCTGCATTGAAGCGTCCCGGATTTCCTGGAGGCTCCCACTTGTGAGTAGGAGCATCGAGAATGAGCAAGACGACAAACAAGTTTTCGCCTGAGGTCCGCGAGCGGGCTGTTCGGATGGTGAGCGAGCACCGGGCGGATCACCGTTCGGAATGGGACGCGCTGGTGTCGATCGCCGGCAAGATCGGCTGCACGGCGGAGACGCTGCGGCGTTGGTGCCGCGACGACGCTGGCCGGCGCGCGGAACCAGCGGCACTGGCCGATGATGACCGTGCCAGATTGAAGTTGCTCGAGCGGGAAGTGAAGGAGCTCCGCCGGGCAAACGAGATCCTTCGGAAGGCGTCGGCATATTTTGCGATGGCGGAGCTCGACCGCCCCGGGCGATGAAGATGGCGTTCACCGACGCTCATCGGGAGGAGTTGGGGATCGAGCCGATCTGCCAGGAACTGGCGGTCGCCCCCTCCTCGTATCATCAACACGCCGCGCGCCTGGCCGATCCGGGCAAACGTTCTCCTCGCGCCCGGCGTGACGACGAGCGGAAGGACCATATCCGGCGCGTCCACGAGGCCAGCTTTGGCCTTTACGGATCGCGCAAGGTGTGGCGGCAGCTGCTGCGCGAGGGCGCCACCATCGCCAAATGCACGGTCGAGCGGCTGATGAAGGCGATGGGGCTGGCCGGTGTCCGGCGTGGCAAGTCCTGCATCACCACGGTTCCGGATCGCAAGGCTCCATGTCCACTCGACAAGGTCAATCGGGAATTCAAGGTCCAGCGCCCGAATGCCTTGTGGGTCGTGGACTTCACCTACGTCCACACCTGGGCGGGGTTCGTCTACGTGGCGTTCGTCATCGATGCGTTCGCCCGCCGGATCGTCGGATGGAAAGTCAGCAGCCGTGCTACCGCCGGCTTCGTGCTGGATGCCCTCGAGCAGGCCATCCATGCCCGGCGTCCCACCGCCGACGATGGTCTCATCCATCATTCCGACAGGGGCTCGCAATACCTCGCCATGAGCTACACCCAGCGCCTGGCAGAGGCAAAACTGGTGCCCTCGGTTGGCAGCGTCGGGGATTCCTACGACAATGCTCTCGCCGAGACGATCAATGGCCTGTTCAAGGCCGAGGTCATCTGGCGGCAGCGCTCATGGCCGAGCCTCGCCGCTGTCGAGATGGCGACGTTGCAGTGGGTGGACTGGTTCAACAACCAACGCCTCTTCGGCCCGATCGGCTACGTCACGCCTGCCGAGGCCGAAGCTGAATACTATGCCGCCCAGCAGGAAACCGCTATCGCGGCGTGACTCAAACCAAACTGCCTCCGGAAAATCCGGGACGCTTCATACCGCATCCGTGACCAGCTTGTCGGTGATCGCACCTCGTTGATGAACCAGATCAGGAGTCTTCTTCTGGAGCGCGGCTACATAGTCCCGCAAGGACGCGCAAAGCTTGCCGTCCGGCTGGGTGAGATGCTCGATGGTGACGAGCCAGTGCTGGGCTCTCGTATCCATCGGCTCGTCAGTGATATGCGCCTGCTCTGGATTGCCCTTGATGACCGGATCGCAGATCTCAATGCCGAGTTTACCGAGGCTGCCCGCTCGGATGAGCGAACGCGGCGCCTCCTGACTATTCCTGGTATCGGCGCGCTGAACGCGACGGCGCTGGTAGCTGCAGTTGGCGACGCTCGAACTTTCGCACGGGGCAGGGATCTTGCCGCCTGGCTTGGGCTCGTGCCGCGTCAAGCAACGACCGGGGGTAAACCGCGATTGCTCGGCATCACCAAGCGCGGAAGCCGCTATCTGCGGAAAAACCTGATCCAGGGTGCCCGGGCATCACTACCGACGATGAGCAAGAGCGACACACGACTCGGCGCCTGGCTGCGCGGCCTTTTGTCGCGTTCCCATCACAACACCGTCGTGGTGGCGCTAGCGGCCAAGATGGCGCGCATCGTCTGGGCGCTCCTGCGTCATGAGCGTACTTACGATCCAGCCGCACAAGCGGCGTGAACGAGATCAGCCGATGCACCTTGCACCGGCTGGATGATGTCTGCGGGAGGTAAGTGAAAGATGGCCTGACAGTCGACCGGTGACCTGGAACCCTATGGCTTAAAATGGCACTCGATGCCGGCCCCTTTATGAGGACCAGGACGCGCGGATCTCCATCTTGGCCAACGACCTCGCGTCGAAAGGCCGGATACGTTTTCGCAGACTGCTCAGAACATCAGACACAAACCGCTTGCCGACGGGGCGAGCCATACGTTTAACCCGCAGGCTGGACGCCGTGCGGTGCGCCTTCAGATAGGTCGCGTCGATCATGATCGTCTTCGGCGTGGCGCTCGCGGCTGCCAGTCCTTCCATTATGCGGAGGAAGACACCCCTTTCGCCCCATCGCTTCCACCCGTTGTAGAGCGTCTTGTGTGGGCCATACTCCCGAGGGGCATCGCACCAACGCAGCCCGTTGCGGTTGACGAAAACGATGCCGCTCAACACTCGCCGGTCATCAACCCGTGGCTTGCCGTGGCTCTTGGGAAAATACGGTTCGAGCCGCGCCATCTGCTCGTCCGTCAGCCAGTACAGGTCGCTCATCCTCTGTCTCCTCACGGAGCCTGAATCAGATCGAGCCGCTCAGATCAATGGGTCCTGACCCCAGGAAGCGCCTGGCGGCTTTCATATTCCGCGTCGCCGACAGGTAAAAGTCGATGGTGTCGCCCTCCTTGTCGACCGCTCGATAGAGGTAGGCCCATTTGCCTTTGACCTTGATGTACGTCTCGTCGACGCGCCAGCTTCGTGAAAGCCCCGGCCGCTTCCAGTACCAGCGCAAACGCTTCTCGATCTCGGGCGCATAGTGCTGAACCCAGCGGTACAGCGTTGTGTGATCGACACTGACGCCCCGTTCCTCCAATATTTCCTCAAGGTTCCGGTAGCTGATGCCGTATTTGCAATACCAACGAACGCCCCAGAGAATGATCTCACCCCTAAAATGCCGCCATTTGAAATCGTTCACGCCCGCTCCGCCTCCAGCTCAAAGCCGCCAGATCGGCATCACGCCAATTTTTGCAACAGAGCCCGATCGCCGCCTTCACGATCGGGCGCGCGCATGGCAGGGGCGACGTGCTGGGTAGCAGGGCCGGTCGGGAGGATCGAGGCGACGAAGATACGCGCGCGTTCGCGCTGTCGGTCATGGCGCAGGTGGTCGACGCCTGTGAGATGCCCGCGATGCGTTCCAAGCCCCCCCCC
>Ga0265296_1002250_pt1 | contig 19878 bp, 29 predicted proteins | sample MunlanPumphouse1_FD_189073 | JGI IMG/M metagenome (GOLD analysis project Ga0265296, IMG submission 189073) | Groundwater microbial communities from a municipal landfill in Southern Ontario, Canada - Pumphouse #1 | ecosystem: Environmental > Aquatic > Deep subsurface > Groundwater | place...
ATACAAAGAAGATGTGATATTACGGCATGTACACATCAGCACTTGCTGCACTTGCAAAGCTAGGTTTCAAGTCAAAAAGTCACGCGGCCACGATAGCAGTGCTTGAAAATCGCTATGTCAGGGAGGAAAAGCTGGAAACAAAACATGTCAATAAACTGTCGAAAGCCTACACGCTCAGCGAGAAGCTTATAACAAAACTGATTAAAACAAAAACAAAAAGAGAAACAGCTCAGTATGATGCAACGCCTGCGATATCAAGGGAAATGGCGAGAACTGCATTGTCAGATGCAGATGAGTTTATAACAAAGGTCGAGGAAGTTCTAGGTGAATAGATTTCTTACGGCAATGAATTAATCTCTTTATAATTATCAGCGAGTCAATTTCGCAGAACAAGGCGAAACCTAAACCCAAAAAATACTCTGAAAACAGACCGAGCGGCTATCCAGGCTTCCACCTTGCTAGTCATAAGAGACGCTTATTCTGCTGAGATCATAAGTTGACGGTGCGTAGAATAGCCAGCCAGAACTGGTCGTATAAAATCTTATTTCACTTGAACTGCTGAAAGTTGTGTTGTAGGTGCCTGGCTGGACTACCGCGCCGAACAGGATGTCATTGCCCGCCTGGGCTACAAGTTTTCCCAGCTTGTTGGTTCGTCCCACTGTAAAATATATCTTGCCGCTCTTTGCCCGCTCTGTGGCTATTTTTATCTCATTAGAACCGAAGAAGAATCCATTGTACAGGCGGCCGCTGTAATTCGATGGCATGGCACTGACTATTGCCGTTATGATTTTTGCAGCTGTTTCCTTAATACCCGTTACATTAGTAATGGAGTTGCCGATTACTGAATAGTTCAGGTATACTATCTTTGCCGGCTCGACGCATACGCCGTTCATGCACTCTGCGCAGCTCTCCTGTTTTATGTTGGCTAAGGCGTACTGGCACTCGTTTGAAACGCAGGAATAGTTCCTGTATGTTCCATAAACCTCATTGCCTTTGCAGGAGCGACCATAATAGCCATCCAGACGGTTGCAGTCAAGCAGCCCGTTTATTGTGTTGCACAGCTCGTCATTGCATTTGCCGTTAGAGCAGCCATTGTTGCATTTCTCTGCGAAAGTGTCGCTCTTTGTGTAAACACACCCTGTTCCATTGCATGTATAGATGACCTTTTTGGCAAAAACATCATTGTTTACGCATCTGTACTCCTCAACATATTGGCCAGAAGTGCCGCAGTCCACCTGGCCGCAGGATACGCAGCCATTATCAGGGTCGCAGACCTGGCTGCTTTTAAGCTGGCATGACCTTATGGAACAGCCGGAAAATCCGCACTGCCGGTCTCCAAAGTAGCACGTTCCATCCTTAACAGTCCCTGCCTTCGGACAGTAAGCTTTCTGGTAAACGCAGTTGCACACCGAGCAAATAGCATTATAATTACATTCTGTATCTGTAAGGTTTGTTGCGCAATCCGCGTTGACTTCACATTGTGCACCGCACGTCTTTGAGCAGGAATAGGTACAATCCAGTGACGAGGCAACACAGCGGTCAGCCCCATAGTTGTTTATCTGGTTATAGACGCCCTGCTGGTTGCTGAAGCACCGGTCGCACCAGAAGCAGTTGTTGTTTTTGCATGAGACATCACTGGTATAAGAAGAGCAAGCAGCGTACCCGCTCTGTAAGAAGAATAGAAACGCCAGCGCGAATAGTGTCAATATTATAGCGTACCTCATGCTAAGGGTAAGACAGAAATCTATTAAAATCGTGATAAATGATATGTTCTTTATAACACATGGCTAAAGCCATGGGTATCTTAGAACATGGCATCCAGAATTCATTGAGTTTCATCTGCGATCTAAAGACCGCAGTATTCGATGAATTCTTGGATAAGAGCGCAGGTTGGGTTTCGCCCGCTCGATCTTGGTTTTACCCGTTAGTTAAAATGAGGAAAATAAAATTAAATCAAAAAAAAGCAAAAAGCGCCTTTATCATTTGTGCACTGTGCATCTGCCGCACGACTTCCACTTGGCCATTTTAGCTAGTCCTATCAGAAGAACGCCAAGGAAATACCAGCCAAGCAGTACCATATTCACGGCTGTAGGTGCGCCACTACTAAGCTGTGTCGCAAATCCCGCTACAAGTGCCCAGATGCCTATTGCCGCCAAAACCCAAGCGATTACCATGAAGCCCAGATTGCAGCCGCATTTTGATTTTGCTTTCGCAGTTTCTTTTGGCATTACCGCACCTCCATTTATATTAAGTAACCTATGCTTCTGAGGGTAAATAAAGGTGATTAGCCAGAAAAGAAGAGTATTTTCGCTGCTAATATGAAAAAAATTCTCACGAACGTCAGCAAAGAACACTAGACGCCATTTCTTCCATCTGGCGCAGGGCAGCAGCTCTTCCATTGGCATGAGCAGTTCTCATTACAACATCGTGGTCTGTTGACGTCAGATATCGGCCAATGTATGCTGCCCTGGCTTCAGGATTGCCCACCCAGAGTCGCTTTGCCCTGTATAGTGATTCAATAGGAGAAGGCCTCATTTTTGTATAAATCGCAATTTCCTCTGATGTCCACATTTGAATCACCGTTTATAATATTTTCTTTGACTGCAAGCTACTTTCTTTTCAAAAGAAAGGAGCTTACTCTTCAACCCTTGGCGCCAAAATGAATCCAAGTTGCAGCTTGCCAGGGACCTCGAACTGCAGCTTCATGGGATAATCATTAGCCATTGAAAGCTTGACTTCCGGCGAGAATTTCTTTGCCTTGACAATCTTCTTCAGGTAATCAAGAGAGTAACGTGCCCGGACAGGCTCGCCGATGTCAGTTATCCTGAGCCCGCCCTCGCCTTTCATCAGGTCCAGCTGCGTAAAAGAAGAATCGCTCTCGCCCTTCATGGTCATCTGTTCCTTTGTTATCGTGAATATTACAGAATCCGTTATCAGTTCCGCATCCTCTATGCCGTTGCTGAGTATTTCGCTGTTCACCGTAAGTGATGACGAGAAATCAAGCTTGTCTATTGGCGGCGTTTCCTCGCGCGATATGTCTATAAGAGGCAGCACAAATTTTCGGGTCGATACACCCTTAATCGTAATGTCAAGCTTACCTTCAGCTAGTTTAATGGTGAGTGAATCTGTCTCGCCTGCCCTTTTAAGTATCTGCAACAGGTTCTGGAGATTTATTCCTATCCTGGCATCCTCTGTATATTTGTACTCCTTGAACATGTCCCTTGTCATGTAGAAGTCGACCACGACGACAACAGCGCGGTCTGAGGCAATCATCTGCACGCCATATTCCTTTATGTGCAGTTCTGCCTCGTCTATGAGCTCTGCCACCGTGGCAATGCTGTCCCTCAATAAGCCAACGTCATCAATTTTTGCCTCAAACATTTTCTACACGACCTATAAGTTCTGTAACCATTGAATCGAGCCTGAAAGAATCACCCATATCATATATTTCAAGCACACCATGCTTTTCGCCTGCTGTGTAAATTCCCAGGACAATGTCACTTCTTTTTTCGGGGGTAAACACAAAAAAGCCATCATTTGCTGCATACTCTGCGGCTTTTCCCCAGTTAACACCAAAACCTTCCATATGATCTACAAATTTCAGGATATCCGTGAACACCCGTATGTTATATCTGTCGGCAATTCTTGTGCTGCTGTGGAGGGATGTTGAAATCCCGGGTCCTGTCCCGTCCATGTGTCTTGCCGTTAGGATAGCATGATTGTTTGCCATACTCATCACTAATTTTCTCCATAAATCTTTTTATACAGACTCATGTCCAGGCCGTTTCGATTCTGAACTATCTCGCCCCTTAGCTCATAGCCGTCTTCCAGCGGCAAAACTCTGCAAAAAATAATGACCAAATCGTCTATTTCGCACAGCGCATCGGTAACTATCTGAGCTGTTGAGGAGCCATCGTCCACAACTATCATGCCGTCCTGCTTGTCAATGATCCGCCCGAAGATTCGTATGCGCACGTCTTTCTCCGGGTTTATCTCTATTATCTTCCGTGGAGAAGCAGCTAGTCGTCTGTAGCGAAATTCTTCCATACTGAGAAGATAACATGAAATTATTTAAAATAAGCTCTAATCATAGCGCGCAGATAGTGTATCAAAAGGAACTTCCGACATGCCGTCTTCATCTTCCCTGTAAAATCTTTGAGCCATTTCTTGTGGCCTTGTTAATCTTGTTCTTCGCGGCTCATTGTTTGTAGTATGGCGGCTTTCTGGCTTTCTATGAAGTTTTCTTGTAAGTGTTTTTCCAACAACACTAATATCATTTGAGGACATTCTTAGTCTTTCTTGTTTCGCAACATATCTGGCGAGTTCAGGTCCTGTTAATCCCGTCTCTTCAGCATACTTCCCTATGAGCGCATTGGCTGTCTCATAGGCATGTCGAGCTTTAGGCGCTCTTTTCAAGTCGCCTGTCCATGTTGGATAACTAAACCATTCCATAACCACACCTATAATATCATTACTCTTAAGTAGTATATAAAGTTAATCCTTTAGACCTATAAAAAGTATTTGCCGTTTATCCATAGCGGTACAAAGCGTACAAATGCTCCGCACTTAGGGCATTTTTCATTGCCGTAGTTGCTTTGCTTGCTGAAGCCGCATCTCTGGCACTTTGCTTCTGTCTTCATAACATCAACAATATTCATCGAACTTGTATTTATAATTGTGAATCATATTCGGGTAAATAAAAAAGAGAATTAGTGAAATAGGAAAAAATAAAATTTTTATTCCTCTTCGACGTCGCCGTCTCCGCCGCCTTCCTCGTCTTCGTCGTCGTCTCCCCATTCATCATCGTCGTCTTCATCATCGTAGTGCATTTTCATTTTTTTTCACCTCGCTTGGCTTTGTTTGAATATGAATCTTCTTTCAAAACGGCAAGTATTTAAAGCTACACGGATGTCATCCTTTTAGTTTTTCAAGCAGGCTTCCACAAAACCGTAGAACATCGGGGATGGGTCATCCAGTCTTGACTTGAATTCCGGATGCGCCTGCGTTCCTATGAAAAATTTGTGCTGCGGCAGTTCTATATATTCCATGAGTTTTGTGCCGTCCTCTCGCTGGTGAAAGCCCGAGAAGACGAGTCCGGCGTCCTCAATCCTTTTTACAAAGCTTGGATTGACCTCAAAGCGGTGTCGATGGCGCTCGAGTACTATATTGTTTCCATGCAGCACACCGAGACGGAATGGCTCTGTGTTTTTCAGTTGTTCTATTCTCTTCATGTCAGCAAGAAGTCTGCCGGTTTTTCTGTAAAGTTCAAGTACACGGCTTTCTTTCAAAACAGCCGCATAGGCGCCAAGCCGCATCGACGCCCCGTATCTGCTTTCCGCAAGGATTTGTCGCTGCGCCGGCAGTATATCTATAACAGGGTAAGACGTGTTAGGATCAACTTCAGTGGTCTGTGCGCCTTTCATGTCGCAGACATTTTGTGCGTATTCTATTGTCGCGAGTTGAAGCCCATAACATAAACCAAGAAACGGAACATTATTTTCTCTCGCATATTGTATTGCCTTTATTTTTCCTTCAACACCGCTCGAGCCGAAACCACCCGGAACAATTATGCCGTTGTAACCATTCAATATGTGTGTACCCTGTTTTTCTATCATCTTGGAATCTATCCAGTCTATGTGAATGTTCGTGGATAAAGCAGCTCCTGCATGAATAAGCGCATTATTGACGGAAATATACGAATCGGTCAGGCAGAAGTCGCCTATGTCAATATATTTTCCAACCATGGCTACATTTATCTTCCGCTCAGGGTTTTCCATTCTTTGAATAAGCTCCTTCCATGAGGACCAGTCAGGCACACGGCGTGGCTCCATGTTCATGCGGTTCAGTATTTTTCTTCCCAAATCTTCTCTCTCCAGGTTAAGCGGAACCTCATAAACATTTTTGACATCAGGCGCAGATATTATGCAATCCGCGTCTACGTTGGCATTCTGCTGTATCTTTTTTTTCCTTACATCATCCAGAGGCATGTTCGCCCGGCATAAAACAAAGTCAGGAAATATTCCTGTCTCATTAAGCATCTTGATCGCTTGTTGTGTTGGTTTCGTCTTCATTTCTCCTATACTGTTAGGCACCGGGAGGTAGGTAACAAGAATATGAATTACATTTTCTTTTCCTAACTCGAGTTCGAGGCTTTTCGTTGCAAAAAGATAGGGCATGTTCTGATAATCCCCGACTGTTCCACCGATTTCGACAAGGACAACATCGTAGCCATTCGCAGCCTCGCGTATGCGGCGCTTTATTTCATTCGGCACTTCTGGTATGACTTCAACTGTCTGTCCCAGATATTCTCCGCGCCGTTCGCGGTCTATCAGGTCTTTGTATACTTGGCCTGTTGTTATGTTATTTCTTTTTGGTATATCAAAATTGAGAAAACGTTCATAGTTTCCAAGATCCTGGTCTATCTCGCCGCCGTCATCCGTGACCCAGACCTCGCCGTGTTCTGTCGGCCTTAATGTGCCGGCGTCGCAATTTATGTAAGGGTCGATCTTGACTGCCGTTGTCGTGAATCCGTATTGTTGCAGAATCTTGCCGATAGAAGCAGTTGCGATTCCTTTGCCAACGCCTGATATGACGCCGCCCGCCACCACGATTATTTTCATTGTTTTTCCCTTGATTCAAAAGTATAAAAAAGCTTTTTTCTGAGAAAATATAGTAATGCGAAAAAAATCTATAAATATCAGGCGCTGCTAATTGATGTATACCCAATCAGTTTGTTTGTTTTAATACTTTTTTGTAATATTCTTTCTATGCCAGACAAAGAGATATTTTACAAAGCAGGTTTTTGTAGAGCTGTTACTGGGCATACAGATTCTGAGCTGCGAGACATGGTTTCCCGTGACTATATAGACCCGGTAACAAAATCCAGAGGATTTGATATGCCACGGTCAGATAGCGATGTATTTGTTGATAGGTTTGCCCTTTTCATGGGTTCTGCCTTTAGATTTCCTCTCATAGGAACAATGGATCAACTGTATGGGTTTTTCCAACGATTTAGAGCATACAAAGAAAAGGCTCATCCTAGAAGAGAGTTTCCCCGTGTTGATGCATTTTATGCACCTCTGTACAGAGATATCGAAGCTGCGTATCAAACAGGCGATGAAGAAGAATTTAAGGAAGCCATTTCTGCGCTTGTTAATGGAATAGTTCATGACTAATTAGAAAATCCCAAAAAATTCCGTCGATAAACTTTATATACATCCTTGAACATATATGTTAGCTAATTCAAATGTAATTTCTTCGTGATTTGAGGCTGAGAAAGTGGCGAGAAAAAAGAAAAGCAAGTACATCAAAACCCATATCGAAACCTGGAAGTGCAAGGGCTGTGAGTTTGAGTGGTCATACAGGACTATGAAGTGTCCGCTCTGTTACAGCGCTGGCATGATAAAAATAGTATAAGCTTTTTTTCTTATTTTCTTTTTATTTTACTTTTATTAGTTTAGTTTTCAAAGCGTTTCATTGATAAAATTATTTAATTTGAGTATACTCTTTTTTCATGCCCTTTATTGGATACAATTAAAATACTTCAGTAGCAGGATTTTTAATATTTTGGCAGAAGGTGTATATCTATGAAATCACAAAACTTTACTGTAGTCATCGAGAAAGGCGAAGACGGCTATTATATAGCGGACGTGCCGGAATTGCCCGGATGCCATACTCAGGCAAAATCCATGGATGAGCTTCTGAAGCGTGTGAAAGAAGCCATAGAAGCTAATACGGATATTCAGAATTCTGATTATTTTTGAAGCATAGCAGGATATTTAAACTATAGATTGCAAATTATCAGTGGTGATAATTATGGAAAACATTTATCCTGAACTGAAAAAGATAGAGAACGAATTGAAAGAGATAAAAATGATGCTTAAAACTGATAGGAAGCCTGTAAAGCTAGGCGGTGTGTTGAAGGGCGCAAAGATTACGGAGAATGATATCAGTGATGCCAAGAAATCTTTGCTGAAAAGGGATTAGGATGTATGTCACTGATACACATAGTCTCCTTTGGCATCTTCAAAATGACGAAAAGCTAAGCGATAGGGCAAGGGCTATTTTTCAGGCATGCGATAATGAGAAGGAAGAAATAATAATTCCTTCTATCGTTATTATAGAATCTATATTTGTATGCGAGAAAAAGAAGGTCGAAATAAGATTTCAAGAGGTAGTGGAAAAGCTGAAAACAGCATCGAATTACCGCATCTACCCTCTGGACGAAGACGTCGCCTTTGAATGCAGCAAAATCGATATGAAAGAGCCGCATGACAGGATAATTGTAGCCACCGCACGACTGCTCGGTAAACCGCTTATAACTAATGACGGAAATATTAGAAAATCTAAGCTTGTAGAAACATTTTGGTAATTTATAGGTGCCATTCGGGAAGAATCCGTGTCAACTTACTGTCATTTGATCGCGCTACTTGTTGTTTTCAAATTTTTGTAGTATTTGCAGTATTTTGAAATAGGGCATGTTTCACATTTCGGTTTCCTGGATAAACAAATATTCTGACCAAATTGTACGAATAAATCATTTAAATCCATCCAATATTGTTTTGGTAATATCTTTCTAAGCTCTATCTCAGTCTTCTCTGGACTTTTGGTGTCTACCCAACCAAGACGGTTAGAAATTTTATGTACATGAACGTCAACCGGTATGCCCTGTTTGTTGAATCCATAAACGATAACAATGTTTGCTGTTTTACGCCCGACACCTTTGAAAGTAAGCAACGTGTCCAAGTCGTCCGGTACTTTTCCATTGAACTTTTCAATAAGCAGTTTACTTATTGACTTGATTCTTTTCGCTTTTGTCTTGTAATAATTCACAGATTTTATCACCCTTGCTATATCATTCTCGCTTAATTTTGCCATGTCTTTTGGATTATCAGCAAGCTGGTAGAGTTTTTTGCTTACCCTTGCTGTAGTTTCATCACGTGTCCGCAGGGAAAGTATACAGGAAATAAGAACCTTGAATGGATCTCTTTCCTCCGCTATCTCATCCAGAGCCGTTGCGGCAAAAGAACCGGAGTTTTTCCTGAGAATCTTTATTACAAGAGAAAATTTTTTCATTAAGATATATAATACCACAAAGTTTATACAATGGATTTCAACTACATACGTTTCAAGCCGTATATATTGCACCTGACATAAATTTTCAGACATATTATGATGTCAGTGCTACGCACGGAAAACAAAGTTTTCCGGCACACCAAAAAGCTTTGCTTTTTGCGTGTATGCGGAAGACATTATAGTTAACCAACTTAATATTCAGGTATTATAGAAGTTGGTTAGCATATAGCAGACCAAATTATAATATCCTGTTTATTTGTTTGGTCAGCTATAAGTTGTATGGAAAATAATGTCTTCCACTATATAAAGAAGATGTAATAATATATTTTTAGAGCTGTCTGGAGAGCATCTCGGACTATAGGGCTTCGCCCTAAAGTTACAGATCTTCGGATCTGCTACAGTTTTCCGCAAGGATTACTCGTTGAGCTCTGATTCAGGCAACTTAATTAGTTCTGGACTAGTAAATAATTACTATGAAATGTCTTCATGAGAAGTGTGTAAAGCGCGGCTTCCGGAAAACCCACACAGGGAAAAAACAGCTTTATTTGTGCAAGAAATGCGGAAAAAAAGTCACCACAGACTGGCCGCGCATGCGCTTCAGAAAAAATGAGGTAATGCAAGCTGTTCGTCTTTACAAAAGAGGCATGTCAGCGGCAAAAGTAAAAGAAAGCATGGAAGCCCGCGGAATAAAAGTTTCCCGCTGGACTATAATAAAGTGGAACAAGAAGTTCAGGTAAGATTAAATAAAATAAAAATCTTCACCGACGCGCATTCTTTCAGGAAGTTTTGGCCTTGGGCCTGATAAAAATTCTTGCGGAGTGCCGCCTGCACTTATTAATTCTGTCCAAAGCTGCTCTTCGTTTGAAACAACTTTGATTGTATTGCCAGAACCACGCCCTTCAGGCACATCTTTTCGTGACTGATCAGGAAAATAGTGATCATTATTTCTAAAAGTAAGAACATCCATTAGCGGACCGAAGCCGTAATCTGCTGTCCTGCGGTGCGTCCACAGGTCAGTCATTTTGTTTCTTTGTTCGTCAATAGGTTCGTCCCAAACCATTGCAAGCATATATTCTGTTTCAGGACTTATCAATCTACTATGAAGACTCCACAAGCCATGAAGATATTTTTCTATGAAGCCTTTATCACATCTGTCAAAAACTACTTCAACACCTCTGGCAGGATAGACAATTGTTGGAATATTACCCATTTCAGTTGTAAAAGGATTATAGAATACCATTTTAATCATCTTTTTTATTTAATTACAGTATAAATTCCGTGAATCCTGTCTTGTCAAAGTTTTCCATGAGAGCAACGCGAATTTTCATGTTACCTCTTTTCTCTGATAATTTTGCAGCGTACTGAAGCAGAATGTTTTTTATTTCTGGCGTGCTGCATATGTAGCACACGTTGTTGTCTGTCATGGATTCTATATTGACACGGTTGTTCTCAGTCAGTATCCTGACTATTATGTTTTTGTTGTCGCATGATACGTGGAAGTCGTTTCCTATTTTATCATATTTCCATCCAAGAGCGTCAAAGATTTTCAGCGTATTTTCCGCGGAGCCGACGCTGCGTATCTTGTTTTCAAAGTTTTCCGAAAAGGTTTTTTCGCCCTTCTCCGTAAGGTAATAATAATTTGCCTTTGTCTTTTCAATGCGCACTTCTCTTACATCAACATAGCCTGAACGAAGCATCGTGGATATTTTTTCCTTGAATACCGCCCCGGACATCTTTAGTGATGTGTATAATTGTGAAGTGAATACGCCCTTGCCCTTTCCCAACGCGCCTATTATGTTCATTTGAGTATCATCCAGTTTTTCCATCTTTTCCTCACCGAAGTCTATCTTGTGCTTCATCATCTGAACGATGTCAGCGTCTTTTATCAGGCCCTTTTTTATGCTAACAAGTGGAAATCTGGCAGTGAAAGGCTTTGTCCATGTGGAATGCCTCATAAGCACAAAGGCGTTGCCCATCTGGAACCTTCTAAGATATTCACCATAATCATCGTCAAGGCCTAGCATGTTTATTGCGTCCTGAACGTCAGAGCTGTATCTGGTATCAAGACCGAGGTTCATGTAAATGTGTGTTGACGTATTACCGAGAGCAGGGTAAGAAACCATCGAAGGGTGCTGGTCAAGGTAAACTATTCCAAGGCCAAGCTCACGCATCTCACGAAAAACAAGGTCCATAACAGTTTCTGAACCTAATTTTTTCGATTTTTCCCTGTTAAGTATGTGATGCGCCTCTTCCAGTATTACGACGCCGTTCAGCTGCTCGCGCTCACCATAGGTAAGCAGCCAGTCGCGTATCCACTGCATCATGATTTCTATGAAGAACATCCTGTCGTTCGTTGAAAGAGAATCCATTTCAAGTATTGTTATTTTTCCTGGCTCAAAGAAAGACGAAGGCCTTACGCCATCCGCAAGATTAAATATGTCTCCGGTTTCCTTCATGCAGAGAGAATCGAGCGGACGCATTGATGTCGATACCCAGTTCTTTTCACGCGAAGTGCCTGAAGAGTATTCCTCTATCATTTTTTTCAGGTCTGCAAGAATCGGCTTGTCGTTCTGATCGTAAAGATCGTTGAGTGCCTTCATAATTATATGACGGCCGCCTCCCAGAAGCCAGTAGGCATGGTCGAATATTTCAGCGAACTCCTTTACCCATTGGGTTTTGCTAATGCCAGGCGGTGATTTTAGAGGATTGAACTTAAGCGGCGCCACGTTGCTGCCGACTGTGTAAATGTTTATCCTGTCCTTTACATCCGTTTGACATAGATCGCGGTAGTTCTTTTTCGAGAAGTCAAAAATTATTACAGGAACGCCCTGGTCCGAAAGGCGTTTTATCAGTAAGTAAGACAGATTAGTTTTTCCGTAACCGCTTGAACCAAATATGCCCACGTGGGTCATGAACGTGCTCTTGTCCCACATTAATTTGCCAGCTGGCTTGTGTCCGTACGTAAGTTCGCCTATCTCTATATCACCTTCAATAGCCGGCGGCTCGAGCAAAGGCGCATCTCGCAGCTGAGTATCCATAAGGATTGAAGCCTTCATTATGTCCAGCATCTCGATTAATCTTTTTCTTGTGGTTTCATCGCCAATCAGGTAAGCCCTTGATAGTCTTTCAGCAGTCTCTCTGCTAAGCACAGGCGTCAGTCGCTTTATTTCGTCGCTGAATAGTTTTTCTTTCAGTTCCATCATAATTATCATCTAGTGAATTATGTCTGGTTCATTTATGAATTGTAAATCACGAGAAAACCTGAAATAAGATTTTGACGCAGAGTAACATACCGGACACGTTAATCCATGATTGTAAATTAATAGGTCTTTCTTAGATGGGGAAATAGCACATCCTTCATTGCTGATAATTCTGTCAACGTAGTTAAACATGTCATCTGATGTTATACCGTTATGTGGAGCGCGTTGCGTTGTCATATTTTTTCACCTATTGAACTCCCATTGTTATCGGAAAATATTGCTGCAATCTTTGTTTCTATTTCATATTCCTCTTCCAGCTTGCGAAGTTCTGTGGAAAGTTCAACGAGATCGCGCCAGAACTGGACGCTCTCGTTTCTTCTCTCCTTGCGAAGCACAGAAATATCCAGTTTTAGGTTTCTCCTTTCATTTATGTCGCTTATGGCCTGCAGAAATGACATGCGGTCCTCAATATCCTTTTCTATTTCCAGCAGTATCTGTTCATGGACCTGATTTCTGAGGCCAGTATTAATATTAAGCTCGTCAATTCTCTTTTTCAGAAAGTTGACACGATTGAATATGCCACCTATCACTTCCTCGCTCATAAGGCGCAGCGGCTTTATTTTATCATCTTCCACGCGCTGAATCATGCGCGAAGAAATAACTTTTTCCTCTCGTATTTTTAGAGGAGAATAAACATCTATATTCGGATCCTTGAACGTAGGAACATCAGTGTCTGCGTCTTCCTTGTAGGGCTGGCGTCCCTTGTATCCGGGGCTGTTTCCGTATTTTTCCCTGTTCTTTATTTCGTCATTGTATGCCATGATTAATCAACTAACCTAGTAAGGCAGCCATACGGCAGCAGGCACTTCAGATGCGATTTTCAAAACACATGATTTTCTGTCCATTTTACTCACCTCATCTGTAATTCGTTACCATTACTTAGTGACGAAAGATATATAAAGATGTTTGTTACTGTCAAAAGACAACATAAGACACCGCCGGAAACGCATAAGAAAAATGTACGTATAAAATACATATATTTAAATAAGTGTATAATGTAAATAGACATGGTGGGCTTATGGGAACGATAACAATCAGCGTGGACGACGTAGTGGAAAAGGAATTTCGGAAAATAGTCGAAGAGGAAGGCGGCAAGAAAGGTGATTTAGGCAAAGCTGTAACAGAAGCAATGAAGAAATGGGCGGATGATAAGAGGCAGAAAGAGATTGCAGAGCGGATAATAGCACGCATGGAAAAAGGTTTGTATAAGTTGCCAAAGAATTGGAAATTTAACAGGGAAGAAATTTATGACAGATGATAGTATTTTCCTTATAGACACAAACATGCTTGTGTATGCACATGACCAGGCTGATAAGAATAAGCATGAGATTTCTAAGAGTATAATTAAAGAGCGCCTGTTAGAGGGGACTATTGCAATTTCTTCTCAGAATTTATCAGAATTTTTCTCTGTTGTAACACGCAAAAAAATATTGGAAAAACAGGATGCTATAAAGGTTATTTCTGACATCATTGAAGTTTCCAGCTGGGCCAAAATAGATTTCACGCACAAGACAGTTCTCGAGGCAGCAAAGATATCCGAGCAATACAGCATGCACTATTGGGACTCGCTGCTCGCCGCAACAATGAAGCAAAACAGCATATTGAATTTGTATACAGAAAATGCAAGAGATTTCAAAATACCGTGGCTGAATGTTGTTAATCCGTTTGAAGTCTAGACATTCCAAATCATTCCAAATATATTTTAGATTAGTAATTTTGCGCGTGGGTCTTTATCTTAGATTCATTGAAAACGCACGGCTTCAGCCGTGCGATGAAACACAATGAATCTGGGATCCCATCTTCCAACAAACCCACGACTTTAGTCGTGGGATATAAGGAAGATGTGATATATCCCGATAAGTTGACAAATGATATAAAAAGAAAAGGAGCTTTGCGTGCGGTCAGGCATTGCACTGTTCCTTTTCTCTCCGGCTGTGCTTGCGCGGCCCATCGGCACGTCCGCTAGATGTGTTCACCGGCGAGATGTCTTGCGCGGCCCGCGAGGCTTGGCCTTCGAATTGCTGCGCTTCGGTTTGCGACCAGCGCGCTCCTTCGGCGCTGGGGCTGAGGTGGACGGAGGCAGCGCATCACGCTCCATATCCGCCAACATCTCATCGTACGACTGTCCCCGTTCCATAGGCGTGTGGTCGCAGTAAATGCGATCACATAACGGACATGACATAACGTGCACTCCATTCTTCAGAAGTCTTACGACTTCTCTGTTGCTACGTGCTGGCGGCGGGGTTCTGCTGCTCTGATGTGCCAATCCCAGTGATACAAGTAGCGCATCGAAACACGGACCCCGCCGCCAACGCCTCACTTCATGCTGGACATCTCCTTTCTGACTGGCGTCACGGACTGGAGGCTTCGTCAGTCCTGTAGCGACAACTAGGTGCGTAGCACTCGGTTGGCGATGCCATGCTCCTGTGCGTCATTTCCGCTGCTCAATATCAGTGTTAGGGTCAATCAGCCTGCCAGCGAAGCAGAGTCCTACGAGTGCCGCCGAAGGACAGAAAGTACAATTCTAACTCTTTCAAGTATATGGGAACCGGCATCCTCACCCCCGGCCCCATCGCGCCTACACGAAAAGAGAGACGCAATCGCAACTTCTCTGCATTTGCCCGCCATTGTGGTGCCTCGGCTCGCCCGACGCGAAGAGAACAGTCAATCCCAATAAACCATGTCCCGGCGACCCCTGACTGCCGCACTGTGTATGGACTGTTCATGGCATTATCGTTGACCACCACAATTCCGGGGCTACTGGCGGTTATGGGGTTGCTTACATCCCCACGGAAAGACCATTTGCCATTAAAATTGAATCCGCAGGGACGGATACTGTAGGTTTCTTGGTCGGCATCATACTGCAGACCAACTTGCACCTCTTCAGTGTAGATCGTCTTGAGGATCTGTTGGCCTCGTTCTTCCATCTCCCTGTAGAGCGCTTTGCAGCCTTCGTCATGTTGCTGCGAGGCTCGCTGACTTCGTTCGTTGTATTCTGTGGTGGTTTCGAACTCCCCCTTTTTCGGAGGCGTGAATGGCGCGCACCTGACGCTCATCAATTGCCTGACATAGTCGCTCGCCCTATATGCGGCCTCGGCGGTCGTTGAGATACCGGCGGTGAGGCCACCGCCGATGACCACGTTGGGAGACGGGGTAAGTTGACCTCCAGGAACCGGCCTGATCACACTCGACTCGGCTCCGTGCATTGCTATGGGCGCAGTTAGATGCGACACTCGCAGATCGCCGTTGCGCTTGATCGAGAAGAACTCCGTGAGTATTGTTGTCATGTCCATATTGGCAACAGCCCTCATCGGTAGCAAGACTTGGGCTGGTGACTGCGCACGGAGAGAGACCGCAAATGCCGCGATGGCAAGCCACAGAACCGCAGACATGGAAATGCGAAGCGCGCAGCGCATGGCTATTCTCCTTTCACAACTACCTGACATCAACACACGTTGCCCAGCGACGCTGGCAGCCTAGCGAACATGAATACCAACCACGCTGGTCTGTCTGTCGTAGGCAGTGATGATCCGCCTAGACTTTAGACTAGACTAGAAGCATGTTGATAAATGCCCTGCCAACGCCTCACATCATGCTGGACGTTCCTCCTTTCTGTCTTCACAGACCGCGTCTCGCCGCTTTTCTGCACCTTACCAAGTTCCTGATCAACCACGTGTGAAGCGACGAAGCCATCCGTTTGTTAGCGCATGTGCCCGTCAGAGAACACTCAGCGCAGAAGCGCAGCTGGGTTCCTAAAGACCACCACCAGGAACACGATCAGCATGATAAGCAGCACCTTGACGGTGCGGACCGCAGGCGACACAAGTACTGGCTCGCCGTGCGTGTCCTTGCTGCCGATGCTCTTGCGGAGGAGCCACGCAAACGCCTTCAATCCGACGAAAACACCGGCCCAGAACACAATGAGTGGTATCATCCCCTTCACGATCTCTGCCAGTGGTCGTACCTTGACGCCAATCGCAAATGGGAGGAAGAACACGTAAATGGCAACCAGAGCAGCTGCGGAGATAGGAATCACCACCGCTGCGGTCTCCGGAATGGCTGCCACCATGTCTCCGAAACTCCGCGCCCGGAGGATGTTGATGATGAGTATGAGCATGCATACCCAGTACACCAATATCAGCTCCGAGGTGAACACGAACGATCTGTCGCTCATCATACCCCCTAGTCTTCGCCGTTGACTATTGTTTGCCGTTCGCAAGAGCAGCCGTCTGCTTCTTGCACTCGTCCTTCGCGCAGCAGCGGATCGCGCCTGTGCGCGTCACTGCTTCGAGCGTTGCTTTGTCGTGGCAGTATGGACAGTCATCCCTCTGCCACGCAGACTTGGCACGGAAGATGATCTTGGTGCCGTTCTTGACAGGCTGCGGCGCCTGCTTGCGCTGCCCAGGCTTTGTCCAGCCTTTGGGTTTGCGTGGCTCTGCCTTGGGGCGGTCTCCGTTCATGAGGTTTCCTTTACTTGTTGATGGCCCAGACAACCACCACGGCAGCGAGCGCAATGATCGCCACGAAAATGACGGGCCGCACGATGACCCAGCCTTCCCTGAGTTTGCTTGACCGTCCGGTATCGAGCAGCCACTCATCAGCAGAAGCGACTGCAAGACAGCCAAGCCCGGCGATTGCGCATTCAGCTGGCTTGTAGAAGAAGAGGCTCAGCATGAACAAGACAAACGCGATCGTGCTGAATGCTCTGCTCCAGCTGTTTTTCGCGTCAATCTCCAGCGCGGCGCTCAGCAGGAACATCATCAGGCTGAAGATGAACAACGCTGATTCGGTGTTCCTGTTGATGGCGTACACCATGGCGCTGATGAACAACGCGATGATGAAGTACGTAGCAGCTTTCTTGACGTAGTTCACGGCCCACTCCTTTACTCAGACACCGAGCCGCAGTTGAGGCACTTCCACATGGTGCCGCTGGAAACCATGATCGAACCGCACATTTTGCAGGGTGGGCCTTCCACTTGCATGATTGGCAGCTCTGGTACCGGACTTGTCATCGCTACCTCCGGCACGTTGATGCCAGCGCGGTACTGCGCTTCCGCTGTGAGGAACTTCGTGCCCATCCAGCGGAAGACGTAATCGACGATCGACTTGGCGAATCGCACCTGGGCGTTCTTCGTCATGCCCGACGGTTCGAACCGCATGTGGCTGAACTTGTCGACCAGCACTTGCAGGGGCACGCCGTACTGCAGCGCGTAGGAGATCGCTACGGCGAACGCGTCCGCGAAGCCCGAAATGGTCGATCCCTCCTTGGCCATCACGAGGAACAGCTCGCCTGGCATGCCGTTTTCGTAGAGTCCGACGGTGATGTAGCCCTCGTGGCCGCTGATGTCGAACTTGTGCGTGATCGCTTGGCGCTCCACAGGCAACTTGCGGCGAATCGGTGTCAGCGCCGCAACAGGAAGCGGCTCGTAGCTCGCGTGCGCCTCTTCGGCGACGAGCATGAGTTGCAGGTCGATTTCACCGGCTGGAATGTTGAGAAGATTCGCGCCGGAGAAGTTGTAGCTGAACTCGCCATCCTTGCTGACATGTCCGCCCGGGTACGAAACCTCGCCGAAGAAAGCCGTCTCGCCGCCAGTGTCCTTCCTATGTGCAAATGTTGCACCGAATTTGCATCCCGCAACGCCGGCGAAGTTCGTGTCCTTCTTCCCCTCGACGCCTACACGGAGTGCCGACTCGCGGTTGATCAGGGAGAACATCGACACGCCTATGCCGAAGTCCGCCACAATCATGAATCCGTCGACACCGAGTTGTTTTGCCTTTGCTTCGACCTCGGCCTTGATGTGGTCGAAGACTTTCTGAGTAAGTCGTTCCATTGAGGTCTCCTGGGTAAATGGGGCCTGGCAGGGAATCCCGGTGCAACACACACCAGTTTTCAGCGAAAGGAGAAATCCCTGCCAGGCATGCTGCGTTACTTCGGCAGTTCGGGCTTGGAGACGCTGCCGGCGTAGTCGCCTGTGTAGAATGGCAGCGTTCGCGGCAGCTCCTGGACACCGAGAGAGTTCGCGAGAGTGCCGACCACATCGCCCGGGATCTTGTTGCGCTCGATGTTGTAGACGCGCACGGTTGCGTTCCAATCCTGTCCGCAGGCGTTGATGTGGTTGTACTGCTCCGTGGCAGTGTTCATCGCGGCGAGAACCGGGCGGTCGCTCACTTGCGCAAGCGGTGCTTCCTGGAATGCTTTGACAAACAGGCCAAACCCTCCTGAGAGCTGGTTCGGCAGCGCGCCCTTGCTCGCGAGCGCAGCGAGGTCAAGCTTCTCCACCGGGATTGGCTGACCATTCGCGTCATTGTAATTCTTGAGGGAGTCAACGAGGCGTGCGCTGCTGTCGTCAAGTGCCTTCCTCCAGACCTCGGCCTTTTTCACGTCAGCCTGCTGGTAGCTCTGAAGGAAGCTGGTCTGGATGTAGATGGTGCCCATGGCCGTGTCGACGCAGAGCTGAAAGCTCGAGGCCTTCTGCTGCGCATTCTGGTATGCCGTGATCAGTTCGTGATACTGCGTCACGGGGTTGCGCACAACGCCGCACGCAATGCTGAGTCCGAGTGCGATGCTGAGTCCGAGTGCGATTCGCTTCATTGATCTGACCTCACGTTAGCCGAAGTTACCGATGTGTCTTCCACCGCTCGCGCAACTTGCTGTCGTTGTTGCGCGCGATCGAATCGAGAGCGCCACTGAAGTCGTTGGAGTTCGCGTAGCTGGCCGCCTCTTCGAGTGCCTCACGGTAATCAATAGCAGTGTACCAGTACAACCACTCTGATACCGTTATGGCCACCCGATGTTCCTCTGGCTTTACGTCAGGCCTGATGAGCCATACAACAGCGCGGTTCTCCTTCACGTCTCCAAGCTTCACATGACGTCCCCAATCCCGTACCCAGATCTTGTCGTCGTCCATCGGGCCGTTGTTGCGTATGCCCTTCTGGCAGACGACCGCGACTTCGGCAATGCGGCCTTGCCGAAGCTTTTCAAATACCTCGTCAGCGAGCCTGACGCTCTCGCTGTCGAAGTTGCACCCGTTGTCAATCACCCAGTATTTCCCGAGTTGTGGGAAGGAGGGTTGCTTCACTGATACGTCGGAAGAGCAACTGACCGTGCAGAACAGTACAACCAGTAGTGAGGCGATCCTCATGACGAACTCACCTCCTCCCTGCTCAGCGGCAGCGGAATGTAGAACCCCTTCTGGCTGCAGCCGACGCGTCCGCCGCCAGCACATGCACAGGCACATGCACACGAGACGCAGGCACAACTCGAGCCGCGCCCTCCGAAGCTCCCGCCCCCGCCACCAGATCGGCTGGGAGAACTGCTTCCTCCACTGGGTCGGCTGAGACCTCCAGTGTAGCTACCACCTCCACGATAGCCGCTGCTACTTGTGCCTCCACCACCGATGTAACCGCCACCACCATAGTCACCGCTACTTATTCCTGCGATGATTACGATGATCACGATCGCAACAACGATCGCGATGATGATCACCAGAATGACCGTGCTGGCGTCCGTTTCCTCTTCCTTCGCAACATCCTCCTTGAAGCT
>Ga0265296_1002251_pt1 | contig 19874 bp, 19 predicted proteins | sample MunlanPumphouse1_FD_189073 | JGI IMG/M metagenome (GOLD analysis project Ga0265296, IMG submission 189073) | Groundwater microbial communities from a municipal landfill in Southern Ontario, Canada - Pumphouse #1 | ecosystem: Environmental > Aquatic > Deep subsurface > Groundwater | place...
GCGATGCTCACCGCGCTGGCGGCGATGATCCCGATCGTCTTCCTCTCCGTCGCGCTCGCCCGACCCCGCGGCGGCATGCCCGGGGTCGCGGTCACGCTGCTCGGGGTCACCTGGATCGGCATCGCGCTGGGCCACGCCGTGCTGCTGCGCGAGGCCGACCACGGTGGCGGGATCGTGCTCAACGTGCTGATCGGGACGTTCGTCGGCGACACCGGGGCCTACCTCGGCGGGCGGATGTTCGGCAACCGCAAGCTCGCGCCGAAGATCTCGCCGAACAAGACGGTTGAGGGCCTGCTGATCGGCATGGTCACCGCCGTCGCGGCGGTCTGGTTCGCCGGGCTCTATCAGGACTGGTTCAGCGGCACCGACGCGCTGCTGCTCGGTCTGGCCGTCGCCGTCGCCGCCCCGCTCGGAGACCTCTTCGAGAGCTTCCTCAAGCGCGACGCGGGGACCAAGGACGCCGGGGGGCTGTTCGGCGTGCACGGCGGCGTGCTCGACCGGCTCGACGCCGCGATGTTCGCGATCGTCGCGGGCTACTACGTCTGGCTCGCGATGGGGATGGCGTAGGCCGTGGCTGCCAAGCGCGTCCTGATCCTCGGTTCGACCGGGTCGATCGGCACGCAGGCGCTCGACGTCGTCGACGCCGCCCCCGAGGGCACGTTCGAGGTCGTCGGCCTGGCGGCCGGCCGCAACTGGTCGCCGCTGGTCGCCCAGGCCGAGCGCTACGGCGTGGAGCGGATCGTGCTCGGCGACGCCGACGCAGCCGCGCTCGCGTCCGAAGCGTGGACCGGGGGTGAGGTCCTGCAGGGTCCCGAGGGACTGGTCCGGCTGGTCCTGGAGTCCGACGCCGATCTGGTGCTCAACGCGCTGGTCGGCGCCGCCGGCCTGGGGCCGACGGTCGCCGCGCTCGGCGAGGGGATCGACCTGGCACTGGCCAACAAGGAGTCGCTAGTCGTCGGCGGCGAGCTGGTGATGCAGCTGGCCGAGGCGACCGGAGCCCGGGTCCTGCCCGTCGACAGCGAGCACTCGGCGCTCTGGCAGCTGATCCACGCCGAGGGCCAGACCCGCGCCGGTACGGGTCACGGGTCGATCGAGCGGCTCGTGCTTACGGCGTCGGGCGGACCGTTCCGCGGACGCACGGCCGCCGAGCTAGCCGACGTCGGGGTGGAGCAGGCGCTCGACCATCCGACCTGGGCGATGGGCGGCAAGATCACGATCGACTCCGCCACCCTGATGAACAAGGGCCTCGAGGTGATCGAGGCCCACCACCTGTTCGGTACGCCCTACGAGCGGATCGACGTGGTCGTGCACCCGCAGTCGATCATCCACTCGTACGTCACGCTGAACGACGGCGCGGCGCTGGCGCACCTCGGACACCCGGACATGCGGGCACCGATCTCCTACGCGATGCACCACCCGGAACGGGCGCCATTGGAGATGCGCCCGCTCGACCTGGCGGAGGTCGGCGCGCTGACCTTCGAGCGAGCCGACGAGCAGACCTTCCGCTGCCTGCACCTGGCCCGCGAGGCCGGCCGTGCGGGCGGCACGGCGCCGTGCGTGCTCAACGCCGCCAACGAGATCGCGGTCCACGCGTTCCTCAACGGGAAGATCGGGTTCCTCGACATCGCCGCGGTGGTGGAGTCGACGCTGGACCAGGTCGACACCGGCGCGGTCCACGCGTTCGAGACGCTCTACGCCGCCGATCGGGTCGCTCGAGAGACCGCGGCTGCGCTGGTCGACGACCGGCCGTAGCGCGCCGGTGTGCGGGTATCCTCGCCCGCATGCTTCGTATGCAACAACCACTTCGACGCCTCCTGACGACGCTGGCGATCGCGACTCCGATCGTCGCGGGACTCCCGGCGACCAGCGGGGCGAACGACGCGATCGCCGCTGACTCGGTCGCCGTCGTCGACGGCACGCAGATCACCAAGGCGGACTACGACGCTCAGCTCGCGTTCCAGAACGTCATGGCCACCCAGCAGTTCACCGACGGTGCGCTGTTCCGGTCGCGGACGCCGCAGCTGCTCTCGTTCGCTCCGCCGTACACCGACTGCGTGAAGGCCGTCAGGAAGCAGGTGCCCAAGAACGAGACGGTCACCCGTAGCCAGCTGAAGCGGTACTGCGCCTCGATCGCGAAGCAGATCAAGGACGGAGCGATCGGCCAGCTGCTGACCGCGACGTTCCTGCTGGCTGAAGCCGCGGCAGCGCAGATCGTGATCACGGATGCGCAGATCGCGGCGGCGATGCCGGCGAAGCTCAAGCAGACGATCGGTGGCCGCAACAACCTGGCCAAGCTCGAAGCGCTCGGAGTCGGGGAGGAGCTGCTCCGGGAGCAGGTGCGGGTCGAGCTGATCGGCGAGCGGTTCCAGCGGCAGGTCACCGCGGACATCGATCCGGTGACCGACGCCGAGGCGCGGAAGCACTACGCCCGGAACAAGGCGAAGTACCGGCACCCGCGAACGAAGCGGCAGCTGCCGTTCGCGGCCGTGAAGCAGCGCATCACGCGGAAGCTGACCGCGGACCGCGAGCAGCAGGCGCTGACGCGGTGGCAGACCTCGACGCTGCGGGTGTGGAAGGCGAAGACGACCTGCCGCCCGGGCTACGTCGTCGAGTTCTGCGGCAACGCGTCGTAGGCGACCGCCGGGTCGACCCGGCTGACGGGCCATACGGCACCCTGCCCGAGGCTGATGCGGATCGAGGTTTCCGACAACCGGAATCCGCATCAGCGTGGTCCGGCGGGGGCCTTACGCGAATTAGACCTTCGCTCTGTCACCCTTAGCCGTCGTGTCGTGGGTTCTCGCCTTCCTGGGCTTCGTCGTTCTGATCGTTCTGCACGAGGCCGGGCACTTCGCTGCGGCCAAGTGGGTCGGGATGCGGGTCGAGAAGTTCTCGCTGTTCTTCGGCAAGCCGCTGTTCAAGGTCCAGCGCGGCGAGACCGAGTACGCGATCGGCTGGATCCCGCTCGGCGGCTACGTGCGGATCACCGGCATGGACCCGCGGGAGGAGCTGCCCGCCGACGTCCAGCCGCGTGCGTACTACGCGCAGAAGGTCTGGAAGCGGATCGTCGTGATCGCGGCCGGTCCCGTGGTCAACATCGTGCTGGCCTTCCTGATCGTCTTCATCGTCTACGCGGCGATCGGGATGCCGCGGGTCGCTCCGGTCGTCGGAGCGGTCCAGCAGGACAGTCCCGCGGCGGGGGTGCTGCAGGTCAACGACAAGGTCGTCAGCGTCGACGGCGTTCCGGGCTTCACGCCGGACCTGGACTACGCTGACGCGACGGACAGCCTGCCCACCCTGCGCGACGCGATCGCCGAGCACCGCTGCGTCGGGACCCCGACCGAGGGCTGCGTCGCGGCGACCCCGGCGACGGTCGTGGTCGACCGCGACGGTGAGCGCAAGACGTTCGAGATCAAGCCGCGTACCACGGAGATCGTCGCCGATCCCAAGACCGGTGCCAAGGAGCTGCGCCCGCTGCTCGGGATCAGCTACGGCGTGGAGTTCTTCACCGTGCCGGTCGGCACCGCGGCACGCGAGACCCCGGCGTACATCTGGTTCGTGATGTCGACGACCGCCAAGGCGATCGTCAAGATCTTCTACGACGCCGAGGCCCGCAAGGACATCAGCAGCGTCGCCGGGGCGTACGACACGACCCGCCAGACGATCGAGATCAGCATGACGCAGGCGCTGATCATCCTGGCGGTGGTCAGCCTGTCGCTGGCGATCATCAACCTGGCGCCGTTCCTGCCGCTCGACGGCGGGCACATCTTCTGGGCGATCGCCGAGAAGCTGCGGGGCAAGCCGATCCCGTTCGAATGGCTCGAGCGCGCGAGCATGGTCGGGTTCGTGCTCGTCCTTTTGCTGTTCGCGCTCGGATTGACCAACGACATCGGCAGATGGACCGACGGGACGGCCGGGGTGCGCTGAGGCCGCCACCCGTCGCCGTCACCGAGGGACGACGACGTTCGCCACCGGGGCGTACACATCACCGGGTCGGGGTAAGAGGATCTCGGTAACCGCACCGCACCCTCCCGAGGAGCAGTCCCGAATGTCCACGGCACCAGCCACCGCCGCACCCGAGGGCGATCCACCGCTCAAGCGCGCGATCTCGCGCAACATGTTGCTGCTGTTCGTCGTCGGCGACGTCGTCGGCGGCGGGATCTACACGTTGGTCGGCACGATCGGCGCCGAGGTCGGCGGCGTCGTGTGGCTGCCGTTCGCCTGTGCCCTGGCGCTCGCGGTCCTGACCGCGACCGCCTACGCCGAGCTGGTGACGAAGTACCCACAGGCCGCCGGAGCGGCGCTGTACGTCAACAAGGCGTTCCGCAAGCCGTTCTTCACCTTCATGGTCGCGTTCGCGGTCATGTGCTCCGGCATCGCCTCGGCATCGACGCTCTCGCGCGGTGTCGCCGAGACCTACCTGCCGCAGCTGTTCAACTGGACCCTCGGCGAAGGGGCGACGGTCGGTATCGCGCTCGGCTTCCTGCTGGTCGTCGCGGCGGTCAACTTCCGCGGGATCAGCGAGTCGGTGAAGATCAACGTCGTCCTGACGATCATCGAGGTCTTCGGCCTGATCCTGATCGTGGTGATCGGCACCGCGGCGCTGCTCGACGGCGTCGGCGACATCGGCAATGCCTTCAGCACCGCTGAGGCGAAGGAGGCCGGCCACGACGTCAGCCTGATCCCGGCGGTCCTGGCGGGTACGGCGCTCGCGTTCTACGCGCTGATCGGCTTCGAGGACTCGGTCAACGTGGCCGAGGAGGCCAAGGACCCGGGTCGCGACTACCCGCGGGCGCTGTTCGGCGGTCTGCTGATCGCGGGCACGCTGTACATCGTGATCGGAATCATCGCTCCGGCGGTGCTCTCCTACACGGACCTGATCGATACGGACACCACGCCGCTGCTCTCGATCGTCGAGCTCGGACCGCTCGCGATCGACGTGCGGATCTTTGCCGCGATCGGCGTACTGGCCCTGATCAACGGCGCCCTGATCAACATGATCATGGCGTCGCGCCTGACCTACGGCATGGCCCGTCAGCGGATCGTGCCGGCGTTCTTCGGGCGCGTGCACCGCGGCCGTCAGACCCCGTGGGCGGCGATCCTGTTCACCACCGGCCTGGCTCTGATCCTGACGGCGACGGGCGATATCTCCGAACTGGCGACGACGACCACGACGCTGCTGCTGATCGTCTTCATCACCGTCAACATCAGCGTGCTGGTGCTGCGCCGCGATCCGGTCCGTCACGACCACTTCGTCGCGCCGACGATCCTCCCGGCGATCGGGGCCGTGGCGGCGCTGGCGCTGCTGATCCACCGGGTCGCCAACGACCCGGAGCAGATCGTTCGGGCGCTGTTGCTGCTCGGCCTGGGCCTGGTCTTCTGGCTCGCCAACTACGTGGCGACCCGCGGCCAGCACGACGAGTTCGACACCGGGATGATCGAGAAGATCGAGAACCCCGACGTCGACGAGACGCGGTAGGGGACGCGCGCTCGCCTCGGAGACGGGGCGAGCGGCTGCGGTCGGCGCTCAGCCGGCCGCGCGGACCGCGATCCAGCTCTTGGTCAGCGGTCCGACCCGCTCCGGCACGATCGTCGTGCCGGGGAACAGCGTCGCGATCTCGCGGCGGCGCAGCAGGTGCACGTCCTCCCAGTGGCCCTGCGCGCCGAGTCGCCAGTACGGCTCGCGCACCGCGACCGGCAGCCAGTGCGCGAACGGCAGCAGCGCGTGGGGCTCGAGCGGGAACGAGTACGCGGGCGTCTGGACGTAGAGCGCCCGCCCGACCCGCAGCAGCTCCCGTGCGAATGCGGCGCGTTGCCCCGGCGGGATGTGCTCGACGACCGAGCTGGAGTAGACCAGGTCGAAGGCGCCGTCCTCGAACGGCAGGTGGACGGTGGCGTCGGCCTTCACGAACGGCCCGGGGTAGCTCGGCCGGTCGACCAGGTCGGTGCCCGTGATGTCCATCTCGGGCTCCTGGGCGCGGAGTCCAAGCGTGCCGCAGCCGACGTCGAGCACCCGCGCGTCGGCGGGGATCCCCGTCAGGCGGAACATCTGCGCGTGACGCCGAGCACGCAGCCGCGCCGCGATCGGCCCGGCGAGATCGGCGAGCGGCCCGCGGGCGGTGGCATAGACGTCGGTCGTCGGGCGGGGCGGCACGGCGTAGGAGGCTAGTGGTCCGTCGGCGGCGGCGTGCCTCCGCTCGGCTTCGTGCGCGTCGCCGACGTCCGTCCCGCCGCAGCACGGACCAGGTTCACACGCCAACGGCCCGGGTCGGACCCGTAGCCCCGTACAATCGGTCTGTGTCCTCACAGCGTCAGATCCGCGTCGGCGATGTCCTGATCGGCGGCGGTGCCCCGGTCGCCGTCCAGACGATGACCAAGACCGAGACGGCCAACCTGCCGGAGACGATGGCGCAGATCCATCGCGTCGCCGAGGCCGGAGCCGATCTGGTCCGCGTGGCCGTGCCGCGCAACGAGGACGTCGAGGCGTTGAAGACGATCGTCGCGCAGTCGCCGATCCCGATCATCGCCGACATCCACTTCAACCACACGCTGGCGATCAAGGCGATCGAGGCCGGAGCGCACTGCATCCGCCTGAACCCCGGCAACATCGGCGGCCCCGAGAAGGTCGCCGAGGTCGTCGCCGTCGCCAAGCGCCACGAGGTGCCGATCCGCGTCGGCGTCAACTCGGGCTCGCTGCCCAAGCACCTGCGCGACATGGAGTTCACCGATCCGGTCGGTGCGCTGGTCGCGGCCGCCGAGGAGACCGTGAACCTGATGGAGTCGCTCGACTTCGGCGACTTCAAGGTCTCGATGAAGTCGACCTCGGTGCCGAACACGATCGCGTCGAACCGGCTGCTCAGCCAGCGGATCCCGTACCCGCTGCACCTCGGCGTGACCGAGGCGGGCACCAAGTGGACCGGTTCGCTGAAGAGCGCGGTCGGTCTGGGCACGTTGCTCGCCGACGACATCGGCGACACCGTCCGGATCAGCCTCTCGACCTTCCACGCGGAGGAGGAGGTCAAGGTCGCCTGGGAGATCCTCAAAGCGCTCAAGCTGCGCGAGAAGGGTCCCGTGCTGATCGCCTGCCCGACCTGCGGCCGGCTGCAGTTCGACATGGACTCCGTGGTCCAGGAGGTCGAGCAGCGCCTGACCGCCTACGACGACCCGATCGAGGTCTCGGTGCTCGGCTGCGCGGTCAACGGAATCGGCGAGGCCCGCCACGCGGACTTCGGGATCACCGGGGCCAAGGACGCCGGGATGATCTTCTCCAAGGGCGAGCCGCTGAAGAAGGTCCCGACCGCGGACCTCGTCGACGAGCTGTTCAAGGAGATCGACCGCTACTACGCGTCCGGCAAGCAGGTCGTCCGCGACGAGCGCGAGGCCGCCGAGGCGACCCAGTGGCTGTCGGAGAACGAGGATCTCTCGGCGATGACGCCGGAGCGCTTGGCGGCGCTCGAGAAGCAGAAGACCCGCGAGGAGCAGGACCGCCTGGCGGCCGAGGGTGAGAAGAAGGCCTTCGCCGACGAGACCTCGTCGCCGACCGCGGGACGCCGCTTCACCCGGGCCGGCTAGTCCCGGGCGCGCCGCGGGCGCGTGGGACAGAACGACGAAGGGCGGCCGATCGGCCGCCCTTCGTCGTTCCGGGACGGAGTCGGGACGGCGGTCGGCCGCCCCGGACTCCGAGCTACGAGGTCTTGCGCAGCGTCGTGACGGCGCTGGTCCGGGTCGCGCCGGCCGGGTCCGTGTACTGGAACCGGTAGCGGACCTTGGCCGAGCTCGGGACCTTGACCTGGAAGATCCCGTTGCGGTTGGTCTTGACCTGCTTGTAGTTGCGGTAGGCGCCGCTCGTGCCGTTGCGGCGCTGCAGCTGGACCGTCGTGGGCTCCGACGTGGTCCGGACCTGGCCCCAGACGTGGGCGGACTTGCTCGTGCGCCAGCCGAAGATCGGGTGGCTGAAGACGCGCTGCAAGGGCTTCGCCTTGCCGTCCACCGTGAACAGCCCGGCCTGCCAGCGGTCCCAGCGGCCCCCCGACGTGTCGGTGGGGGCCTCGTCGAACCAGACGTACTGCGTGAGGATCTGGACGCGCGGGTTGCGGGCCGCGATCGACCAGCCCCACTGCGACCAGGTAGCGGCGGTCGACTGGGACGGCAGCGAGGGGTTGGGGTCCGGGCGCGTCTCGTAGGCGTATTCGTCGAGCCACAGCGGCAGCTTCTTGGCGCCGTTGACCTTGATCCGCTTTTTCGCGGCGAGCTTGTCGATCACCGCGGTCAGGCGCGAGAGGTCGGCCATCCGGGCGTTGTTCGTGTCGGGATCCTTCTTGCCCGGCGAGAACGCCTGCGAGTGCGGGTGGTACGAGAGCGCCTCGGCGGAGAGCGGCTTGAAGTTGCGGCAGCTGCCGGTCTTGATCGGCCGGTACTTGCTGTCGACGCAGGCCATCGTGCGCAGGAAGGTCAGCGGCTGGATGGTCGTGTTGCGGCCGGCCAGGTTGCGGTTGCCGAGCGACGAGGTTCCGCCGATCGCGACGCGTGCGGTCTTGTCGGCGGCGTGGATCGCGCTGTAGCCCTCGCGCGCCAGCTCGCGGTACAGGTGCGGCGCGGACGGTGCGCAGTTGCCCGCGCTGTTGCAGGTGTTCTGCGGCTTCAGCCAGGTCGCGACGTTCGGCTCGTTCCAGACGATGTAGCGCTCGACGCGATCCGCGACGTGGGTGGCGACGGCCTTGGCGAACTCCCCGAACTTCTTCGGATCGGGGAAGCTGTCCCGCCTGCGTCGCGCGGGCTGCGACGAGCCCCAGACCGGCCCGGGTCCGGAGATCACCAGCGTCGGGGTCATCCCGTTGCGCAGGATCATGTCGATCTTGCTGTCCAGCAGCGTGAAGTTGTACGACGCCGGGTTGCTCGCGTCGAAGCCCGCGGGCGCGTTGATGTCGTCGGGCAGCGGCGCCAGCTTGTCCCACTGGGCGAACGTACGGACGTCCTGAACGCCGGCGGCCTTCCACTGCTGGACGATCGGCTCGGCGCCACCCGCCAACAGGCTCGGGGACAGGTTGCCCTCCAGCACGTTCTCGTCGGCGATGCCCGTCAGTTGGGTCGGGGAGGCGACCGCCGCGGCCGGCAGCGCCAGCGAGGCGAGCAGGGCGGTCGCGAGCATCGCGCGAAGGGAACGTACGGTCATCAAAGGGATTCTCCTGGGGCCGGGCGCGGAACGGGCTGACGTCGTCTGACGGCGGCCCGGTCGGAGCGTCAACCTACAGAACCCTCGCGGGTGCAGGATGTTGCGGTCGCGTACGCAGACGACGCAGGAGCCGGGCACCCAGGGAACCGATTAGATTGGACGGTGATGACGCGTCTGTCCCGCCTGCTGCTCCCGACCGAACGCCAACCGCCGGCGGACGCCGAAGCCGTGTCGCATCAGCTGATGGTGCGGGCCGGCCTGGTGCGCCAGATGGGCGCGGGCCTCTGGAGCTGGCTCCCGGCCGGGTGGCGCGCCCACCAGAAGGTCGTGGCGATCATCCGCGAGGAGATGGAGCGGATCGGCGCCCAGGAGACCCTGATGCCGGTGCTGCAGCCGGCCGACCTGTGGCGCAGGACCGGGCGCTACGACGCGATCGGCGGGGAGCTGTTCCGGCTCAACGACCGTCGCGACGCCGACATGGTGCTGGCGATGACGCACGAGGAGGCGATGACGTTCCACGTCGCCCAGGTCGTGCGCAGCTACCGCGACCTGCCGTTCAGCCTGTTCCAGTTCCAGATCAAGGAGCGCGACGAGCCGCGGCCGCGCGCCGGAGTGCTGCGGACCCGCGAGTTCGTGATGAAGGACGCCTACTCGTTCGACCGCGACGAGGCCGGCCTGCAGGCGCAGTACGAGCAGTACCGCGGGGCCTACGCGCGGGTCTACTCGCGTAGCGGCCTGCGTTGGTACGAGGTCGAGTCCGACACCGGGATGATGGGCGGCAAGCGCGCCCACGAGTACATGGCGCCCTGCGCCGCCGGCGAGGACGACGTGGCGCTGGCCGAGGGCTACGCCGCGAACATCGAGGTCGCCGCGGCCGACGCCGCGCCGGTCACCCTGCCGACGGCGGGCGATGCGCCGGTCACGGTCGACACGCCCGGCGCGACCTCGATCGAGCAGCTGGCGACCAGCCTCGACCGCGCGGCCGGCACGATGCTCAAGGCCTACCCGGTCGTGGTGAACGACGACCCGAGCGACCTGCGCCTGGTCGTGCTGCGCGGCGACCACAGCGTCGTCGACGTCAAGCTGTCCAAGGCGCTCGGCGCGCCGTTCCGTCCGGCCGGCGTCGAGGAGATCGCCGCGCGGATCGGTCCGGTCGGCTTCATCGGCCCCGTCGGCGTCGATGTGCCCGTGCTGCTCGACGCGGCCGTGGTCGCCAGCGGCGAGGCGAACCCGGGCGGCGGCTGGCTGGCCGGCGCCAACGCGGCCGACCGCCACCTGGACGGCGTCGTGCCCGGCCGGGACTTCACGTACGAGACCGTCGACGTTCGAGCGGTCGTCGTCGGCGACACGGTCGACGGGCACCCGGTGACGATCGAGCCGGCGATCGAGGTCGGCAACATCTTCCAGCTGATGACCCGCTACTCCGAGCCGCTCGGGGCCACGTTCCTCGACGAGGACGGCCAGGAGCAGTCGGTCGTGATGGGCTCCTACGGGATCGGCCCCGCCCGGATCGTCGCCGCGGCGGTCGAGCAGTTCCACGACGAGCGGGGGATCGCCTGGCCGAAGGCGATCGCGCCGTTCGAGATCGAGGTCGTCGCGCTCGGCAAGCCGGACGGTCCCGAGCTCGAGGCCGCCGTGCGGATCTACGCCGAGCTGCAGGCGGCCGGGTTCGACGTGCTGCTCGAGGACCGCGCCGGCGGCACCGGTCAGAAGCTGACCGACGCCGAGCTGCTCGGTGCGCCGCTGCGGCTGACGGTCGGCAAGCGCGGCCTGGCCGACGGCCGGGTCGAGGCGCAGATCCGCCGTGGGTCCGAGGACGTGGAGGGCGGCCTGCCGCTCGACGGGCTGGCCGACGCGGTGCGCGAGCTGTGGGAGCGGGTGCCCTGAACCCGTCGACCGGCGACCGACGGCCGGACGAGGGCGACGACCGCGAGCCGGGACGGCTGCGGCGCCGAACGCGGGAGCGTGCCGATCAGGTGCGGGAACGCACGCGCGAGCGCACCGAGCTCGTGCGCGACCGCACGCGCGAGAAGGGCGAACGGGTACGGGATCGCACCCGCGAGCAGACCGAGCGCGCCCGGATGACCGTGTACCGGCTGTTCGGCATCGACCGCTCCGGTCCGCCGCCGCCGGAGACGCTCGAAGGCGAGCCGCTGCGCGTCTGGACGATCCCGAACGCGGTCGGCATGCTGCGGCTGGCCTGCATCCCCGTCTTCCTGGTGCTGGCGCTGCGGTCCGACACCGGGACGGAAGCGCTGCCGGCGATCCTCTTCTTCGCGATCGCCTGGTCGGACTACCTGGACGGGTTCCTGGCCCGCGCGACCGGACAGTACAGCCGGTTCGGGGCGCTGCTCGATCCGGTCACCGACCGCTCGCTGGTGCTGGCCGGCGGGATCGTCTGCTGGCAGTTCGAGCTGCTGCCGCGGGTGGCGCTCGCGGTGCTCGTGATCCGCGAGCTCTACATGCTGTTCGCCGGGCGCGCCGCGATCGCCCAGGGGATCAAGCTCGAGATCAACTGGTGGGGGCGGCTCGCGGTCTGGCCGACGATGTCGGGGCTGTTCGCCGCCCTGGTCGGCCTGACGACCCTCGGTACGGTGCTGCTGCTCGTCGGCCTGGCGATGGCGTTGATCGCCACGGACCGGTACGTGCGAGAGGGCCGTCGAGTCCAACAGGCGCGTCAGGCCGGCCGCGCGTAGCGCTGGATCTCCCGACGTCCGCACGCTCCGTTCCGAACAGACTGTTCCGCCGCGACCTCGACCCTCAACCGTAGGTTGAGATCTGCGGCGAGGCGCTGGTATGCTGGGTTGGATGATCGGTTCCGCGGAATCAACCATCTAGTGGACCACCCGAACCGGAGCCTCCGCACCATGGACGAGACCTTCTCTGATCTCGGCGGCCTGGCCGACGAGGAACTCAAGGCGATGATCGATCGCCTGACCGCGGAGGAGACCGAGGTCAGTTACCGGCGGCGGATCCTGCACGGACAGATCGACATCCTGCGGGCCGAGCTCGTCAATCGTCTGCGGGTGCGGCACCACGACGGCGCCGCGATCATCGGCGACACCGACGTCGACCGCCTGACCGACATCCTCGCCAGCCGCGCGTCGACGCTGCGGCTGGTGCCGGACGCCGAGCCCGGCGGCCCTTCGATCGTGCCGTCCCCCGAGCCGCCCTCCACCGGACCGAAAGCAGCCAGCTGATGGCCGTCCACTGCCCCGAATGCGGCTTCGCCGCCGGCGCCGCCGCCAACTTCTGCCCGAAGTGCGGTGCCTACCTAGCCGACATCGGCCAGGGTGAGGGGCCCAGCACCGCGACCTACCAGATCCAGGAATCCGGAGAGCAGACCGCGGTCGACCTGGGCGCGGTCCGAGAAGCCGGCGGAGCGGCGCTCGTGGTCCGGACCGGCGGGGGCCTCGAGGGCGAGAGCCTGACCCTCGAAGGCGACCGCGTCTCGATCGGTCGCCGTCCCGACAGCACGCTGTTCCTCGACGACGTCACGGTCTCGCGCGACCACGCCCTGCTCGTGGCGCGCAGCGACGGTTGGCACATCGACGATCTCGGCTCGCTCAACGGCACCTACGTCAACCGCCACCGGATCGACAGCACGCTGCTGTCGGACGGCGACGAGGTGCAGGTCGGCAAGTTCAAGCTGACCTTCCTCGGACGGTGAGCCCGGACCGTGTCCGCCGATCCGACAGCGCCCGGTGGTGCCGCACCGACCGGTGAGGTACCCGCACCGCGGCCCGCGGCGCGCAGCGGCCGGCCACTGACGATCGGCCAGGTCAACAAGCTGCTGATCGGCGAGTTCCCGGACATCTCGATCTCGAAGATCCGCTACCTGGAGGAGCAGAAGCTGCTCCAGCCGCGGCGGACGACCGGCGGATACCGGCTGTTCAGCACCGAGGACGTCGACCGCCTGCGCACGATCCTGCGACTACAGCGCGACGAGTTCCTCCCGCTGCGGGTGATCCGCCAGGAGCTGGCCGCCGGTCGCGGGCAGGATGCCCCGCGGGTGGCGCAGAGCGGCGAGGCCCCGTCCGACGGCGACGTCCCGGTCGGCGACGCCCAGGCGGCCCGCGCCGTCGCGCTGCGTCCGGGGGGGTCGGGCGGTCCGATCCATACCGTCGAGCAGCTCTGCGAGGACACGCGTGCGACCCCCGAGCTGGTCAAGGAGTTGCGCGACTACGGCGTGATCACCGGCACGACCGTGTCGGGAGCGATCGTCTTCGACGACGACGAGCGCGAGATCGTCCGCGCCGCAGTCGAGCTGTCGCGCTACGGCGTCGGCGGGCGTCACCTGCGCGTGCTGCGCAGTTCGGCCGACCGCGAGAGCGCGCTGCTCGAGCAGCTGCTGGGACCGTCGTTGCGCTCGCGCAGCACCGAGCGGCGCAGCGAGGCGGTCACCGCCCTCGAGACGCTCGCCTCGACGACCATGCGGCTGAAGCACCTGCTGCTGGTCCGCGATCTGCGGCGCCTGATCCCGTGATCCCGACCGGAGTGGTCCGATGACCTCCAACGCCACGGCCAGCACCACGGTCGCCGCGTCGCCCGCCGACGTCTGGCACCTGATCTCGGACCCGAGCCGCTCGGTCGCCTGGTGGCCGCACGCCGAGCGGGCCGAGGACGTCCAGGGCGGGCGGTTCACGATGGTCGTGCGCAGCTCGCGCGGGGTCCCGGTACGGATGGACTGGCGGGTCGCCGCCTCACGACGTGAGCGCCTGCAGCGCTGGGAGCAGGATCTGGCCGGGACGCCGTTCGCGGCGGTGCTGCGCTCCAGCGCCGTCGAGATCCGGCTCGAACCGGACGGGGACGGGTGCGAGATCACCGTGATCGTCGAGCGCGAGCTCGAGAACCGCGGCTTCGTCGCCCGGCGGCTCGGCCGGCGGGCGTCCCGTCGCCACGCCGGGGACGCGCTCGCGCGGCTCTCCCGGGTGGCGACCGCGACGGCCTCAGCCGCCGGTCGTTGATCCGGTCAGATCCCCGCTGAGCACCGTCGGGCCGGGCTTGGTCGCCTTCGGGCTCTCGCGGGTCACGCGGATCTGCTCGTAGGGGCGGACGTCGATCACGCGGGTCTTGCTGGTCGAGCTGTCGAGCGTCGCGAACGGCACGAAGACCTGGGCCACGTTGCCCTTGTCGTCGATCAGCGACTCGTCGGTCTCGGCGATCTTGTCCAGGCGACCGAGCAGCGCGGGCGGCTGCCCGCCGCCGGTGACCCAGATCGAGTAGATGCGGTTGCTCTCGAGCTTCGGCAGCTTCTCGGCGGCGAAGACGATCCCCGGGACGTTGTCGTTGATGTTCGTCATCCCGACGGCGGCGGCGTCCCGCGCGGCCCCCGTGGCGGTCGACGGCGGGGTGAAGTTGATCTGCTGCGGCAGCGCGGACGCGACCGCGGCGGCGAGCGCCGCCTCGCTCGGCTCGGTCGCCGTCGGCGTGTTGTCGCTGTCGGCGGTCGTGTCGCTGTCGTCGCTCCCGCCGAGGGTCCCCGTCGCGAGCAACACGACCACGACCAGCGCGACGATGCCGATCAGCCCGGCGCCGATCCGGCCGCCGCGGCTGGCCAGCAGTGCACGGAGCCGGGCCGGGATTCGCGAGGACGACGCCGCCGACGAGGGCGCGTCGAGCGCGGCGAAGGCCGCCGTGATTCCGGCGCTCGGTACGGGGGAGGACGACTCGTCGGCGGGGGCGCCGGGGCCCGCACCGGCCTGCGGGTCGGGCAGCGGCAGGGCGTCGGCCGTCAGCGCGCTCAGCTCGGGCGTCAGGCGGCCGAGCCACTCGCGCGCAGGAGCGCTCCGGGCGATCAGCTGCTCGGTCGCGGCCCGATCCTGGTCGTCCTGCTGACCCAGCAGGTAGTCGGCGATCCGGTCGCGGTCGTCCAGCTCCAGACCGTCGACGTCGTCCGGGGCCAGGCCGTCGACGGCGTCGAGCGCCCGTTCGCGGACGCGATCGACGGGCAGGTCGAGCACGCTCGCCAGCTCGCCGTAGCTCATCCGGCGCCCGAGGATCAGGCGGAGAACGGCTTGCTGGTCGGGGTGAAGTTCCTGCAAACGAGCCATCGGCGCGCAAGCCTACCGACGTTCACGTTGCGAACGTGTAAGGACACACGAAGGATCCTGCCGTTCGGGACCGCAGGTCGCGAAGCGTACGATGAGCCGATGGATCTGGAAACGCTCATCCCGCACGAGCAGACCCTCGACGGGACCATCGGCCTGCAGGTCGGCGACCACGGGGACGGATGGATCGAAGCGACGCTGCCCGTCGCCAACCACGTCAAGCAGCCGATGGGCCTCGTGCACGGCGGCGTCTACGCGGTGATCGCCGAATCGCTGACGTCGATCGCGACGATGGCGGGCGTCTACGAGGCCGGGATGTCGGCCCAGGGACTCTCCAACAGCACCAACTTCCTGCGGCCGATCTTCGAGGGGGCGGTTCACGCGCGCGCGGAGCGGATCCACAAGGGCCGCACCACGTGGGTCTGGGACGTCCGGATCACGGACGACCAGGAGCGGCTCTGCGCGGTAACCCGGATGGTCATCGCCGTGCGTCCGCGCTCGTGAGGCGCACGTAGGCGCGTCGCATCTCGCGGCGTCCGACGCTCGGCAGTACGGGTGTACAGCTCTCGCTCGGCCGCCGCGACCTGCTCGGCCTACGGGCACCTCACATCGCGCGGCCCGCGTAGGGGGACCCCGCATGTGTGCGCAGTACCACGCGAAGCCCGGGTGAACTCCGCTAGCGTGTGACGTCTTCCGACGCCGAGTCGGTGACACGTCCGCGTGCACCGAACGGGGGACCCACTGCTGCGATCGACGTTCCGTCGGCCGTGGCCGGGGCGAATCGGGCGCAACTGTCGCCCGTAGCGGTCGAGACGTACCGAGGCACCGGATGTGCACGGTACGGATCGTTCGCGAGCCCGTCAGCTAACTCCGTAGGCGTCACGAACCAAGGAGTCAGTTCCGTGATTCGCGATGCTGTTGCTTCGTCTTCCCGTGCCGTGCTCGTGGCCGGGGCCGCCGCTGCCCTGACGGCGGCAACCCCTGCCGTGGCCGCCGCCCCGCCGACGGGCGGCGTTTCCCCGTCGACCCCGACAACCCAATCGGCCCCTGCCGCGCCGGCGCCCGTCCCGAGCGCGGCGGCCGAGGACCGCGCCGCCCCGACCGCGGCAGCTCCGCGTCGGGTTCGGCCGGAGATCCGCGTGACCACCGCCCGCGCCGCCGGCCTCGTCGGCAACCGCGCTGTCTATGCGGGCCAGGTCGTCGGTGCCCAGCAGGGCGACCGCGTGCGTCTGGACCTGCGCGGCAAGAAGTCCTGGGAGCCCGTGGCGACCGCCCGGGTCTCGTCTAACGGCCGGTTCCGCGTGGCCAAGCAGATCTCGTCGGTCGGCGACCAGGCCGCACGGGTCCGCGTCGTCGCCAGCGACAACGTCGAGAGCACCCACCGGCGCGTCAAGCGCGTGCACGGGTTCCGCAAGTCCCACGCCTCGTACTACGGGCCCGGCCTCTACGGGGGCCCGCTGGCCTGCGGCGGACGGCTGACCACGCAGACCCGCGGCGTCGCCCACAAGACGCTGCCCTGCGGCTCGCGGGTGACCCTGCGCTACGGCAACCGCCAGGTGACGACCAAGGTCGTCGACCGCGGGCCGTTCATCCCGGGGCGCGAGTGGGACCTGACGTCCGCGACGCGCAACGACCTGGGCTTCGGCGACGTCGGCCAGGTGATGGTCGACCGCTAGGCCTCCGGGTCGCGGTCCGCCGCGCGGTTCGCCCCGGGGGAACCCGAGCGAACCGCGCGCCGGACCGACGGTCGTACGAACACCCGTTCGACACGACCGCCGCGCGCGGCTCTACGCTGGTGGAGGTGGAGCGGTGCATCGGACATCTCGACTGCGACGCGTTCTTCGCGGCCGTCGAGCTGCTGCGCCGCCCCGAGCTGCGCGGCAAGCCGGTGATCGTCGCCCACGACGGGCCGCGGTCGGTGGTCACCACGGCCACCTACGAGGCGCGCAAGCACGGCGTCGGCTCGGCGATGCCCCTGGCCGTCGCCAAGCGGCGCTGCCCCGAGGCGATCCTCGTCCCGCCCGACCACGACGCCTACCGCGAGGCGTCCGAGGCGGTGATGGCCGTCGTTCGCGACGAGGTCGACACCGTGCAGCAGATGAGCCTCGACGAGGCCTACGTCGACCTCTCGGCGCTGGTGACGCCGCGCGCCGCGATGCGCCGGGTCGTCGGCCGGATCCTCCGCGAGACGTCGTTGCACGTCTCGGTCGGGATCGGTCCGAGCAAGCTGGTGGCGAAGCTGGCGTCCGACGCCGAGAAGCCCAAGGGCTTCGTCGTGCTCGACCGGCGCCAGGCGTGGCGTCGTTGGGCCGACGCGTCGCCGGGCCTGCTGCCGGGGATCGGCCCGCGGACCACCGAGCTGCTGGCCGAGCGGCAGATCACCACGATCCGGGCGCTCGCCCGGGTCTCCGAGGAGCAGCTCAGTGCCTGGTTCGGACCGCGCTCCGGACCGTGGCTGTGGCGCCGCTGCCGGTTCGACGACGACGACCCGGTGGTGCCGGTGCGGGAGCCGGTGTCGGAGAGCCGCGAGACGACGTTCACGCAGGACATCGACGATCCCGAGGACCAGGAGCACGCGCTGCGGAGGCTCTCGGCGCGGCTGTTCGAAGCGCTCGAGACGCAGGGGCGGCGCGGGCGGACCATCGGGATCAAGGTGCGGCTGGCCGACTTCTCCACGATCTCGCGCTCGCGGACCCTGACCACGCCCGTCGAGGACGCCGAGCTGCTGGCCGACACCGCGGTCGCGATGCTCCGCGAGTACGGCCCGGACCAGCCGGTGCGGCTGCTCGGGGTGCGGATGGCGTCGCTGGAGCTGGTCGACGGTCCGGGCGTCCAGTTGACGCTGCCGTGGGCGCCGTAGACGTTCTCGTCGTGCGTCCGCCGGCCGCCGCTCGTGGGGCACGGCGCTCGGCGGGAAGCGCCCGCGGCCTGGTAGTACATCGACGATGGAACTGCATGTCGAGGTCGCCGGCGACGGACCTCCGATCGTCCTCCTGCACGGTCTGACGGCGAATCACCGCTACGTGGTGATGGGCAGCCGCAAGCTCGAGCGCTCGGGCTACCGCGTCGTGACCTACGACGCCCGCGGGCACGGGGCCTCGCCGGCCGCGCCGGACGGTCGCTACGACTACGACGTCCTGGCCGACGACCTGGAATCGGTGTTGGACGCGCAGGGGATCGACCGAGCGGTGCTGGCCGGCGCGTCGATGGGCGCCCACACGGCGGTCCGGTTCGCCCTACGGCGGCCCGAGCGGGTCGCCGGGCTGGTGCTCGTGACCCCGGCGTTCGTCCCCGGCAACGAGACCGATCCCGCCTCGAACGCCCGCTGGGACCGGCTCGCCGCGGGGATGGAGTCGGGAGGGGCGGACGGCTTCGTCGAGGCGTACCGGTTCGACGACGTGCCCGAGCAGTGGCGCGAGACGGTGCGCAAGGTGACGCACCAGCGGCTCTCCGTCCACGAGGATCAACACGCGGTGGCGGCGGCGCTGCGTGGCGTGCCGCGCAGCGCGCCGGTCGACGATCTCGACGAGTTGCGGGCGATCACCGCCCCGACGGTGGTCGTCGGTGACCGCGACGAAGCCGACCCCGGACACCCGTTGGCGGTCGCCGAGCGCTACGCCGCGACGATCCCCGGGGCCGAGCTCGTCGTCGAGGACGAGGGCAAGTCGCCGATCGCCTGGCAGGGCGGCCAGCTCTCGCAGGTGATCATCGACCTGGCCGAGCGGGCGGAGCACGGCGCATGAGTCCCGACGCGATCCCGGCCGTGGTCGAGCTCGGCGCGACGTTGCCGAACGATTCGGGCGGCGTGGTGACCGAGCAGGCGACGCTGACCGACGCGGCCCGTGGGCCGTGGGACGCGGCGATGGCGCACGGGGGAGCGCCGGGCGCGTTGTTGACCCGGGCGGTCGAGCGCCGCGCGGCGTTCGACGAGCAACGGGTCAGCTCGCTGGCGTTCACCTTCCTCGGTCCGGTGCCGCTCGGCCCGGTGACGGTACGGACCTCGGTGCGCAAGCCGGGTCGGCGGCTGCAGGTGGTGCACGGCGAGCTGGTGGCCGGCGACCGCGTGGTGATGGAGGTCCGCGCGGTGCTGCTGCGGCGCGCCCGGATCGCGTTGCCGAGCGGCGTCGGGATGCCGTGGCCCGAGCTGCCGCCGCCGGAGGGCCTCGTCGCGTCGACCGAGAGCATCCGGGCCGCGGGGGTCGATCCGGAGACCGACGCGAGCTTCCATCCGACGGCGATCGAGATCCGGCCGGTCGAGGGCTCGCTGCGCTCGATCACGGCCGAGGCTGCCGCCTGGATCCGGTTGGGGCTGCCGCTGGTCGCGGGGGAGACCCCGACCGGCGCTCAGCGCACCGTGGCGGCCGCCGACTTCGGCAACGGGCTCGCGCATCCGGTGAGCTTCGACGACTACGTGTTCGTCAACTGCGACCTGACGGTCAGCTTGTACCGCGACCCGGCGGGCGAGTGGATCGGGATCCGTCCACGGACCGAGATCGCCCCGCAGGGCACCGGTTTGACGACGACCGAGCTGCACGACGCGGCGGGACGGTTCGGAACGGCGACCCAGACGCTGTTCGTCGACGAGCGGCCGTAGCGCAGACGGTCCGGTACGGTGGAACGCACGGTGGATTCCTCGACCGCCACCCACAACGACG
>Ga0265296_1002252_pt1 | contig 19862 bp, 19 predicted proteins | sample MunlanPumphouse1_FD_189073 | JGI IMG/M metagenome (GOLD analysis project Ga0265296, IMG submission 189073) | Groundwater microbial communities from a municipal landfill in Southern Ontario, Canada - Pumphouse #1 | ecosystem: Environmental > Aquatic > Deep subsurface > Groundwater | place...
ACGGTCCGAAACGCGGCGCGCATCGACTCCGGATTGGCGTTGTACGAGTCGTTCACCACGCGCGCGCCGTTAGCGAGCTGCACCCGCTCGAAACGCATGGCCATCGGCTTGAATGCGGAGAGCCTCTCGGCCGCAGCAGCCGGATCGATTCCAAGAGCGAGGCCGACCGCGACGGCGGCCAGGGCGTTCATCACGTTATGCGCGCCCGGGACCGGAAGCCTTGCCTTGAACTCCCGGCCGCACGCCGCGAACGCGAGTTCGATGCCGTCCAGACCGTTCGTGTCCATGTGCATGAAGCGCACGTCGCATTCGTTCTGCATTCCAAAGGTGATCTTCTTTCCCGCGTGATGCCGGGCCATCTCGCGCACCCAGCGATCCTCCGCGTTGACGACAGCGATGCCGCGGCCGTCCATCGCCTCGAAGAGTTCGCCCTTTGCGCGCGCCACCGCTTCGACCGTATGAAGTTTTTCCAGATGAGCGGCGGTCACGTTCGTTATGATGCCGACGTCCGGGCGCGCGACCTCCGCGAGCCTCTTGATCTCGCCCGGCGCGTTCATCCCCATCTCCAGTATCGCAACGCGATGGCTGTCGTCCCACCGAAAGACCGTGAGCGGGAGGCCTATGAGGTTGTTGAAATTTCCCTCGGTCTTGACGACGGGGCCCAGCGCCCAGGCCACCTCGGCCGTCATCTCCTTTGTGGTGGATTTGCCGTTGCTGCCGGTAATCGCCACGCACGGCGCAGCGAAGCGGCTGCGCCACCAGCCGGCGATGTCGCCCAGCGCGTTCACCGTGTCCTCGACCTCGACGACGGCCAGAGACCCGGGAATCTGCGCGCCCTTGTGCACGACGGCCGCGTCGGCGCCGGCGGCCGCCGCGTCGCCCAGGAACTCGTGCCCGTCGAAGTGGGCTCCGCAGATCGCCACGAACAGATCGCCCTGCGCGATCTTCCGCGTGTCTATGGAGATCGAAGTGAACAAACGGTCGGGATCCCCTTGAACGAGTCTCCCGTTCGTTGCCTTCGATATTTCGCCAAGAGTGAACTTCATGTAGTCAGCCTCGTTCATGCCTTTAAAAACTCCGCAAGCACCTCGCGATCGTCGAAATGGAGGCGCTTATCGCCCATGAGTTGATAATCCTCATGCCCCTTGCCGGCCACTACCAGCACGTCGCCCGCGCGCGCGATAGAGACCGCCCTGCCGATCGCCTCGCGGCGATCCGCTATGACTTCATAGCCTATTTCGCCTGCGAACCTGGGCGCGCTTTCACGCACGCCGGGAAGTATCTCCTCTATGATCGTCTCCGGGCTCTCGCTGCGCGGGTTGTCGCTGGTGACTATCACGACGTCCGCGAGGCTCGCGGCGGCGCGGCCCATGAGAGGCCGCTTCTTGCGATCGCGGTCCCCGCCGCAGCCGAAGACAGCGATGAGGCGCCCGCCTTTTCCTCCCACGAGTTCCTTCGCGTGAGACAGCGCGTTGTCGAGCGCGTCCGGCGTGTGGGCATAGTCGACGAGCGCAAGCAGCCCGCGATTATTTTTGACCGATTCGAACCTGCCGGGCACCGACGCAACACCCTCGATCCCCTGGGCAATCTTTTCCAGCGGAATACCCAGCCCGATCGCGGCCGCCGTCGCAGCGAGGATATTCTGCGCATTGAAGCTGCCGCAGAGCCTCGATCTGCACTGGAACGAGCCGTGCGGGGTCTCCACGCGCATGCGCAGCCCGGAGGCATCAAACTTCATGTTGCTCGCCATGACGTCGCCCCGGTTCTTGAGACCGAAGAGGGTCACCGGGACCGGACAGCGCCTCGCCAGCTCCAGGCCGTAGGGATCGTCCGCGTTGATCGCGGCGAACGCCGCGGGCTTTCCTCCCTCGGAGAGGATCTTCTCGAAGAGGATCGCCTTTGCCGCGAAATACTCCTCCATGCCGTTGTGGTAATCCAGATGCTCGGGCGTAAGGTTGGTGAAGATCCCTGCATCGAACCTGCAGCCGGCCACGCGATCCTGCGTAAGCGCATGGGATGAGACCTCCATGGCGCACGCGCGGCAGCCGGCATCCCGCATGCTGCCCAGGAGCCGCTGCAGGTCGAGCGACTGCGGGGTAGTGTGCGGAGCCGGTATGCGCCTGCCGGCATATCTGTATTCTACCGTGCCTATAACGCCCGGCGAGCGTCCAAAAGCCGCAAAGATCGATTCGAGCAGATAGGTGGTCGTGGTCTTTCCGTTCGTGCCAGTGACCCCCACGAGCGTCATCTCGGCGGAAGGATCGCCCTGCATCCGAGCGGACATCATCCCGAGCGCGCGCCGCGCGTTTTCAACGATGACGTTCACGGCATCGCCGCACAACTCGGCCGGCCTCTCGCTCACCACAGCCACTGCACCGCGCGCCACTGCATCCGGCGCGAACTCGATGCCGTCGCGCTTGGAGCCCTTGATCGCTACAAAGCAGTCGCCGGGCGCCGCGGAAGAGGCGTCATACGCCAGGTCCTTCACTTCGACCTCGGCGCTGCCGCGCACCTCGCGCACCTCAATATCCCTGATCAGTTCTGCAAGTTTCATTTTGTATCCATTCGAAAGATCCCATTGAATCCGGGGGATCCTTCGGCGAGCGCGTCCTATATCTCTGCCTCAGGATGACAGCCTACGGCTGTCACATCATCGGCTTGAATTCCACCGTGCACCTCGTCCCTGCATCAACGGCGCTCCCGGGCGACGGACTCTGGTTCACCGCAACGCCGCTCCCCTTGAATTCCCAATCGATCGCAGCGTCCTTTGCGGCGGCAAGCACGCCGCGCATCGTGAGGCCGGTTAAGTCGGGCAGTCGCCACGTGCCGTCGCTGTGCTGCACGACCGGGTCGGCCTTCGATTCCTCTGATGCCACCACAGCCAACTCTTCCACGGCGGCCGACGTGGGCAACGCCTGCGCAGTCGTCACGAGCGTAGAGGGCACCTTGAGGTAATGCAGCGACTCTTCCACGATCGTTCTGAAGAGCGGCGCAGCCACCTGTCCGCCGTAGTACGCGCCTCGCGGCTCGTCGATTCCGACAAAGACTGCTATGCGCGGCGAATCCGCCGGCGCAAAACCGACAAACGATGCGTAATATCTTCCCTCGGCGTATCTTCCTGTCCGCGAATCTACCTTCTGCGCAGTGCCCGTCTTGCCGGCCATCTGGTATTCGAGGCTCGCCGCGAGAGTGCCCGTGCCTCCCTCCTGCGTCACCCTCCTGAGCAGGCCGTTCATCACCTTTGCTGCGGCCTCTCCAATCGGCTGGCTCACGACCTGCGGAGTCGTCTCAAAGAGCACCAGGCCCTTGTCGTTCGTGATACGCTTGACGACATAGGGCTTCATCAGATTTCCGCCGTTCGCGATCGCCGCAAACGCCACCGACATCTGCAGCGGAGTTACCGCTATCCCCTGTCCAAACGCGATCGTGGCGAACTGGATAGGCGACCACTTCGATCGGGGCGACAATAGCCCTGCCGCTTCGCCGGGAAGGTCGATGCCCGTTTCCTTGCCGAAGCCGAACGACTTGATCGCTTTCTCCACCCGCTCCTGCCCCAACTGCTGCTCTACCTTGTACGCGCCGATGTTGCTCGACACCCTGATGATGTCGGCGACCGACAGCTTTCCGTGCGCGTGGGAATCGCGGACGATGTTGGTGCCTATCTTTATAGAGCCGCCCTCGCAGTTGAAGGTATCATCGGACTTCACGGCCCCCGCATCGAGGGCAGCCGAGACCACTATCACCTTGAACGTGGAGCCGGGCTCACGTGGCTCGACAATCGCGCTGTTGCGCCAACTCGCGAGCGGATAGCGGTCGTACTCGTTCGGATCGAATGTCGGAATGTTCGACATCGCGAGCACCGCGCCGGTGCGCACATCTATGACCACCGCCTGTCCAGCGCGCGCATGCGCGGTAGTCACTCCCTTGGCGAGCGCACGATCCGCTATGTACTGCAGCGTCTTGTCGATGGTGAGCTCGATATTTTTCGACTCCGCATCACCATCTTCGGCGTTGGGCGAGAGGTAGAGATGGCCCCTCGCATCGCGCTTCATGTCCTGCGACTGCGTGTGCTGGGCGAGCACTTCGTCGTACCTGAGCTCGACGCCGCCCAGCGGCTCGTTATCGAAACCGACAGCGCCCAGCACGGACGCCCCTACGGATCCGTTCGGATACGAGCGCTTGCTCTCGCGCATCGCGTAAATTCCCTCGATGTTAAGCCCCTTGATCGCTTCGGATTCGGCCGTGCTCACGCGTCGCTTCACCCAAACAAACTTTCGCTGGGAGCTGAGCCTGTCGAGGAGCTGTGCGCGATCCACATGCAGCGCCTGGGCAAGCTTGCCCGAGGCCTCTACCGCGCCCTTGATCTCCCTTGGATTTGCAAAGATCGAATCCGCCGTGACGTCGATCGCCATCTCCCGGCCGGCGGCATCCAGGATCTTGCCCCGCATGCTGCTTTCGCGCACCGCGGTGCGATACTGCCGAAGCGCCACATTTTCGATGGCGGCGTTGTCCTTCAAATGGAACGCAACAGCTCGGCAAATCAGGATGCCGAAGCAGAGCGCGAGGAAAGCGGCGATCGCAAAAACGCGCTTCACGCTTCGCCCTTCGTTCGGCCGTTCTGATTTTCTAAACCTCGGCATCGTTATCTCGTCACTAATCAGGGTCGTTGGACGATCACGACCTCGTCGCCATTCGGCAGCCGCATGCCGAAGCGCTCGGCAGCGACCTTCGACAACCGCTCGGGCGATTTCTGCACCGCAACCTCGGCCTCGAGGATATCCCGCTGCTGCGCCAGATCCGTGGTCTCCTTGCGTATGCGGCTCACCTCATAGCCCAGCTGGATCACCTGTATGCGCGCCCAAACGTAGAGCAGCGCCAGGACAACGCAGATTCCAAGCAGGGACAGCGCCTGCCGCAGATACCTGCGGCTGACCGCCGCGCTCTTCGGCGCGATGGGCTGCCGCCTCACCGCGCTTATCATCGAAATTGTGCTCATAGTCTCTCAAGGACCCTCAGCTTCGCGCTGCGCGCCCGCGGATTCACCCTCACCTCCGCCTCCCCGGGCTTGACCGCCTTTCGGACCGGCAGCGAATAATCCCCCTCCGCCGCAAGCCTGCGGAAGGCGTGCTTCACGCGCCTGTCCTCGAGCGAGTGGTAGCTGAGCACCACCAGCCTGCCGCCCGCGGTGAGGATCTTCGGCGCCGATGTCAAAAAACGGTCCAGCTCGCCCATCTCGTCGTTTACCGCTATGCGTATCGCCTGGAACACGCGCGTCGCAGGATGTATTCTCAATCTGCGCGCCTGCGCGGGAACCGCGGCAATCACGGCCGCCGCAAGTTCACCAGTGCTCTCGATCCTTCTGCCCGCAAGCGCCCTCGCGATCCTTCCGGCGAAGCGCTCCTCGCCGAACTCCCGGAGGATCGTATGGAGATCCTCTTCATCTATCCTTTCAAGGAGCTCCGCCGCGCTCTCGCCGCTTTGCGGATCCATCCGCATGTCCAGCGGCGCATCCTTCCTGAAACTGAAACCGCGGCTTCCCATATCCAGCTGGAAGCTCGATACTCCGAGATCCGCAAGGATCCCGTCGACCCGCTCGATGCCAAGGCCGGCCAGGACGCTCTCCAGCTCGGCCATCCTGCCCTGCACGATCGTGACGCGTGCACCGGCAAACATGAGGCGGGATCTTGCCGCCTCCACGGCATCCGGATCGCGATCGATTCCGATGAGCCTTCCATCAGGCGCCGTGGCAGCCAGGATTTTCGCGGCGTGGCCGCCGCCTCCCACGGTCGCGTCAACGATCAGCTTCCCCGGCATTGCCCCGAGGAATTCTACCGCCTCGCGCATCATCACGGGCTCGTGTAAAAAATTCGTCCCGTCTCCCAGCGCTTGCTCCTCGGTCATTGCGGTTCCCCGTCGGGGGTCTCGCCCAGGAATGCGAGCAGCGCGTCCTCGACCGACGAGTAGATCTCCTCATCGAGGCCCATCGCCTCGAGGATGCGGCGCACGTACCCGCTGGCCGCAGCCATCTTGAGATCGCCGCCGTCGCACTGGAACTCCACTATGCGCTCGGCGATCCGCTGCACGAGCTGATAATCGAGGTGCTTGAGCCCCTCGAAGTTGAGCACCACGTTGTGCTGATCGCACTGAGCAAGCGAACGGAGCACCTCGTCGAGCACGTGCGCATTGCGGCGCGAGAGCTCGCCGTTCACTCCGACCACGGATATGTCGTGAAATCTTTTTACCTCGAACATGGCTATAACCCCAGATCCGCGAGCGCGGCACCCATGCCCTCGAGCCGTGCCTGCGCGCCGCGGAAGACCTGTTCCCAACGCTCGTGCGACCAGAGTTCGAATCGCTTCGTCATGCCTACGATCACCACGTCGCGCGAGATGCCTGCATAATCGCGCAGCGTGGGCGGTATGAGGATCCGGCCCTGCTTGTCGATCTGGCATTCGGACGCTGCCGAGATGAAGACCCGCTGCAGCGCCTTCACCTCGTCCTTGAACTGCGGCAGCGCAGCCACCCTCCGCTCCAGGTCCTGCCACTCCGGGAGGGCATAGGCCCAGAGGCAGTTGTCGAAATTGGTGACGATCACGCGGTCGTCGGAGCCCGCCGCAAGGATCTCCCGAAAGCGGGACGGGACCGAAATCCTGCCCTTTGAATCTATCTGATGGTGGTATCGCCCACGAAACATGTGTTAATCCCATTATTTAGGGAGTCATCCCACTTTCTCCCACTTCATGGGCAAAATAACGGCAAATTCCTTACCCCGTCAAGATTTTTCTCCTCCTAATCCCTTGAAAAAACAGGATTTTTCCGATTTTCGCCCCGTGGATGTCGGATAAAAAAGAGGCTCTAAATCGGTTTGTTGTGGATATATATAAAAGTAATGTATTGGCATTGGTACTTAACTAATTGATAAGTATTGATTTATTTTAAATAAAAAATTTAGACAGCAACCCTACCGGGAAATGCCCGCGGCAAGCGCTTTTCCAATCGACGCCTTCATCTGATACAGATCAGAACAACTTTTAAGGAGTTTCGCAACGGGAATTTACTGTCTATGCTGCATCAGCCGGCGCAACATTGCAGCCGCAGCCAAAAAGAAGACCGCGCCCCACAAAAATATGGCCGCGTTCACGAAGAAGGACTCGCCCTTGAGCGGGAGCTCGAACCCGCGCGCGTGATTGAAGAAGGTCCATGAATTGTTGAGCACGTGACAGAGAATTGAGGCCCACAAAGAACCGGTAACCGCAAATACCCAGCCGAACAGGATCCCCAGGAGGATATAGAGGTGCAGATACCAGGGATTGCCGTGCAGCAATGCAAAGATCACGGCGGTGACGAGTATCGCCTTGGTATTCCCCAGGCGCGCAGCGAGAGAACCCTGGCAGAATCCACGGAAAAAGACCTCCTCGCAGAGGCCCGGCAGCAGGCAGAGGATCAGAAATTTCCAGGCCATGCCAAGGGACGAGCCGGCCTTCATTATTAATTCGTACTGCGCCTTCACTTCCTCCGGCAGCGGCAGAAAATGTTCGCTGGCGGAGGTCGCATAGTCGATGACCACGACCGCGCCGAGCGTGAGGATGACGACGAGCGCCGCGGCGGCCGCAGAGGGGATTTTGAAAGGCAACGTGCGGCTCCGATCAAAACCGAGGAACCAGACGAGCGCCAGCGGGACGCCGGCCATGACGATGAGCTCATTCACCATTACGCCGGCGGAGATATAGCCCGCGCGCAGGATGAGGCTCGCCGGGATCTGCAGCGCGGATACCAGCGCAACGGAGAGGAAGACCAGCGCGGGCGAAGGCATCGCCGCGCCCGGGGTGAAGAGCGCGCGGCTGAGTGAGTCCGCAAACGAGGAGAGCCTTCTCATCTGAACTCCGCGACATCGTCGATCGCGCGCCGCGGCGGTATCCGCACGGTGGGCTCTGCCGGCACATCCGACCTGAACTGCCTCACTGACCGCCTCGATTTGATCGCTTCAAAGAGATCCATAGACTCTCCTTTCGACCTGCGACAATTAGGTGGGGGCAAGGACTCTGTCAAGAATACTGAAGCGCCGATGCCCATGATGTCGAAATTCTATTGCAACCATCGCGAAACTTCATAATGTCTTCGGCATGAAGCACGCGAGGGCGCTCAAACCAGGCGACACGATCGGCATAGCTGCTCCGTCGAGTCCGTTCGATCGCAACGCATTTCAAAAGGGCGTGCACGCGCTCGAGAAGCTCGGCTTCAAGGTCTCTTTTCGCAAGGACATCTTCGACCAGAATCGCTACTTCGCGGGCACAGACCAGCGCCGCGCCGAAGAGTTCACGGAGCTGATGTCCGATCGCAGCATAGCCGCGGTGATGTTCGCGCGCGGCGGCTACGGCTCGCAGCGAGTGATCCCGCTTCTCAACGCCGATGCCCTGCGCCAGCACGCGAAGCCGGTGCTAGGATTCTCCGATCTCACGGCGCTTTTGACATTCCTTCGCCAGGGGGCGGGCATCCCCACATTCTATTCGCCGGTGATCACGCAGCTCGGGCGCGAGCCGCACTCGATGACCATGGAGTCGCTCGCCAAGGCGCTCACGACATCCGGCCCGCTCGGTCCGATATCATCGGACGGCTCGCATACCATGCTGCCCGGAGAAGCAAGCGGCCCGCTGGTCGGCGGCTGCCTCTCGCTCATCAACTCCAGCGTGGGAACGCCCTACGAGCTCGAAACGACGGGTTCCGTTCTCTTCATCGAGGAGGTGGGAGAGAAGGTCTACGTGATCGACCGCATGCTGACGCAGCTCAAGAACAGCGGCGCGATCTCGAAGGCGGTAGGAATCATCTTCGGCTCCTTGAAACTGCCGGATGGAGAAAAACACGATGTGGATGCGATGCTGGCAGATGTGCTATCAGACTTTACGGGGCCGGTCGTCACCAATTTCCCGGCGGGACACTCGGACGAGTTCGTGACCCTCCCGCTCGGCGCCGGCGTGGAGCTTTCGGCCCCTGCGGGCGGCGAGCCGAGGCTCACTTGCACAGAGGGACTCCTCTCATGAACAGATCGATAGATGCGGCATTCAAAGACGCGATATCAAACGGCGCGTTCCCTGCAGCCGACCTGCTGGTGGCAAAAAAAAACGAGGTCGTCTACTCTTCGCACTACGGCGACGCGAGGGAGAGCACTCACTTCGATATCTCATCCCTCACAAAGCCGATCTGCACCGCGACCGTGGCGATGAAGATGGTTGCCGAGGGGCTCTTAAAGCTCGACGACAACGTCTACCAGTGGCTCGCCGGCGCGCGCCAGCATGAGCACCGCGAGATTACCGTTCGCATGCTCCTCAATCACACATCGGGCCTGCCGGCGTGGCAGCCTTACTATCGAGAGCTTCCAACAAGCCTCATCGGCACGGAAACGGGCAAGCGCCTGATCCTCGGCGAGTGCTTTAACGAGGCGCCGGTGGCATCGCCGGGCGAGAAGACGATATACAGCGACATCGGCTACATCATCCTGAGCGAAATTCTCGAGCAGGCGGGCGGCGCGCCGCTTGACGTGCTGTTCGAGAAACGCGTGGCAAAGCCGCTCAAGCTCGAAGATTCCTTCTTCGTGCGTGTATCGGGACTGCAGATCAGCACCACTCTGAGGCACACCACGACCTCCGCAGACCAGCACGTGCCGACTCCGAGGCACGGCATCGCCGGCGAGCGCCGCGAATGGAAGGCTGGCGAGCACCGCCGCTTCGCGCCGACGGAGGACTGTCCCTGGCGCGAGAGGGTCATCCACGGCGAGGTGCACGACCAGAACGCGTACGCGCTCGGCGGCGTCGCGGGTCACGCCGGGCTCTTCTCCACGGCGAGCGATATCCATCGAGTGACGCTGGAGCTCGTGCGATGCTACAATGGAGATTCGCAGTGGGTGTCGAAGGAGATCGCCAAGGAGTTCCTGCAGTACAACACCGCCAAGCCGGAGAGCGAGGCGTTCGTACTCGGCTGGAACCGTCCGTCGAAGAGAAATTCCGCCTCGGGCCATCGCTTCTCGCCGAATTCCATCGGACATCTCGGCTACACCGGATGCTCGATCTGGGTCGACCTCTCGAAGGACTTCTGGATAATCCTGCTCACGAACCGCATACATCCGTCTTCAACGAACGAGAAGATCAAGGCCTTCAGGCCCAAGATTCACGACTTGATCCACGACGAACTCATCGCATGAGAAAGGGGGAGACAATGAGAAGTATCATCATCGCAGTCGCAGTTGCAGTGATCATGGCCGCCAGCGTTCCCGCAGCGCTGGCAAAGGATCTGCCGCTCGAAGGGATGAAGGCGCAGCTTCACCAGATAATCGGCAACGAGCCGGGCACAGTTGAGGTCGTGACGCCTTACGACCGCGCCATCAAGCTCTCGAAGCTCGGCAAGAACGATGTCGCCTACTGGAATCCGGACGGCGGCAAGTACATCATGGCCGGCGACTATGCCTACGTCTTCTGCAAGATCTACAACACGAAGAACGGCGCCACCCGCTTCGACTGGGTGGCGGTCAATTCGCCCGACCTCTCCAAGGCGATAGGGCTTGCCACCACCATCAAGGGCGGCGTGGCATTCTATAAGCTCACGAGCGACGGCAGCAAGATCGTGATGGAGGCCATCACCTACGATGCGGTCCATGCGATGGCGCAGGGCAAGGCAGTCATGGACGTGAACGAATAATTCTCTGCATTGAGTATTTCTCCAAACCTGGCACCTCGCGGTGCCAGGTTTTTTTATGTAGGTAAGTCGGCGATCTCTTTTCCCGCATGGAAGGCCTGCGCTATCGGCTTGCCGACCGTGCGGTACTCCTTCCACAGCGATGACGTGTAGACGAACGTGTTTATCTTATCGATGTCCGGCTTACCGTCCGTGATGCACGAATCGGATATATGGGTCTGCTCGACCTTGCCGATGACGAGGACGTGCGTCCCGAGGTCGAGCTGCTCGTGCACGCTGCACTCTATGTTCACCGGGCATTGCTCGATGAGCGGAGCGCCCTTCTGCTTCCCGTAGAATACCTTGAAGCCGCATGCCGCGACCTTGTCCACCTTTGAGCCGGATGCGATGCCGCAAAAATCGGTCTGCTTCACGAGATCAATCGAGGGCACGTTCGCGGAGAAGGTCTTGTTCTGCTCGATCCCCTTCATGGTGTGGCGCGTGTGGCGTATGGCCACGGATATCATGAGCGGCTCCGCGCACGCCACGCCGGACCAGGCGACCGTCATGAAATTGGGCCTTCCGTCCACGTCGACGCCCACCAAGAGTACCGGCATTGCAGGCGCGGAACAGATAATCCCCCCTTTTCCCATCTCCAGCTTCTTCATGCCTCCCCCTTTTTCATAATATTACCATGTTCTTAGAATTCTGTTCACGCCAGCCTTGACGCACAGCGGTTATCATATATATTGCTTATACTTTTTTGAGGGATAAACCCGCAACAGCTTTCTAACCGAAAAGGAGATTTTATGACAACCCGCAAGACGACGGATCTCTATGTGACGACGACGAACGAGATGGGGACGCTCTCACGTCTCACCACCCAGCTCAAGATGAACAACGTGAACATCGAATCGTTCGTGGCCTGGGAAGAGGGCAACAAGGCGAACTTCCGCTTTGTCACAAGCGACAACAATAAGGCCAAGGATCTTTGGACAAAGGCCGGCTACACGGTGAAGGAAGATCCGGTAGTCCTGTGGACCACGAAGAACACGCCAGGCATGCTGCATGAAGGGACCACGGCTATCGCGGAGGCCAAGATCAACACGATCTGCAACTACGCCAGCACCACAAAGGACACCGGCACGACCACGGTGGTCTTCTACACCAACAATCCGGACCGTACATATGATGTCCTGAACAAGCTCGTCTGATATTGGGTCCAAGAAAAATAAGACGGGGCGTCTGCTGACGCCCCGTTTTTTATATCTAATCCACGCACATGACCGGCTCGCCGGACTTCGGCTTGGGCTCCTGCTCGCCCGCTTTCTTCACACATCCACTTGCTCCTCGTGGCCGTGTCCGATGGCGCGCTTGAGCGGCTTGAGGATGATGAGCATCCCGAACCCGGCCGCCATTGCGATCGCGGAGAACATGAGGAAGGACTGCTCCTTCGGCATCTTCTCCCAGAACGTCCCGAGATAGCCGCACAGGTAATTGCCGAAAAAGTTGGAAAGGAACCACACGCCCATGAGCATCGACACCATGCGCGCCGGCGCGAGCTTCGTAACGAGCGACAGCCCCACCGGCGAGAGATAGAGTTCGCCCATCGTGAGCAGCGCCGTGTTGCCGATGATCCACCAGAGGGAGGTCAGCGTGCCGCCCGCATTGATGCGCGCCGCGGGGATGAAGACGAGATAGGAGATGCCCAGCAGGAAGCAGCCGATCGCCATCTTCGTGACGCTAGCGGGCTCCTTGCCGCGCCGCGCCTGCCATTTCCAGAGCCAGAGGATCAGCGGCGTGAAGAGGAAGATGCAGATCGGGTTGAACGCCTGCACCCACGATGCCGGCATCTGCCAGCCGAAGATGTGCCGGTTTGTGTTCGCATCGGCCCAGAGCGCCGTCGTGTTTCCCTGCTGTTCGTAGATCGCCCAGAAGAAGATGTTGAAGATGCACAGCACCACGAAGCCCATGATGCGGATCTTCTCCTCGCGCGTGAGCGACTCGTGGCTCACCTCTCCAGCCTTCGTGCGCATGACGTTGTCCGGCGCCAGGTGCCTCTGCCCCCACGCGTAGAGAATGAGACCCAGGAACATACCTACGCCCGCGGCGCAGAATCCCCAGCGCCACGCCACCCTCTCGCCCAGCATCCCGCAGATGAGCGGACCGATGAGCGAGCCCAGGTTTATTCCGAGATAGAAGATGCTGTAAGCGCGGTCGCGTCTATGATCCCCCACGGAATAGAGCGCGCCCACCTGCGTCGAGATGTTTGGCTTGAAGCAGCCGTTGCCTATGATGAGGAGCACGAGCCCCGCGAAGAACAGATCCTGCGACATGAGCATGAACTGGGCGACGGTCATGAGCGCGCCGCCCAGAAAGACCGTCCTGCGCTGCCCCAGCCAGCGATCGGCCAGTATCCCGCCGAAGAACGGCGTGAAATAGACGAACCCCGTATACAGGCCGTAGATGTGCGAGCTGCGCTCCTGCGAGAACATGAGCTGCTTGGTCATGTAGTAGACGAGGATTGCGCGCATCCCGTAGTACGAGAAGCGCTCCCACATCTCGGTCACGAAGAGCACGGAGAGGCCGCGCGGATGGCGCTTTTCCCGACCGGCTACTGAAACGGCAGCGGTGCTCATGAATATCTCCGCAGGGAATAAAGAATATTTTTAACCGAACTCCGGACAAATGTCGACCAAACGATATTCGGTTTGCCTTTATGCCATGGCTTCTATAATTAAAGAAAAAATCGACAATGGGGGTCATCATGGCGGAGAAAACGCAAAGGCCAAGCTATGCTAAGACGGATTCAAAGACCCCGCTCCTCGAAGAGACGACCGGCCGGATGCTGGCGCGCATCGCCGCAAAATATCCGGAGGGCGATGCCATCGTCGCTGTCTGGCAGGGGCGCCGCTACACGTACCGCGAGTTCCACGAACGCTGCCGCCGAGCTGCGCGCGCGTTCATGGCAGCCGGGCTCAAGAAGGGCGACCGCATGGCGATCCTCTCGACCAACAGCCCTGAATGGATCGTGGCGCAGATGGCCGTGCCCATGGCAGGCGGCGTGCTCGTATCCATCAACCCCGCGTTCAAGACGCACGAGCTGGAGTACGTGCTGCACGACTCGGACAGCACGATGCTCCTCATCATGGAGAGCTTCAAGAGCTCAAACTACTTGGGCATGTTCCACGAGATCTGCCCGGAGTCCAAGGGCGCAACGCCTGGAAAGATCTCCTGCGCGAAGATTCCGCTGCTCAAGACCGCGGTGCTTCTCGGCGATGCGAATCACCCCGGGGTCTTCACGTGGAACGAATTCCTCTCAAAGGCAGAATCCGTAACTGGCGAGGAGTTCGCCCGCCGCGAGTCGCAGCTCGACCCGCGCGACGTCATCAACATGCAGTACACGTCCGGCACCACCGGTTTCCCGAAGGGCGTCTGCCTCACGCACCGCAACGTGATCAACAACGGCTTCTTCGTGGGCGAGAACCTGCGCTTCACGAGCAAGGACAGACTCGCCATACCGGTGCCATTCTTCCACTGCTTCGGCATGGTGCTCTCCAACCTCGCGTGCATCACCCACGGTGCCACGATGGTGCTCCCGTCCGAGCACTTCGACGCGCTCATGGCGCTCAAGGCGGTGGAGGCCGAGCGCTGCACCGCGCTGCACGGAGTGCCGACGATGTTCGCCGCGGAACTCGCGCACCCGGACTTTTCCAAGTTCAACCTCTCCACGCTGCGCACCGGAATCATGGCCGGCGCTCCCTGCCCCGTGGAGCTCATGCGACAGGTGAACGAACGGATGAACATGCGCGAGGTCACGATCTGCTACGGCCTCACCGAATGCTCGCCGGTCACGAACCAGACGCGCACGGACGACCCGATCAACTTAAGGATCGAGACCGTGGGCCCGCCCTCTCCCCACGTGGAAGTGCGTATCTGCGACCCGGACGGAAAGACCGTGCCGACAGGGACGCAGGGCGAGGTCTGCGCGCGCGGCTATAACGTGATGAGCGAATATTACAAGAAACCCGCGGAGACCGCTGACGCGATAGACTCCGAGGGGTGGCTGCACTCGGGAGACCTGGGCGTGATGGAGGACAACGGCTACGTGCGCATCACCGGCAGGATCAAGGACATGATCATCAGGGGCGGCGAGAACGTGTACCCGCGCGAGATAGAGGAGTTCCTCTACACGAGTCCCAAGGTCGAGACGGTCGCAGTCTTCGGCGTGCCGGACCAGAAGTTCGGCGAACAGGTGGCTGTATGGATCAGACTGCGCAAGGGCGAGACTGCGACAGCGGAGGAGATTATCGAGTTCTGCAAAGGCAGGATCGCATACTATAAGGTCCCCAAGTACGTGAAGTTCGTGGACGAGTTCCCGATGACCGCTTCGGGCAAGCTCAAGAAATTCGTCATGCGCGAGATGTACGCCAGGGAACTCGGCAGTTGATTTAAGTTATCAATTGTGAAATAAATCCGGTCATAAAGGGGGGCGCTATGAAGAATAAAAACCACATGAAGGTGACGGTGCCTGCGCTGTTGTTTTGCCTCATTATGCTCGTTCAGTTGAGCGGATGCGGCGGCGGTAGCGGAGGAGGAGGAGGCGGCACTGAGGACACATTCACCAACGGCGGGACGACGCTCACGACCAGCGTCACCGGCACCACCGACACCAAGACGGTCACAGTCGCAGACGCGAACAGCACCAACGTTCTGACTTTGAACGTCACCGCAACCGGCCTCACGATGTCTGCCCCGGGGCAGACCGACGCCAACATGACTTTCCGCACGCCTCTAGCAACCCCGCCCAGCGATTATTGTGCGAGGCGCATGGCCGTCTACGTGGCCGGCCGGCTCGCCACTAACACCGACATATCGGCGCGGCCCGACAGCCCTGGCTGCGACTGGTTTCCAGACACCCAGTGCACCCTCGGTTGCTGCGCGGACCACGACAAATGCTACCTCGACAACAGCTGCGGCGCCTCGTCCTGGATCTGGGGTTTTGGTTCGGACGCATGCAAGAACTGCAACAACATAGCTTACGATTGCATCGGGGCGGCGTGCGCGAACGTCACAGAATCGTTTACAGCTAACAATTGTTACGACGCCAGGTGCAACAAGAACTACGACTGCCCGCCCGAATACAACAACTGCACCTGCAAGGACATCTGCGCTGACTCGAGCATAACCGTGCCTGATACCTGCGGCAACGGACAATGTATCACCGGGGAGAACCTGGACAACTGCTGGAACGATTGCGGCTTCGGGACCTCCGAGAGCGCCTGCTGCGCAGCGCACAGCTTCCCTGGCGAGACCGGGTCGAGCTGCGGCGCAGGCGTGACGCCCCCTTGTTGTTGCGGCCAAGATTATGCGTGCGGCTGGCATGTATCGGGCAGTCCGGTGCCCAACATCTGTGTTGGCTCAAGCGATTAAGAGGCCCTTTGATCCTCATGAAGTCTTCTACACTCAGAAAAGCCCTCCTCAGCGGAGGGTTTTTCTTTTTAGTCGCATGCAGCAGCGGCGCATCCGGCGTGGATTCCGGCGGCATCGTGCTGATTCAAGGCCAGCGCAATGTGGCTGACAACGACTTTGTCGTGGAAGTGGCCGAAGAGTTCTACAAAAATCATCTTGATCAATATGATATGCTGGTATTGTGGGGCGGCCCGGAGTTCGCCCCTGGGCACTCCTTTTATCTTCCTGTAAAAAACGACGTCCCTGGCATCGGCTACGAGAATGAAGGCCCGGAGTTTTTCGACAAGGGCCCCGAATTCGGCAGCCGAAATCTCCAGGGGATAATCTGGATGGGCCCGGACTGGATTACAAATGCAGAAGCAGGCTCAGGGCCTAGATCCGTGCTGGGCATACTGGCCCAGGAGACCGGCCATCGCTGGGCAGCCACCGTTCACTTCAAAGACCCAACACTTGATAAAGATTCATCCGCCCTGCTGGAAGATCCAGTTCATTGGAACTTTTATCTCAACACAGGCGACTCACCCATGGGCGGAAACCGATGGAAATCGCTCGGCAGCTCTCTCTATCAGGCGCTCCCGGTCGATCGCGTGGAATATTGCCCGCTGGACTTGTACGTGATGGGCCTTATGCCCGCGGAAGAGGTCGGCCCTATAGAGCTCCTGGTGAACGCGCACAGCCAAGGCGCGTCTCCTGATCCTTCGCCATCCAAAGTCTCAAGCAGGGTCAGCGAGCCCGTCACGGTCGAGGCCGACGTCATGCAGCTCTCGATCGATGATATCATCGCGGTGGAGGGCAAGAGGGACCCGGACGTCGGATTCAATGCAAAAAAGATCCGCCAGGCCTGGATCTATGTCTATCGGACCCCGAACCAACCATCCTATCCGGGACTAAACGAGCTTGAAAACTTGCAAGCTCAATGGGATGATTATTTCAGTCAGGCAACGGGCGGCAGATCGACCATGAATGCGTCATTATACTAGCACCGCTCTGTTGAGCGACTGTGGTGGGGAAAAACGAAATGGACATCATCTTATTTCTCGTGATCGCGATCCTTTTTTTATCGCTCGCAGCCCTGGAGCTCTTCTTCATTCGCCGTTGGCAAGGCGCGTGGCGAATACTCTCCGCGTTGCCCGGGATCGCGCTCGCCATCGTCATACTCAACATCGGCATCGGCATCATGCGCGATCGCACCGCCCACAATTTGTGGCCCCTGGAAATAGCCGTGTGGAGCGCGGGTGGGCTCGTCTTCCTTGGAGTCCTTTCCCTGGTACGCAGGTTGATAAGAGGGCCTGCGGGGAAACAATGAAGAGAGGGATATTCGCCTTTATTTTCACTACGCTCTTTGCGGCCGCGGCTGTCTTCTGCTTTGGCTGCGGGGGAGCGGGCGACGGTTCGCCCACCAGCCCCGTGTTGCAGGCGCTGCTCGACGACGCGGTGAAGGCGACCGCAATGCCCGCGGCGGTCATCTGCATCACCGAGGCAAATGGCCGCAGCTGGGCGCAGGCAAGCGGACGGTCGGATCTCAACTCCATCGTCCCGGCTGCGGCCGACGACCTGTTCCGCATTGCAAGCAACAGCAAGACCTTCACCGCTACGGCTGTACTCCTGCTCCGCGACGACGGACTGCTAGGCCTCGACGATCCGATCGCAAATTACGTCCACGACTTAGGCATTCCGCACGACGACGTGATAACCATCAGGATGCTGCTCAATCACACGAGCGGGCTGGCCGACCACGAGAACGACACCCCCTGGCTCAACGAGCAGCTGATGGCGGACCGGTTTCACGAATTCGAGCCGCAGGAGCTCATCGCAGTCGCTCTGGCCGTAGCCCCGGACCTGCTCTTTGCGCCCGGCACCGGCTTTCATTACTCCAACACAGGCTACGTCGTCCTCTCCGTCATAGCGAATCGCGTCTCCGGCATGTCGTTCAAGGACTTCGTGCGCGCGCGGATCATCGAACCCTTCGGCCTTGCGCATACCTATATCCTGCCCGGGGCAGAGATGCCGGCAACGCCGTACGCGCATGGCTACTCGTACTCCAACGGCGGGACAACCGTCACGGACTTCACCGTGATGAACGAATCCTGGGACGTGGGCGCCGGCGGTATGATCTCGACCGTCTGCGACCTAGCCGCCTTCATGCGCCTGCTCTTCGGAGGTCAGATCCTCTCCGCTGACTCGCTCTCGCAGATGGAGACCTTCAGCACGCAGGCGCGCTACGGCCTCGGCTGCAACTACACGGATGGGCTCGGCTGGGGCCACGACGGCAGCACCTACGGGTATAACTCGATCATGTCCTACGAGCCTGCAGACGGCGTTGCATACGCGGCCTTTGTCAACGGCACGACAGATGATGGGCAGCGGCTGTTCGCGATATTCGATACGCTCAAGGAGATCGCAAGGACGTTCAAGGAAGATCTCGGCTACTAAATAGGTGCCGTCACAAGTAACTATTTTCCGCCGGCAGCTGCGACTGGATTCAGGCAGACCCTGCCCAGGCGCACGTTCATCGCGTAAGTCTTGGCCCCTGTGATCATCGCGGGCGGGGCTTCGAAGATGGCCATCGCGCTGTTGCTGTCCAAAGACCAGGCAAAGGTACTCACACTCCTGTCCCCGGTCCGGCATTTCACCTTGGTCCAGGGGTACCCCCCCTCGTCGGCCGACTGATAGGTGACCGCGCATCGAGTCGGCGTGCCCACGCCCTGGACGCAGGGGATCCCGCGCAGGTCGTACGTCACTACATAGGTATTCTTGATCGTCGGCAAGGTCTGGAAGCCCTGGACAGGGCCTCCGACATATGGCTCCGGCGCCGGCTCCGGTGGCGCCTGCGGTTCAGGCACTGCGGGCGGCGTGAGGATATTCTGGTCTCGGTTTTGATTCTGATCCTGATCCTGATCCTGGTCCTGGTCCTGCGCAATCGCTGCGCACGACAGCGCGCAGAAAGCGGCAACGGCCGCCGCGCAAATCCCCCATCGCATGAAGTTCCTCATCCACGCCCCTTCCCTGAAAATCCGGCTGATTTTATTTCCGAAGGGCGGTTAATGCAAGGAGACACATATTCGATTCGGAGTGCAGTTCTGCCGTACGTCACAACTCCGCCTTCTCGATGCAGACGCCCGCCTCGATCGCGCGATCGCCATTATTAGCCAGGCGGCTGTGCTTTCGGCTGTAAGTGAAATAGATGACGATCCCGATCGCAAACCAGCCGATAAAGCGAATCCACGTCATGAAGGGCAGGTTCAGCATGAGCCAGAGGCAGGATGCGATCCCGAGGATCGGGATCACCGGCACGAACGGGCAACGGAAGTGCCGTGGCCGGTTGGGTTCGGTATAGCGCAGCACCAGTATCCCGCTGCAGACGAGCGTGAACGCGAAGAGCGTGCCGATGTTGGTGAGCTCGGCCGCAGTGCCGATGTCCAGGAACGCGGCAAAGACCGCGACGCTGAGCCCGCACATGATCTGCGCCCTGTACGGCGTATTGTAGCGCGGGTGGATCCTGGAGCACCACGGCCAGATGAGGCCGTCGCGAGACATGGCGAAGAAGATGCGCGGCTGCCCGAGCAGAAAGACCAGGAGCACGCTCGTGATGCCGGCGATCGCACCAGCGGAGACGAGCGCCGAACCCCACCTGAACCCGATCGCGGAGAGCGCGTAGGCCACGGGCGCGGGCGTATCCAGGCTGTGGTAGGGCACCACCCCCGTGAGTATGAGCGCTACCACTA